>JAEEGI010020525.1_pt1 | contig 13215 bp, 16 predicted proteins | sample 8958751 | NCBI WGS metagenome assembly JAEEGI01 (sample SAMN16246545, study PRJNA631951) | gut metagenome | biome: gut microbiome; feature: rumen; material: KS-attached | host: Bos | place: Iran: Karaj | collected 2018-10
GGGAGCACCTTTACCGGAACCCATACGTACTGCTGCGGGCTTCTTGGTGACCGACTTGTGGGGGAATATCTTAATGTATACTTTTCCGCCTCTCTTGATGTATCTTGTCATCGCGATACGAGCTGCCTCGATCTGATTGGCGGTTATCCATGCGGGCTCAAGAGCTACAAGACCGTATTCACCGTAGGTGACCAGGTTGCCCTTGGTGGCCTTGCCCTTCATTCTGCCTCTGTGGACTCTTCTGAATTTAACGCGCTTAGGCATTAACATGACTTAGGTCCTCCTTTCTCGTGCTTACGCTTCGGTAGCTGCTTCGGCGGGAGCCGGAGCTTCCGTTGCTGCGGGCTGTTCGAGCTCGGGTGCAGTCTCTGCCGGAGCGGGCTTAGCGGGGCGCTTGCGCGGATTTACAGGCTTCTTGAATTCCTTTTCCTCGCCTCTGCGTCCGTCTCTGCGATCTCTGCGCTCACCGCGCTCGCCGCGGTCTCTTCTCTCGCCGCGGTCTCTGCGATCGCCCCTGCGTCCGTCTCTGCGGTCTCTGCCTTCCTTCTTGCTCTCCTTCTCTTCCGGAACGGCCGGTACGAGGGCCTTATCCAGCACTGTGCCGTTGTTGACCCATACCTTAACGCCTATCCTTCCGTACTGAGTGTCAGCTTCCGCGAAACCGTAGTCGATGTTCGCACGGAGAGTATGAAGAGGAACGTTGCCTTCGGAGTACTTTTCGCTTCTTGCGATCTCGGCGCCGCCGATACGACCGCTGATGACTACCTTTATACCCTTGGCTCCGGCCTTCATCGCTCTCTGGATGGCCTGTTTCATAGCCCTTCTGAAGGAGACTCTCTTCTCCAGGGACTGTGCGATGCTCTCTGCCGTAAGCTGAGCGTCGCTGTCTGCTCTCTTAACTTCCACGATGCTGACGTCGACCTTCTTGCCGGTAAGCTTTACAAGCTTGGCCCTGAGCTGGTCGATGCCGTCGCCGCCGCGTCCGATCACCATACCGGGCTTGGCTGTGAGAACGGTGACTCTCATCTGGTTCTCGCCGGCCCTCTCGATGACGACCTTGGCAACTCCTGCAGCGTAGAGCTCTTTCTTTACGAACTCTCTTACCTTATTGTCTTCCACGAGATAATCGGCGAAGTTCTTTTTTCCGGCGTACCACTTGGAATCCCAATCCTTGATGACGCCTACTCTTAATCCGTGAGGACTAACTTTCTGACCCATTTATAAACCTCCTCCGATTACCTTTCCTTCAGGACCACTGTGATGTGGCTGCTTCTCTTTAAGATCCTGCCTGCCCTGCCCTGCGCGCCTGCTCTCCAGCGCTTCATGGTGGGACCCTGATTTACGCTGATCTGCGCTACGTAGAGCTTGTCGTGATCCATCTCGAAGTTGTTCTCTGCGTTCGCCATGGCGGACTGAACTACTTTCTCGACGTATTCGGCGCTCTTTCCCGGCGTGAACTTGAGTATGGTCAGAGCATCGTCGATGCCCTTGCCCCTTACGAGGTCAGCTACGGGAGCGAGCTTGGTGGGGGACATCCTGAGATACTTGGCTACTGCCTTTGCTTCTTTTGCTTCCATGACGTCCTCCTTACTTTACCTTGCTGGAACCGGCGTGGCCCCTGAAGGTCCTGGTGGGAGCGAACTCTCCGAGTCTGTGTCCTACCATGTCTTCAGTGATGTATACCGGAACGTGCTTGCGGCCGTCGTGGACCGCTATGGTGTGTCCGACCATCTGCGGGAAAATCGTAGAGGATCTGGACCAGGTCTTGATGACCTTCTTGTCGTTTGCCGCGTTCATCTCGTCGATAGCCTTAAGAAGCTTTTCGTTGACGAACGGGCCCTTCTTTAATGATCTGCTCATTTGTTTCTGTTCTCCTTCTGACTACTTCTGATCTCTGCGCTTTACTATGTACTGATTGCTCGGCTTGTTCTTCTTTCTGGTCTTGTATCCCAGTGCCGGCTTGCCCCACGGAGTTACCGGGCCGGGGCGTCCTACCGGAGCCTTGCCTTCGCCGCCGCCGTGCGGGTGGTCGTTCGGGTTCATTACGCTTCCGCGTACTGTCGGACGGATGCCCATGTGGCGCTTGCGGCCTGCTTTACCGATGTTGATGAGCTCGTGCTCGATGTTTCCGACTTCGCCGATGGTAGCTCTGCACTCCATGCGGATCTTCCTTACTTCGCCGGACGGAAGACGTACCTGAGCGTACTGTCCTTCCTTAGCCATCAGCTGAGCGCCGTTTCCTGCTGCTCTGCAGAGCTGCGCGCCCTTGCCGGCCTTGAGCTCTACGCAGTGTACGATGGTACCTACAGGGATGTTTGCGAGCGGAAGGGTGTTGCCTACCTTTATGTCTGCTTCCGGACCGGAGTAGAGGACGTCCCCTACCTTAAGGGTGTTGGGAGCGATTATGTAGGCCTTGGTTCCGTCCGCGTAAGCAAGAAGCGCTATGTTAGCGGATCTGTTGGGGTCGTACTCGATAGACTTTACTGTTGCGGGGATGTTGTCCTTGTTGCGCTTGAAGTCTATTATTCTGTACCTTCTTCTTTCGCCGCCGCCCTTATGACGGACGGTGATGGCGCCGCGGTTGTTTCTTCCGGCGTGCTTCTTAAGCGCTGTGGTGAGCGACTTTTCCGGAGTGGTCTTGGTGATCTCCTCGAAGGTGGAGACTGTCATGCCGCGAAGACCAGGTGTGGTCGGATTATATTTCTTGATTCCCATGTCAGCCCTCCTTTACATTCCTTCGAAGAACTCGATGGTCTTGCTGGACTCTGCAAGCTTTACGATGGCCTTCTTGAAGGAAGGTGTTCTGCCCTGGGTCCTGCCCTGTCTCTTGAGCTTTCCGTCGAAGTTTGCGGTGTTGACTTTTTCTACCGTTACGCCGAAGGCCTCTTCTACAGCCTGCTTGATCTCGGTCTTGGTAGCGGTCTTTGCGACCTTGAAGGTGTACTTCTTTTCAGCGGCGTCGTCCATGCTCTTTTCGGTGACGACCGGCTGCAGTATGATGTCGTAAGGAGTCTTCATTACGCGTATACCTCCTCTATCTTCTTAACAGCGTCCTTGGTGATGATGAAGCTGTTGTGGTTTACGATCTCGTAAACGTTCATCTGACCGGCTGTGGTGGTGGCAACTCCGGGGATGTTGGCTGCGCTCTTTACTACGTTCTCGTCCTTTGCTTCGGTAACGATCAGAGCCTTCTTGCCTGCCTTGACGGCCTCCAGGAACTTTACCATCTCCTTGGTCTTGGGAGCCTCGAAGCTGAGAGCGTCCACAACGATCATCTCGTTTTCCTTGAGCTTGGAGGAAAGAGCCGAGAACATCGCCAGGCGTCTTACCTTCTTGTTGATGGTGTATCTGTAGCTTCTGGGCTTGGGAGCGAACGCTACGCCGCCGCCTACCTGGGAAGGATCGGTGGTGCTGCCCTGTCTGTGACGACCGGTGCCCTTCTGACGGAACGGCTTTCTGCCGCCTCCTCTTACCTCACCTCTGGTCTTTGCGGACTGCGTTCCCTGTCTCTGGTTAGCCAGGAAGTTCTTTATTACTTCGTGGACCGCGAATTCGTTGGGCTCTATGCCGAAGATGGCGTCGTTGAGCTCCAGGCTGCCGGCGTTTTCTCCGGCCATGTTAAGCATTTCTATCTTTGCCATTTGACTGCCTCCTTACTACTGTCCCTTGACAGCGGTGCGGATCTTCAGGAGTCCGCCCTTATTTCCGGGAACAGCGCCCTTTACGAGCATCAGGTTTCTGTCCGCGATCGTCTTGACTAATACGAGGTTCTGTACGGTGACGGTGTCTCTGCCTGTTCTTCCGGGGCCGTCGTTGCCCTTGAATACTCTGGACGGATAAGTAGCTGCCGCCAGACCGCCGGGGAGCCTCTTGTGCTTGGAACCGTGGCTCATGGGGCCTCTTCTGTGATGATGCCTCTTGATGTTGCCCTGGGTCCCCTTACCTTTGGACGTTCCGGTGATGTCCAGCTTGGTGCCTTCTTCGAAGTCCGCGACTGTTATCGCCTGTCCCAGCTCGTAAGCATCGCCTTCCTCGGGTCTGAACTCCGCCAGGTGCTTCTTTGCGGTTACGCCCGCCTTCGCGAAGTGTCCCTTTTCCGGCTTGATGACTCTGCTTTCCTTCTTGTCTTCGAAACCGATCTGTACTCCGTAGTATCCGTCGGTCTCCACCGTCTTGATCTGGGTGACCACTGCGGGGCCCGCTTCGATGACGGTGACGGGGACGATCTCTCCGTTCTCGGAGAAGATCTGGGTCATTCCGACCTTCTTCCCTAAGATTGCTTTCATGTTTTTTCCTCCTAGTTCTTTCAGCGGATCGGTCACTGCCGCGCGTATTCGCTCATCATGCCCGATCATTCAAAGCACGTTGGTAATCTATCGTTACTCTTGTACTTACAGTTTGATCTCGATATCCACGCCTGCGGGCATGTCCAGCTTCATGAGAGTGTCCATGGTCTTGGGAGTGGGGTTGAGAATGTCGATCAGCCTCTTGTGGGTCCTCTGTTCGAACTGCTCTCTGCTGTCCTTGTACTTGTGGACCGCTCTGAGTATCGTTACGACTTCCTTTTCGGTGGGAAGAGGGATGGGGCCGGATACGTCCGCGCCTGTCTTCTTGGCCGCGTCTACGATCTTGGCTGCGCTCTGGTCGAGTGCGGTGTGGTCGTAAGCCTTAAGTCTGATCCTGATCTTCTGGGTGCTCATTGTTTGTTTTTTTCCTCCTTGCTTAGTGCTTGGCTCCGCTATGCCGTTTTGTGATGTTTGCCGCGAAGCCTTGAAATTCGGCACATTTTCGCTATTTCTGTGCCAGGCCGGTTCCCGAACAACGCACTCGTGCGTTTCTTAAGTCTCCCCTCAAAAGAAGACCGCGAGAACCCCTTCGCCGGTCTCGGAGGACCGACAATTCTCTGCAGAAATTACCTGATAGCGCAGCAACTTCCTGCGTCTTTGCTGGCCGAAAACGTTCATTTTTCAATGGTTCAGGGCATAATACGCCCTGTTTTCCGGCTTAAGCAAGCCCTAATAATATACAACCGATGAATAAGGATTGCAAGAACTTTTTTAAAAAAATCTCAGGTTTTTCAAAAAATGTTTTAAGGCCGAAAAGCCGTGAAATTTAAGGCGTTCCGGGCTTTCGGATCCACCGGGTTGAAACGCGTTCAGCGCACACTCGCCCGGGCGTTTCATTAATGCGCAAAATATATGGGGCCCCGGATCCGGAGCCCCAATATGTTGTTGTTCAGAATAAACCGTTGAACATTCTGCTGAAGAATCCGCCGGATCCTCCGAAGCTGCCCATCATGTTTTCCTTTATGTTTGCGGCGTATTCGCGCACTATGTAGTGCGGCACCAGTATCGGAAGGCCTGTGCTGCCTAAAAACTCCGTGTTCCCGTAGCCCAGAGCCTTCGCGAGCTTGGACGCGCGGTACAGATGGAAGCCGGAGGACACGATAAGGACCTTGTCCTGTTCGCTGCCGCCGTTGGCCTTTATTATCTCCATCGCGTTTATAAGGTTCTCGTTGGTGGTCGTGCTGCGGCTTTCCGTAAGCACCCTGAGCATCGGTATGCCTTTATCGCGGAGCACAGCCGCGCAGACGTCCGCTTCCGCGGCGCCTTCGTCCTCGCCCTGCCCTCCGGTGGCTATTATGCGGAGCTCGTGCTTGTTGTCCGGGTCCACTATCTCCTTGCTGATTATTGGCGCCGCGTATTCCCTCGCCTTGTCTATCCTGGCCGCGAACTCCGTGGACGGAGAAGTGCCGTTGACCTTAGCTCCCAGGACTATCACCCAGTCCGCGGTCTCGGGGGGCCTGCGCAGCTGCATGTCTATCACCCTGTAGGTGAAGATCCCGAAGTTGGCCACGCACGCCAGTATCAGTATGCCCAGTATCCACTTTATGGCTTTCGGAACGCCGGAGTTTCCCGAAAACAGGAAACTGAACAACAGGAACACCGCGCCCGCGCTGAACCAGATGTAGTTGAACCAGTTCTTCGAGCGGAAGAACGACAGCACGGAAACCCCGTACGCGAAGCTGACCATGGCCAGTATGAAGAACAATATGCTGACAAAGCCCGCGCCTTTTTTCTTTCTGGAATTTCTCTTTGCCATTCGTTTCCTCCCCTGTGCTTCCGCCCGGCCGGACAGATCCCGCGGGCAGAGCCTCTTCGATCCCTTTTGTAATAGTAATACTATACCATAAAAACGCCGCCCTGTTGAATGAAATAAAAAGGCGCGCCATTTGCGGCGCGCCTTCGATGCGTTTTACGGTGCTTATCAGCCGACCTTTACGACCGGTTTTACGTTGGGCTTGGGATATACGTGGATGACCTTCTTGGGGCAGGCCTTCGCGCACAGTCCGCAGTTCTTGCACTTCTCGGGATCGATCTTCGCGTGGTTGTCCTCTACGTGGATGGCGTCGAACTTGCAGGCCTTTTCGCAGAGCTTGCAGCCTATGCATCCGGCGGAGCAGAGCTTGTTGGTGACAGCGCCCTTGTCGGCGGAGCTGCACGCAACGAACACGCGCTTTATGTCCGGGATTATGTCTATGATCTTCTGCGGGCAGGTGGCGGCGCAGATGCCGCATCCTACGCAGATCTCTCTGTTGACCTTGGCAAGGCCGTTGCAGACCTCTATGGCTCCGTACGGGCAGGCTCTTTCGCAGTCGCCGAAGCCTATGCATCCGAACTTGCAGGAGCCGGGGCCGCCGAACATGGACTTGGCAGCCGCGCAGGTCTTTATGCCCTGATAATCCATCTCGGGCTTGGTGGAGTCGCAGAGACCGGAGCAGCGCACGTTTGCGACCTGCTCTACTACGTCCATGGCGTCCTGTCCGAGTATGGACGCTATCGCGGCCGCTGCCGCGTCGGCGCCGGGAACGCAGAGGTTGGTCTTTACGGTGCTGCCCTCTTCAGCCAGAGCGGCGGCGTAGTCGTCGCAGCCCGCGAATCCGCACGCGCCGCAGTTGGCGCCCGGAAGCTGTTCCCTGATCTTTACCTGGGTCTCGTTGACCGGAACGGACATGAACTTGGCCGCCAGGGCGAGCATCAGGGACGCTATGAGAGCTATTACTATAGCTGTAGCTACAGGATAAATAAATGCTTGCATGGTCCGCCTCCTACATACCGAATATCTTCTCCAGCATGCCGGAGAATCCGAGGAAGCAGAGGCTCGTTATGGAAGCCGCTACCAGAGTGGAAGCGACGCCCTTGAAAGCCTCGGGGTAATCGTTGGTCTCGATCTTGCTGCGGACGCCCGCGAACAGGAACATGGCCAGAAGGAATCCTACGCCGGAACCGAACGAGTTGAGCATGGACTGAAGGAAACCGTATCCGTTGTCTATGTTCAGCACGCATACGCCCAGGATGGCGCAGTTGGTGGTGATCAGCGGGAGGTAGATGCCCAGCGACTTATGGAGGCCGGGTATGTACTTCTTAAGGAAGATCTCTATCATCTGCACCAGAGCGGCAATGACCAGTATGAAGATTATGGTCTGCATGTAGCCTATGCCGTTGGGTGTAAGCAGGTAGGTCTGGATGGGCCAGGTTACAGCGGTGGCTATTACCATTACGAATATTACCGCGATGGACATGCCCATGGCGCTGTCAAGCTTCTTGGAAACGCCCAGGAACGGGCAGATGCCCAGGAACTTCGACAGTACGTAGTTATTCGTGATGATGGCGCTGAGGACTATGTAGAATACTGCTGCCGCACTCATTCTTCAGCACCCCCTTCCTCTACTTTCTGCGAGCAGAAAGCGGCGCCCGGGCAGCCCAGACACTTGTTCTGCTGCTTTTCCCTTGCTTTGCCTTTGGTGAGCTTGTTGACCAGCGCGATAAGGCATCCGAAGACGAAGAATCCGCCGGGAGCCATTACCATGATGGTGAACGGAGTTATCGTTCCGGCAGTTACGGTGTGGCCGAAAATGGTGCCGCTTCCGAGGAGCTCTCTGATGCAGGCCATTACGGTAGCCGTAAGCGTGTAGCCTATGCCCATGCCTATGCCGTCCAGCATGGAGTCTATTACGCTGTTCTTGCTGGCGAACGCCTCGGCTCTGCCGAGTATGATGCAGTTTACTACGATCAGCGGGATGTAGACGCCCAGCGCCTTATCCAGCGAAGGCAGGTAGGCCTTCAGGGCCAGCTGCACCATCGTTACGAACGATGCTATTACTACTATGTAGCACGGTATGCGTACCGTGTCCGGTATTATCCTCTTCAGCGCGGAGATCATGATGTTGGAGCAGGTAAGAACGACCAGAACGGAAACGCCCATTCCGAGACCGTTGATCGCCTGCGTGGAGATCGCCAGCGTGGGGCACGTGCCCAGAACCAGTACAAGTACCGGGTTCTCGCGGATGATGCCGTTGGTTAAGATCTGAAGCTTGGTCTTCTTCATTTAGAAGCACCTCCTTCCGCGGGCTTGAACGTCTTGTGACGCGTAAGCCTGTCTATGTGAGGAGTCAGGATGTTCATAAGCAGTATCGCGAAGGACACGCCTTCCGGATAGGAGGCGTAGACCCTTATGAGCATCGTGAACACTCCGCAGCCTATTCCGAAGATTATCCTGCCGGTGGTCGTTATCGGGGAGGTAACGTAGTCGGTGGCCATGAAGATGGCTCCGAGCATTACGCCGCCCGCGCAGAGCTGGAAGATGGGATCGAGTCCGAACACCAGCGACAGCACCGCGACCGTAGCAAGGAAGGATACCGGGATGGCCGGCGAGATGACCTTTCTTACTATAAGATATATACCGCCGAGCAGCAGGGCCGCCGCGCTTATCTCGCCCATGGATCCGTTTATGAGACCCAGGAACATCTCCATGTTGGTGGGTACCGGAAGTCCGGCCGCGCTGAGCGCCAGCGGAGTGGCTCCGGTGGTGGCGTCCACCTCGGCGGCGGAGAGTATCGCCTGGCTCATCCTGGAGGTTATTGTCCAGTTAGCCATCGGAGAAGCGAAGCCGATGAACAGCGTTATCCTTCCGACTATAGCCGGGTTGGCGAAGTTCTGGCCGAGGCCTCCGAAGAGCTGCTTTACTACTACTATTGCTATTAAGCATCCTACCGCAGCCATCCAGATGGGAAGTCTCACCGGAAGGTTAAAGGCAAGGATGAGGCCGGTAACGGCGGCGCTTAAGTCTCCTATGGTGTTGCTGCGCTTCATTATCCTTCTGGAAAGCCATTCGAAGAACACGCAGAACACTACGCAGCAGACGGAGAGCACCAGGGCTCTGATGCCGAAAACGTATACCGACACGGCAAGGGCGGGGATAAGAGCTATCAGCACATCCCTCATTATGCTTGCCGTATTCGCGGGCGATACCACATGGGGCGCCGACGCGACAATAAGATTTGTATGTCTTTCTGCCATTATTTCTTCGATGCCTCCATTACCATGGCTTTCGCCTGTCTGAATTCAAAGTTGAGCGGCTTTCTGGCCGGGCACACGTAAGCGCAGGATCCGCAGTCCATGCAGTAGAGCACGTCCAGTTCCTTGAGCGCTTCCACGTCCTTGTCCTTGAACGCCCTGGATATCCTTGCGGGCATGAGGCTCATCGGGCATGCCGCGACGCAGCGTCCGCAGTTGATGCACGCGGTCTCTTTGCGCTGGTTGGAGAACTCCTTGCTGAAGCAAAGTATCGCGCTGTTGGACTTGCATACGGAATATTCGTCCGAAGGAGTGGCTCTGCCCATCATGGGTCCGCCGAGTATTATCTTTCCGGGCTCTTCCTTAAGGCCGCCGCAGAAGTCTATTACGTCCGCGATAGGAGTTCCGATCGGTACGAGCACGTTCTGCGGATGGACGACTATGTCTCCGTCCACGGTTATGTACTTGGATACGAGCGGAAGTCCCGTCTTAAGGTAATGGGACATCTTGAGCATGGACGTTACGTTGGCCACTATGCAGCCCGCGTTCCAGGGTATCATGCCGTAGGATACGATGCGTCCGGTGGTCTCGTAGATGATGACACGCTCCGCGCCCTGCGGATAGATCTGCCTCAGCTCGTGGACCTTTATGCTCTCGTCGCCCTTAAGAAGTTCGTTGAACTTGGCTATGGCATCCGGCTTGTTGCCCTCTATGCCGATGTAGCACTTGGGGATCTGGAGCCACTTCATGGTGGCGCGGATACCGTCTATGATGTCCCGGGTGAACTCCAGCATCGCGGCGTGGTCTACCGTGATGTACGGCTCGCACTCCGCTCCGTTGATGATGAGATACTCAACGGTGCCGGGCTTGATGTTGAATTTTGTACCCATCGGGAAGCCGGCTCCGCCGAGGCCTACTACGCCGGAAGCTCTTACTGCCGCAACGAACTCTTCGAAGCTGTTGATCTCCGGAGGAACGACAGTGTCGGCAAGTTCGCGCTTGCCGTCCGATTTGATCACCACGATGGTGTCGATCTTACCGGCCTGGGTCATACCCTGAGTGATTGCTTCTACGGTTCCGGAAACGCTGCTGTGTATCGGAGCGCTGGTACGCGCGTCCGAATCCCCTATTATCTGACCGGTCTTGACGGCGTCGCCGACCTTGACCACCGGCGTGCAGGGCGCGCCGATATGCTGGCTCATGGGGATGTACACTTTTTCCGGAGCAGGCATAGGTATGATCGGTAAACCGGCAGTGTTCTTGCTGTGATTTACGTGCACCCCGTTAAGGTGCTTACTGAAACCCATAATCTTCTCCTGTTCTACAACACAAAAGCGGCAAGTCAAACTTGCACTAATATAGAATTTACTACAATGCAAATTGTTTGTAAAGCAAAGCAAGGCTTTGACAAATAATAAACAATGTCTTCGGGCCTCCGCCGTCTTCAGCCATTCTTCATATTATTAAGGAAGAAAGTATGCTATAATAAGGCATTCAGGAGGGACTGACCATGAAAAGCTTAACACTTCTGGACGGAGCGTCGGGCACGCTTCTCTGGAACATGGCGGAAGCCGAAGGAATAGAAAAGATCCCGGTATGGAGATACAACACGCTGGCCCCGGCCCTTGTGGACCGCATAGCCAGGGCCTATCTCGACGCGGGCTCGGACATCATCTATTCCAATACCTTCTGCGCCAACCCTCCCGCCGTGGAGCAGGAAGGCTGCGCTCTGGAAGAGATAATAGAGACCGGCGTGGCGATAGCTAAGAACGCCGCTGAGGAATACGGGAAAAAGGTTGCCCTGGACTTCGGGCCGCTGACCAACGCTTTGGAGCCTTTCGGGACCAATTCCGCGGAGGCCTGCAGCGAATACTACAAAAGGATGTGCCGTCTGGGAGCCGCCGGGGGCGCTGATCTGATAGTCCTGGAAACGTTCATGGACGCGGAGATGCTGCGTATCGCGGCGGAACAGGCCGCTGAGACGGGTCTTCCCCTCCTCTGCACCATGAGCTTCGCGCAGGGCAGCCGCACGTTCTTCGGATCGTCCGTGGACGACATGCTGGAAGCGCTTAAACCGTTCAGTCCGGTGGCCGTGGGGCTAAACTGCTCGTTCGGCCCGGTGCAGGCGCTGCCTGTAATAAAGGAATTCGCGGAAAAGACAGACCTGCCCCTTGTGCTTAAGCCCAACACAGCGGATCTTCCGGCGGAAGAGTTCGCAAAGGCGATGGAGCCTGCTCTGGACATGATAGCATACGCCGGAGCGTGCTGCGGTTCGGACCCCGGATACATAACGAAGATAAAGGAACTGGCCGCGGACCGGTAACGTATGCCGGACTTGCGGCGCAGGGCCGTTGATGGTAGAATAACCGAATATGAAAAGAACGAAACTTACCAGGATAGCCGCGGCTGCGCTCATGTGCGCACTTCTGCTGGCGTCGCTCAGCTCCTGCACGTCCTGGGACAACTTTTACAACGCATTCATAAAGAAAGAAGAAGCGCCGGCCAAGACGGTGCGCATCGCCGTGTTCGAACCGCTTACCGGAAACGAAGCAAGCGGGGCGGAGGCGGAGATCGAAGGCATCAGACTGGCCAACTCCCTGTACAGGACCGCTAACGGCTCCAGGGTGGAACTGGTGTATTACGACAACAAGTCCGACACCGAGACTGCCGCGCTCACCGCAGCGGAGATCGCCAGGGACGAGACCATCTCCATGGTCATCGGCACCTACGGAAACATGCTCACCATAGCTTCCGCCGACGTTTTCGCGGAGGCAGGCATTCCTACGGTCAACGCTACCTCCACCAACCCGATAATCAGCAATACCACGAACTTCGTGTGCGCAGCGGCCATAGACGCCTTCCCGGCCAGGGCCGCGGCCGAATTCGCGGTAAACGTACTGGGGCAGAGAGAACTTGCCGCCATGTACAGCAGCGCCGACGAACTGTCGAAGATCCGCGCGCAGGAATTCTCGCGCTACTGCGAGCAGACGTATAAGATAACTTCCGTACCGGTCATAGCGGTCAACGAGGGCGCGGACCTCTACTTCATAATGAAGGCCCTGGAGGAAAGCGGCGCCTCTACCGTTTACATGCCGGCAGGCGCTTCGATATCCTTTTCCGTAATGACCAAGGCGGAAGAGACCGGCCTTAAGCTTGTGTGGATAGGCGGCGACGCCTGGAAGAGCCTCGGCATACCCGACGTCTACTATACTGCTGACTACGATCCGCAAAGCGACATGACGGAAATGAACAAGATCTTCACGGACGCGTACGGAAAGAGGCACGGCGGGGACTTACCTTCCGAAAGGACCGCTCTGGGATTCGACGCGTATCTTATGGCGCTGGAAGCGCTCAGGACAGCGGAGGACCCGGACAGCAGAGAATCGCTCTGCTCCGCTCTGATGGCGATAGACGGACTGGAAGGGGCCACGGGCCGCATAACCGTCAGCATGAACGGCAGCCCGGTGAAGAGCGTCCGCGTATACAGGAGCACCCCCGAGGAACCCGAACTGGTGTTCACGGCGTTCGAAAAGACCCCCGCGGAGGAGACGCAGACCGATAACAACGCGAATACCGGCAAATAGCCGAGTTAATATTTAATAGTATAAAAACGATATACAATAAAAAGGAGAAAGAAATGAAAGAACAGATCATCAGCGTTCTGGAACAGATCAGGCCCTTCCTTCAGAGGGACGGCGGCGACGTGGAGTTCGTGGACTACGACGATGCAGACAAGACCGTCTACGTAAAGCTGCAGGGCCACTGCGCAGGATGCCCCCACGCCCAGGCTACCGTTAAGGGCGGAATAGAATCCATACTCAGAGAACAGTTCCCCGATGCAGTTGCGGCCGTAGAAGCT
>JAEEGI010020529.1_pt1 | contig 13213 bp, 10 predicted proteins | sample 8958751 | NCBI WGS metagenome assembly JAEEGI01 (sample SAMN16246545, study PRJNA631951) | gut metagenome | biome: gut microbiome; feature: rumen; material: KS-attached | host: Bos | place: Iran: Karaj | collected 2018-10
CTATGAACCGTTTTAAGGAACATAAGCTCACGATGGTCGAAAAGGGTGTTAACGACGTGACGGAAGATGCCGTAAAGGCTGCAGCAGCCGTTGAAGTCGCTCCGACTGCCGAAGCTGTTGCCGAAGCAAGCGATGCCGCTGCAGACGCATTCTAATCTTCGAAAAAAGAATTAAAAGAGACCGCTCTAGAAGCGGTCTTTTTTGCATTTAACGGAATTGGCAAAGCAAACGCTAAACTAGATTGCTGCGTAGATTACTGCGCCGCCTTGCCCCTATTAACGGCCAGCTAGCAACTGACTTGACTTTCGCGGTATTCACCGCCGAAAGCATGGCCGCTCACAGAAAGAATCGGCGGGAACTGGATACGTTTTGCCAAGGCAAGTCCCTTGAAACGGCGATACCAGAGCCGCATGTCTTCGAGCACGGCATCCACAGTCGGCAAATGGGCCTTGAAATAGGCGGCATCCACACCGAGCGTTTCACAGAGAGTCCCTTCCATCGCAAGCCTTTCCGTATGCTCAAGGCTCACGCCCTTTTCGACCCACATCGCAAAAAGTTTGTCATGATACGGATAAAGAATCGGGTCCCCCTTGCCTTCATCGACGTTCATGGCTTCGCTGAGTTCGGCGCTCGCCGGAATGTCGATCGAAGCTTTCGGGATAATTTCCTTGTCTCGGTTGATGTAACGGGCAAGCGCATAAACTTGCGTTTTCCACAAGTCGCCAAGTGCGCACATCACGCCACAAGTATCGCCGTACAGCGTACAGTAGCCGACCATCGCTTCGCTCTTGTTGCCGTTGCAAGTCACGCCTGCGCCCAAGACGGACGCCACCGTCGAAAGAATCGACGCCGAGCGCGTTCTCGCCTGCAAGTTTTCATGGTTAATCCCCATGACCTTCATCACGGCATCGTTACGCACAAAATAACAGCGTTCCAGCGTATGGCAAACAGATTCGATAATGTCCGAAATCGGGGCAACCATATACGGCGTTCCCAAATTCTCGGCCAAATCTCGAGCCGCATTCTTCGTCGTATCCGAATTGAAGCGCGTCGGCATGTTCACAAGGAATACATTTTCCGGTCCAATCGCTTCGGAATAAAGTGCCGCCGAGACCGCACTGTCGATACCGCCACTGGCACCAATGACCATGCGCGAAATGTGGAACATCTTCAAATTTTCACGAATCATGAATACAAGCGCATCGTGAATTTGGGCAATCTCGCTTGGGTAAGGCTTAGCAGATTCCGCATAAACTTGCACTTGACCATCGACAAGTTCGACGACCGCTTCGGCTTCGCTAAAGAGCGGCATTTCATAAACAATCTTGCCATCGCAATCGAATATTCGACTACCGCCAGAAAGCGCATAAATGTTCTTACCGGTATTGTCGGTCCCGACGCCGTTCAAACAAATGACCGGCATGGCGCAATCTTTTGCCAAATGCGAAAGTTCCTTGTTTTCGGTTTCGCGACGTCCGACCACATAAAAATCCAACCCGTGCGTCACGTGGGCCACGTTCAAGAGCGGCGTATCGTCGAGCACGTCACCGCACAAGAAGAACGGCATGTTGCCCGCAAACTTGCGGATTTCGGCCCAATCTACGGGGAGCGTCTTGTTAGAAGGGCCCGTCAAAGCATTTCGTGGAAACACAACGCAATCTACTTCGGCAGCCTTGGCGCGGTCAAAAGCGGCCTTCATCGTTTGCATATTCGCCGGCACATCGCCCGGCAAAATTTTCATCTGCACCACATAAAGTTTCATCTTATTATCCTCTGCGCTAGAAAATAAAAAAATGCACCGCCTTTGAGCGATGCAATTTTTCAAACACATTATAAAATGCAAGTTGGCAGAACTTAGCTGGCCCTTCGACAGGGCTTCGGCAATTTCACCAACCTTTTGCCGAACCAAAGTTCTAACACCTACTCGTACTGCGGAGCTTCAAAAGATGTCGGAATCTTTGGCGTATCCGGGTCCGTATGTTTGAATTCAAGACTATTCGACTTTACACTGACGGAACCATGAATTGAAATGGTGCATTTATCGGGGTTCATACAGCCTCTATTGCGCATCATGAGCTGATCGCCATAAAGTTCCCACAAGCCGCTCTTGCCTTCGACATTCTTGTTGTTTTCAAAAGCAAGAAGTTCATATGTACCATCGGCCTTTATATCGAACGTCCAGTTGATGCCATTATCAAGCGTCTGCCATTCGTTCACCAAATCCGTTTTCTTTACGGCAGTTACGGACTTATCCTTAACCGTGCAGTTCATCGCTTTTCCTTTAGACGAGGCAATCGTGTTGTCTTCGCCGACCTGGTAGCTGAACATCGTATAGACGGACTTGTCATAGTACGCCGGGCGCATCAAGAGCGTGCTGCGCTGGATATCATAGTGACCGCCCATCCAGCTTGACACCTTTTCTTGAACAACATTTTCAAGGATATACGAATTGTCAAAGAACGTGAACGTCCTGGTCGTATCGCCATCGGCGCAACTATATATTTTATTTGCAATAACCTCGGACTTGGAGACCTTGCCGCTTTGAAGAGCGACTTTCGCCTCTACGGCTTCGCTATACGAATCGGAACCGTTCACGGAATACTTGAGCACACCATCCTTATCGACAATGAATGTAATGCTGAAGCCCTTTTCGACTTCTCCCATAATTTTCTTTGCCTTGGGATCATCAATGTATTCCATGCCAGCTTCGCCCTTGACAAAAGTAACCTGGCCATTCGCGAAATCGGAGTAGGTAATAACCCACAGCGTATCCGGAATACGGAGACCAAAAAGCCCCTGTTTACTGCCCGTCGAGAGATAAATCTTCTCGCCAAACAGTTCGAGTTCCATGTTCTTTTTCAACTCGTCCATGGACGCCACATGCTCGCCATCCTTAGCAACGAAAGAAGAAGAGGATTTCGGTTCTTCCTTGGATGACGAAGACTTTTCGTCCTTCACAACGCTAGAAGAGGATTCGTCTTTCGCTACCGAAGACGAGGATTTGTCATCTTTTGAAGCCGAAGAATTCTTTTCGTCCTTGGAATCAGATGATTTTTTGTTTTCCTTCGCTGAAGAAGAAGACTTTGCATCGCTCTTATTCGAAGAAGAAGAAACATCCAAGCAATCGTCCAAGGTTTCGCAATCATCTTCAGACGAAGATGAAATTTCCTTTTGATTGTCATTTTTCGGGGATGAAGGACTGTCATCATCACCGCAAGCCGCAAAAAGGAATGCGGAGGAAATTAATAGAGCTAATATTTTTTTCTTATTCATGCTACTAATATAATTTATTTAGTCCAATTTAGAGCAATAAAAGTTTACAAATTACACGGGAAATATTCGTAAAAAGCCCGATTTTTGCAGGAATGTATTATATGGGGTCGCTGCGCTTTGGGGTCGCCTTGCTCCGCAAGGCTTTGGGGAATCTTCGCTTTGGGCTTTTGCTCATACCTGAAAGGACCGCTAGGTCCGTGCCCATAGCCCATCACTCAAAAGGGCAGCCCGGATGGTAACCAAGGTCGCGCTCGGCTTCCTCGATGGACGGGGCCGCATCGTACAAGAAACCCGCCAAAGCCTGCTCGGCAGAAACACGCTCCCCGCCAATCCAATTTTTCAGGACCGCCAACTTTCGAGAAATCCACCACGGCAGCGGGAGCATCAAATGGCGCATTCCGGCGTTTTTCAAAACATGCCCAGCCATTTCCGTCATCGTCATCACGGTCGAACCCGCAAGGGCGTAGGTTTTACCTACCGCATTTTCTGCAATTCCCGCGACGGCAACGCCCTTGACCAAGTCCTCGCTGCGGACAGGGCGTTTCAAGCACTTGCCGCCACCCGGCATGAAATAAATCGGGAAGCGTTTCACGTAATCGCGAAACATGTTGAACTCGACCCCGCCCCCGTCGCCAATCACGAGCGTCGGGCGTACAATCGTCCAGTCTAGCCCGGACGCCTGCACCAACGCCTCCCCCTTCTTTTTGCTTTCGCCATACGGCGTGAGCACCGGGTACGTCACCGAAATGCTAGAAACGTAGAGAAAACGGCGAACGCCTGCAAGCTTGCTCGCCGTGAGCACATTCCGCGTCCCTTCGGTATTCACATGCTCGAACGCCCCGCGCTTTGTCGATAAAAGAATTGCCGCCAAATGATAGACGACATCGACCCCCTCGAACGCACTTCGAATAGATTCAAAATCAGTCACATCGCCGAAGCGGACATCCACCTCGCCCGGCAAAGACTGCGCCAAAGAATCGCCCGGAAGCGTCAAGACGCGGACACACACACCCCGTGCTATGAGTTCCCGGCACAACGCCTTCCCTACGACGCCGGCGCCACCCGTCAAAAGAGCACTCATGCTAGGCTTCCAGCATATAACGGATGTCCTGGACGCGCCTTGCGAGCGATGCGTCCTTCTCCATCTGCTTTTTTAGGGAATTTATGGCGGCGATTACAGTGGCATAGTCCCTGCAGAACATCGCGCCGATATTCTGTAGCGAATCCGTCGTGAGTTCGCGGCAAAGGTACATCGCCACCTTGCGCGGCGTAGAAATCGCGGCAGACTGGCGCTTGGACGAGAGTTCGCAAACTTCGACATGGTATTCCAGCGCAACCGCCTCGGCAATGTTCTTTGCAGTGAGTTCCATATGAGCGCCGTGTTCCGACGGAGCTACGAGGCGCTTCACGCCACTCAAGTTCAAGTCCGCCTTGCAGAACATGTTCATCGCGCCCAAAAAGTTCAGGAGCCCTTCTATAAGGCGCACGTTCTTGCGCGGCGGCATCGAAAGGTAGCGGCAAATTTCTTCGCGGTCGGCCTTCGCAAAAGGCAAATCCTCGGACTTCTTGCTGATCAAGTGCATGCGAGTCGCAAGATCCGGCTCGTCAAGGCCCACCGCAACGCAAGATTCCAGCGGCGTGAGGAGCTTCTTCGAAATGCTCGGGATCGAAGACTTCGAAACATTACGGGATTCGCAATCCGTATCGACCACCTTGAACTTGGACGGATGGCGGTCGCAAGAAATCACGACCTGCTTGCCTTCGGCACGCAAATGACGGATCAAGATGGCCAGTCGCTCCTGCGTCCAGAGGCCCTTTTCCAACAGTTGCACATCGTCGAGCAAGAGAATGTCGCAAAGTTCGTAACGTTCGCGGAACTTCTGCGCGAGTTCGCGCACGTTGCCCGTCTTGTTGTGGAGCGCAGAGGCCATCGCGGTCGCGTCACGCAAAAAATCGTAGGCATGACAATATACGATGGATGCATCGGGGCGATTCTTCTGGATTTTTGCGGCGATGGACTGCAGCAAATGAGTCTTGCCAAGTCCACTTTCCCCATAGACGAACAGCGGGTTCAAAGACGGGTCGCCCGGATTTTCGGCTACCGCCTGGCAAGCGCGGAAAGCCGTAGAATTACATTCCCCTTCGACAAAGTTTTCAAAAGTATAGCGGGCGTAAAGCGATAAAGGCTGTTTCGGACGTTTCACCGGCTTCGGAGCCGTAACCGTCCGTGGGATTACAGGCATCGTGAGCTTGATTTCTGGAATCGGGTCCGAAGGAGCTATCTGACGAATACGATAATCAATAAATTCACTACCGAAGACATCCGCAAAGGACTTGCGCAACAAATCGCCATAATGGGAATTCACCCAATTCTCACGCAGTTCATCAGGAACGGTGAGCAAGGCATAGCCATTGCAAAAGCCCTCGTAACCAAGAGCGTCAAGAATCACGGCACCAAAAAAGTCCTTGCATTCCGAACGCACGCGGTCGAGCACCTGTTGCCAGGGCGTCTCAGCAATATCCAACAAAGAAACAATATTTTCCACGATCTAAAAAACCAGTCAATAGTACAAAAGAGCAAGCAAAAAATAAGAAAGGAAAACCGAAGAACAACCACCCTGGGCGAAAAATTTTTTAAATGTCCGTTTTTGGTCCAAAAAGGGCACTTTTTTTTTAAAAACATTTTTTATCCGACTTTTTCCAGTTTACACCATTCTTACGAACGTACGAATAACACTATTATCACTATGCATCCGCACAACTTATCAACAGGATTTTTTTCAACCATCCCTTGACAAGATTTTTTCTTACATAAAACATACAAATTCAAACAAAATGGCGATTTTGAGCAAAAAACGGCACTTTTTTAGGATAAGAAAAATGTAACTTGTTGATTTTCACCAAGTTACATGCATGTATAAATATCCAATTTTTCCCGGATAAATTGCAGGTGAGCCGACTTTATCGAGCGCCCTAAATCGCCTTATGGTGTCTCATCGCACGGATATTGCGGGGCAGCACTTCCTTGTGCCACTTGATCCATTCATCATAATAGATATAGCGTTTTTCGCGCTGCCGGAACTCGCGCCCGTGAACGATTCTGCGTCCGTGACGTTCCTCGACCGGAATCACGATATGCAGGCACTCATGATAAACGACACCCGCAATTGCATACAAAGGACAGTTAGCGGCATCATAGCCACGGCTAATGCTAATGAGATGGAAACTCTCGCCCGTCACCGGGTCCTTGCGTACCGAATGGAAACTCAGCCCGCCCACGCGGTTGCTCCACGTGATACGGCACGTGAGCGTTCCACCGAAATAAGTATCGTTTATTGCGGCAAGCACGTCCGTCAAGTTGTGGTGCACGCCCTGCGGACGGATTGGCGGCAACCGCCCCTTGCTTGCCAGCGGAGCCTCGCCCTTATCCGTAAAAATCTGATCGACCGTCTGCCAAAAGCGGCTCACCAAATCCTTGATAATAGCCTTGTTCTTTTGCGTCTTGCGACGCACCGCATGTTCCGCCCATTCAGCAGCCAACTCGCGAGCGGCAGCGAACTCCGGCGCCTTCATGTACGCCGGGAGCAACACCTCCGGGTGCCCAAACAGGAACCCGCCCTTGCAGCGAATACTCTTCTTCATCAAGGGATTGTACTTGAAATGGACGAGCCCGTTCGCAGAACAGTCTGACGAGGGCGCCTTGACTTCGGGAGCATTGTCCGCCGCGACATAGCCGAACAGGTCGAGCTGGCCGTCAAAGGAAAGCGATTGGCTCTCGTTTTGTTCAAACGGATTCATGCGCCCAGAACTCCTTCATAGCCATTCAATGCCAAAAGCCCGCCAAAAAAACTTTCCGGCAAGTCCAACGCGGAATAATGTTCCGAAATCCCATAGACGGCATCTTCGACAACATCGGGCATATAAACGATATAGCTGTCGTTTTTTTCCGTCTGGAGCATGTCGGGAGTGCAATACTTTGGTTCCGTCTCGCTAAAGTACATGCGACAAGAAACGGTCCGAAGCGGGTAGATGGTGCAATCGCCAACCGCGTTCGAGAACGGACATGGACGCCACCACGCAAAATAATCGTGAAGCGCACCGTCTTCGGCTTCGTTCTCGGATAGCCCCGCCCCCTTGCGGTTCTCGAAAAACGACTCGAACTTTTCGGAGCGCATCTGGCAAGCCTCCATCAACGAAAGCAAGTCATCCCTCTTGCGCAGTTCGCAGTACATGGCAATAAGTTCAAAAGGCTCGACCGACATCGGATAATGGTGGCAGCAGTTGCCGCACGCCGGCCTGCATTGGATCGGGCGCGGCTGTTGCACAAGCACCGCCTTTAAATACTGGTCGTATGCTTCATGATATGATTCCGTAAACCGAAGAATCTGCGGCAGTTGTTCCCGCAGATTGTCCGCGCCAATGGCGCATTCCCGCCCTAACGAAGAGGCGACGCCGTCCAGGCGATCCCTTTCGACCCGAAGCAGAGACGATAGTCGCAACTCCGCGATGCGGTAAGATTTCGTCGGAAAATACTCTTTATAAGCATCCATTGAGCGCAAATATATTTTTTTAAGGGATTATCGTAAAAAAAGCCAATAAAAAAAAGCAAAATATTCATTTTTGTAAGAATGAAGTTATTTTTTTATACAGAGTAATCCTATCAGGACTAGCAGAATGAGTAAAAAAACGCATGTGAAATGGATATGGTCCATTGTAATCGCTTTGTCTGCGGGCTTTGCCGGTTGCAACCTGTTTCACCCAACAGACAGTCACGACGCCGATAACGGCGATCCGGAAGCCCTTACGCTCGATGGCTACCTGGAATTCCAGAAGTCCAACTACGACGCGGCCCGCAAGTTCTTCAACAGGGCTCTCGATGCAGATTCCGGATACTCCGAAGCTTGGATAGGGCTCGCCAAATGCGTACTGAACAGCCAAGAAGGGCTCAACGTCTTTGAACTGATGTCCTACGCCCAGACCTCCGATGAAAACGGTAAAAACGGATTCCTCAATATGGACGATTCCAAGGCAAGAACCATATCGCAAGGAATCGACTCCGTCATGCTGTACCTCAATAAGTTCGTCGCCCGCGACACGTTGGGCAAGACAGACAAGAAGGTGCGGTTCAGCGACATTGCGGACAGCTATACCATTTTGCAGCTCACCAAGGCGGCGCTCCGTATCAGGAACGTCCAAACCGAAATCAATTCCATAATTGCGTCGAACAACTCCAGCATGCAAGTGAACCTGAATTCCCTGAACGACCTCGGCGATAGCCTCAGGCCGTTCCTCCAGGACATGGCATCGGCAGCCGAAGCCATCAAGGCATCGCCGGAAAGCGCCGCCGAAATCATCAAAGCTTACCTGCCCGATTCGACCCGCCAGGAACTGGGCGACGATTTCTATGCCGACGCCACGGTCGGATTGGCCAACACGGTCATCCAGCTGAACGACAGGGCACAAACCATCGACGACGACCGCACCGACGTATTCTTCAACTTCGGGAACGTTATTGACGATGACGGAGACGGATGCGTGGACGAAGAGATTGTCGACAATTACGATAACGACGGCGACGGAGAAATCGACGAAGACGCCCGTGACTACCGCGTTGTCGTCCTGGTGAAAAATCCGACGAACTGGGACGAAATCATAGCCGAAGGCAAGGACGCGAAGACATACGACCTCACCAAGGCTCAAGTCGATTCGCTCAACATCATCGAGAAATACGAGACCATCGACATCGACATGAACGGAAAAATGGCAAGCAAAGACAAGAACGAATGGAAATACGTCATCCGCGATCCCGATGAACGCGACGACAAGAAAAACCACCGTCTCAAATTCGCCATCGACTTGAAATTCCCCGGAAAGAATCTTAACGACAAAATAAAGAACAAAGAACTTATCCGTCACGATACCGATGTAAACAACATCAAGTACTCATTGAAAAAACGAAAAGAAATGGTCGGCGGATGCTGGGTCAACTACGATGAAAAAGAGTTCCTCAAGTGGTTCGAAGGGAGAAACGCAAAATGAATAAAGTAACACTACTTGCAGTTCTCGCCTGTTCATTCGGCATCGTATCGGCAAAATCGCCTATGCATTTTTCACTCCGAGCAGAATCCATGGGCGGCGCCCACGTGGCTGTCGTCGATGACAAAGAAGCAATCCATTACAACTACGCCGGTCTGAGCCAAATCAACAGGCTCGGCAACTACGACAAGCGTCCGGAACAAGGTTACTACCCACGGAACTGGATCGGCGACATGCGTATAACCGTCGGTGGAGCCGGGGAATTCAGCAAGTTTCTTTCGACATATAACGACGTCAAGGACGTTCAGGACCTGTTCAGGTCCGCACAGGATGCCGCAAAAAATTCAAAAACAAGTGAAACAAGCGCCATACTCGATTCACTTGTCAAGAATCCAAAGTACATCAAGACTATCAATTCCTACGACCACAAGAACCTGGATGTCAGGCTGAAAATCGATGCCGAAATGGCATTCCACAATTTCGGTGCGGCATTCTGGATGAACGGCGGCGTATCTCCGTATATTGACGGCGGTTTGATCATCCCCTACCTTGTTGTCGATACGTTCTACATCGACGCCGTCGGGCAAATAGGCGGCGCCTATGAAATCATCCCGAACCAACTTTCCGTAGGCCTTGGCGGAAAACTGGCAAAGCGCCATAAAGTCAACATGATTACTATCGGGCTTGCAAACTACAGCACCATCATGGATACTTTGGACAACCAGCTCGACAACGCCACGGACGATTTCTTCGATTCCAAGACGTTCTCGTTTGGAATCGACATGGGCGTCCTTTACCAGTACAGCCGCGAAGTTCGTTTCGGCGCATCGCTCCGGGACATTTACTTCAAGCAGCTCGCCGGAGAAACGCTGATTCCGAACTTTACCATCGGAGCAAACTACAGCCCCAAATTCATGAACAGCAATACAGGCTTCGGACGTAAATTCAACGTCGCGGTAGACTTTGCCGACATGTTCAATTGCGACAGGAACTACAAGTTCTTCAGCCATCTCAACTTCGGCTTTGAACTGGAGCAGACGCTGCTTGCCATTCCAGGACTCAATAACGAAGTGCGATTCCTCGTCTTGCGACTCGCGGGCGGATTCAGAGGCGGCTACCCCACTGCGGGTGTCGGCGTCGAAGTATTACGATTCTTCAGCTTTGACTTTGCCACATGGGGCGAAGAACGCGGCTACTATACGGGCCAGGACGAAAACCGAATTTACATGGTCCAAGCAAGCATAGGATTCTAGAATATGAAAAAGCCACGCATTTGAGCAGCGCGGCTTTTTTTACACTCCGCCCAAAGCCCTCTTTTTAAACGGGCTTCGCAAAATCATCTTGCAGGCAAAAGTACTTGTAAATCAAAAAGCCGCACGGACGTGCGGCACTTTTTATCAAATCAGCAGGGAAATGTAACAACGTCCATCCTGGAAACAGTCCAGGATGACTGAGCCTATTCTTCTTCTTTCACGCAGCGGACGGAGAATTCGTTGGACGTACTACGGTTTACGATTTCCGCATTCGTGTTATAGTAATTCAACCACAGTGCAGAGACAACATCATCATTCTGCGATCCGTCGTTCATCCAGAAATAGGCGCTCATCTTCAAGTCAAAGTAATCGCTATTTTCCTTTCCGCCGGCAGGTTTCGCGTCAAAGCCCCAGAAGTTGAGGCCTCTTGTAGCCTTGTCGGTCCAGCCCTTGGTAGAACGCAACGAGGCACCCGAACCAGAGACCATGATCAACTTCTTGAATTCCGAGGAAGTCGGCAAGCGCCAACCCTCCGGGCAAACATTCTTTGCGGCTTCGTACGTATAGAGGCGCCCATACTTGCTGCAATTATCCTTATCGTCATTATAGCAGTGGCTACCCTTGACTTCATAATTCATGTTGTCGGCCATCCAAGTGAGCTCTGCAATTTTCACAGTTCTATACTTTTCACCTTCATATTTCAATGTACCGTAATTATGCGGAATATTTTCCAAATACGAAGAGTCCAACTTCACATTGCCGTAATTATGAGTGCTCATGCAGCGGACGGAGAGTCCGTGGTCCTTGTAGTAAAAACCTTCCTGGAGGGCATCCACATCGCTATGGAGCGTCCAGCCATGAGCTGTACCTTCGTCATTGTTGTCGGAAGTCCAGAAAAAGGCATGTTGCCCCTTCTTCATAAAGGTTTCGCCATCGTTATTGCGACGACCGGAAGCCGTACCGTAAAAACCAAAGCGGTTCGTCGGAGCCGCAACGGAATCGACTTCATCCCAGCCGTCAACCGACTTCAAGCTTGTGCCGCTACCTTCACCACCATTGTGCGCCTCCACATATTCAAGCAATTTGCGCCAATCCGAAGATTTCGGGATAAACCAGCCCTCGGGACAAATACCCTGAACGTTTTCATAAAAGAAATCGGTTTTGAACTGTTTTCCCTTTTCCGCTGTGAGGTCCATTGCAGCGGTCCATGAATACAGGCGACCGTTCTTTGTACATTCCTTTTTATCGTTATTGTAGCACCAGGAATTGCCCTTAAGATTCTTTGTGCTTGAGCTATCGGCATAGCGCAAATTTTCGGTCATCCAATAGACGCCACCGATCTTCGCAATCCCATACTCGTTGCCGTCGCGGTAATCAACAAGCTTTCCATCCTTGATTTCCGCAGTCTTTGGATAATAGGCCAAGACAGTTTCATCGTCTGATGTGCAAGCCACAAGGCTACAAAGCATAGCCGAGACCGAAAGCAATAAGCCTTGCTTCAAACCAAAAGATAAATTCATAACCTTCTCCTACAAATTTGAAGTTACGGATATAAACTACAAATTTTTTTCTCTGGAGGTACTAATCTGTCAACAATTCTAAACAAATCGTTGTAAATTTCAAGAAAAAATCGAGCCATATCGGGTCGTGTAAAAAAACAAAGGGGTTCATTTCAAGACAATTTTCAGCTTGAGTCGCGTTTTCGAGCATTTTTAGGATATTTCACCGTCCATCTTACTCATTCCGTTTTCTTTACGGCTCAAGGACGCTCCGTCTGCACGGATAACGAGCATTCCTTTTTCGAGTTCATAGATATCCAACAAACAACATTTCAAAAACATCCGGTAATAATTGAACGGGTACCCTACTTTTACTAACATTTCTATTATATTCATGCTCTTCGGAAAAGGAATCTCCTAAAACCATGCTCACCTCCCCCATCGATAACATTCTCGTAGAAAAGGCGAACCGAAAAATGCACTTGCGCAACGGAGATAATGTTGTCAAGACGTACAGAATTTCACTGGGCAAGAATCCGGTGGGCGCAAAGGTCAAATCCGGCGACAACAAGACGCCCGAGGGCAAATACACCATCGAGAAGCACAACCCCAAAAGCGATTTTCATTTATCGCTGAGGATTTCGTACCCGAACGCGGAGCAAATCAAGGCCGCGAAAGAAGGCAATTACGAGCCCGGCGGGCATATCATGATCCACGGCTACCCGAACAAGATTTCGGCGTTCCTTTTTAAATTTTGGCACAAGTGGAAAGACTGGACTGCCGGCTGCATCGCGGTGACAAACGACGAAATCGAAGAAATATACGATGCGGTAAAAGACGGAACTCCGATAACCATTCTACCTTAAAAACTGGTTTTGGCACACCAAAAGGGTCCGAAATGCGAAAAAATGCTACCAAATGCTAAAAAAATCTTTGTTCGGTAGCATATTTTGCATACAAACTAAACATTTTTCTCAAAAAATTTGAATTTATACCGCAGATTATGCTACCAAAATGGTAAAAAAAGCAGATTCAGTAACACATAAACCATCCATACGGCTGTATTTTCATCATACAAAGTAAAAAATATGCTACCAAAGCATCAAAAAATGGGGATTTGGTAGCACAAAAACGCAAAATTCGTCCTGCAAG
>JAEEGI010020530.1_pt1 | contig 13213 bp, 5 predicted proteins | sample 8958751 | NCBI WGS metagenome assembly JAEEGI01 (sample SAMN16246545, study PRJNA631951) | gut metagenome | biome: gut microbiome; feature: rumen; material: KS-attached | host: Bos | place: Iran: Karaj | collected 2018-10
ATACTTTAATATTATCATCTACTGGAACAAACTCAGTAACTTCATGAGCTAATTCATTTGTTTCACTACTAAAGACAGAATATCCAAAACCATGAACAGCTTTAGTAGGATCAAATACTCTTCCATTAAACTTAAATCCTTCACTCTTATCATTACAAATCATATCATTTGTCCAAGAAGTCAATTTAAATTCAGATGAATTCATCGCATAAGTAAATCCACAAGCATTATTAGTAACAACAGTACCAAAAGTACTATTAGCTATAATATTACTCCAAGGTTGAGGAGTATCCATATTATAAATAACATACTCATTACCATTCTTAGTAAATCCACCATATCCATTATCAAAGACTAATTTTTCATTATTAGTATATTTTAAATTATCTTCTAATTTATAAGTCTCATAATCAGAAACAGAATTATTCTTTTGTAATTTATCTACTGCTTCTTTTAATGATTTATGATCCTCAATAACAAATCTAAGTCTAGGAACCATATTAAGTAGAGATCTATCTTCTCTAGTAATATCATTACTATCAATTACAGTAACAGATCCAGGAGTATGATAGAAACTATTAACTGTATACATTCTATATAGTTCTTCTTCTACTTCTTTCTTAATAATCTTCTTATATTGAGAATTCTCACTATTAATAATAACTATATCTACAAAGATAGAATTATTTTTATAGTATTCATAACATTTAAGAATCTCATTAATAAATCCTAAATCTGAAATATCTGATATCTCTACTAATATGATAGGTCTATCTCCACTAACTCCAAATTTCCACAATCCTGCTTGACCTAAAGCATTCTTACGAAGTAAGTCTTGTCTTTCTTCATTAACACTTAATCTAGTAGTTTGATATAAATAATTCAACATAATATTAAATGTTCTCATCTCACTACCAGTAAGTTGCATATTCTTAGTATTAATTAAATTCATCAATGTGCTAACTTCAAAAGTCTTATCGATTTTATCAATAGTATCATAAGTATGAATAATATCCATTATCTGTTCTCTACTTCTACCAAATCCACAAAGTATGAAGATTTCAGTACTACTATTAGGTTCTAAATCTAATGTATTTCTAATTGAAATAATTGGATCTAAGTTATCTCCTACATAGTTAGTTAATTCTTGATGTAATCCAACAGGATCATTATTAAAATGATTTCTACCAATAAAGTGAACTCTCTCAGTATCATATGAATATCCATCATCCTTACCAGGAATAACTAATCTATTAAACATATAACTATTAATATTAGATTCATCCCTAGTCTTTCTCTTCATAATAACTGAATGAGTTTCTTCATCATAACTACTAGATAAGAACATACTATTAAATACTCTATGAGAAATATCATTCATTACTTCACTAAGTATAGGTTCAGTATAAGTAGTTAATTCTAAATGTTTTGTCTCATTAGAATCATTTCTAAAAGTAATCTTTCTAATTTCAGCATGATGATTCTTAGTAACAACAATCTCAGTCTTAGTAGAAATAACTCCATCTCTTCTTAAATATTTAATCTTATCAGAAGCAAACACTACTTCATACTTATCAGGTTTCCTATTTATAGGAGCAAATGTATTACTAAATACATAATCACTATCTAAATCTTTAATATATAAGAATAATCCATAGTCTTGTTCAGTAACTTTACGATATCTATTTAATTGTAAAGTTCTATATCTAGAGAATGAATCTCCTCTATCATTCATTAATAAACAATATTTCTTATTAGATAATACTGATACTTCTGGCATAAATGAAATGTAATTGAAAGATCTAATATCATTTTGAACTTCTTCTTTATCATAATTATATTTTCTATATTTAGCCATCTTCATATCAATAGAAGCTCTAACTTGTACTTTTTCTTTTAATAATATGTCATAAGTCTTAATATTAACATTACTATGGAAATAATTCTTAATACTATCTTGATCTAAATAATTAGTTAATCCTACTAAACTCATACCAACATGATGAGCAAAGAAACTCTTAACTATACCTTTATTATCATAATCATAAGCTTCATAGAAACCATATCTAGAATACATTTCTAATTTTTTAAATTTTTGAATATTTTTATATACATCTTGAGGAGCCATATCCATAATCATAAGTGATGAATATGGAGATAATACTATTCTATTATCTTGATCTTCTTTAGCTTTCAATTGAGGTGTAGAAAAAGCTAAATATTTATAATTTAATGAATTATCTAACTCATTATAAGCACTTTCACTAATACCCCAAGGAAGACTACGATCAATACTCTCAATGTATTCTTTATTACAGTATTTCGCAAATTGATAACTCTCATCTAATAAAGTATTATGATAATTTCTCATAAATAAGTAAGGCATAAAATACTCAAAAGCAGTTCCACTCCAAGAGATCAAACCCTTTCTACCTTTATAAGTAGTTAAACTCTTATCTAAACAGAACCAATGCTTATTAGGTATTTCTCCTAAAGCAATTGCTAAGTAAGATGTAAGTCTTGATTCAGAAGCAAACTTATTATAATTGTATGCTGAAAGTTTACCTTCATTCTCATCAAAACCAATACTAAATACATTTTTCTTAGTATATAATTTCTTAAAATTAGTATTTTTAATTAACCTATCACATAATTTAACTAATTCTTCTTCTCCCTGTTCTTCTAAATACTCTTTAACTACAATCAAACTAGCTACAAAGTTTCCAGAGTCTACAGTGGATACAAAATTAGGTTGTAATGTCTCTTTAGTTTTAATGTTATACCAGTTATATAAATGACCATGCCATTTCTTTAAACTATGAACACTATCTAATATATATCTTATTTCTTCTACTGCTTCACTTGTCTTAATAAAGTCTAATCTATCTGCACAAATATAAGCCAAAAGTGAATAAGCTATTGCCGTAGGTGAAGTTCTTAAATCCAATTTTTGTTCTCTATTATCTTGATAATTATCAGGTACTAGATAATTATATTCTTCTTTAACATTATCTTTAAAATATAAGAATGATCTAAAAGCAAGTTCTTTTACTTTTTCAACTTCTTTATCATTTAACTCTAATTTATTCTCATCAATATCTCTACTAACAGCATATAGAATAAATGGAGCACTTAAGAATAAAATACCAACTATCAAAGAAGCAACATGCAAACTATATCCAAAGTAAACTATTAATCCTATACCAACTATAAAGTTAAATATAAAGTTTCTTAAATAGTTACCCATAGTATCTTTAATAGTCTTTTCTGCATCATCAGCAGTAATCCAATTTAAGAGATTCTTATGAGAAATAAGTAATCTATACATAGTTCTAAAGAAAGCATCCATATACATTCTAGTATTATAAGGTAATGTAATAAATACTATAAAACATCTAAGTAATAAACTTTTCCCTCCAAAGAATAGATTACGATAATATATTACAGTCTTATCAGATTGTTCTTTATACATTTTACTTCTCAAGAAGAAGATAATAGGTATAGCTACTTCTAACAAGACAAATCCTAACCACCAGAAATAATATTTACTAAATAATAAAGCTAAAATGATTATTAATAGTAATGATGGTTGCAGGAACATTCTAATAATATTATCTAATATTTTATATCTACCAAGTAGATTAACAGGATTCTTAACTTTAGTACCACGTCTATTCTTAACCTTACCAAATAACCAACCAATTATTTGAGCATCTCCTCTAGCCCATCTATGATGTCTACTCATATCAGGTAAGAATTTTGCAGGGAATCCATCCATCAATTCTATATCAGAGATATATGCACATCTTATATAATTACCTTCAAGTAAATCGTGAGATAAAATCTTATTATCAGGGAAAGTTCCGTTTAATACAGTATCAAACACTTTTAAATCATAGATACCTTTACCAATAAAACTACCTTCACCAAAACTATCTTGATAAACATTAGGCACAATCGCAGTATATGTATCAAATCCACCTATACCAGCAAATATTTGTGAATATAAACTCTTATTAGTATCTTCTATATCAATAGATACTCTAGGTTGCATAATTCCATATCCAGAAATAACCTTAGTTTTAGTTTTATTTAATACAGGTTTATTTAATGGATGAGCCATAGCTCCAACTAAATTTAAAGCTGTATTTAAGACAAATTTAGAATCTGTATCTAAAGTAATAACATATTTAATATCTAAATCTTTATCTAGTAACATGTTAACATTGTAATTTTCTCCCGAAGTAACTTTATCCATTTCATGTAATAATATTTTATTAAATTGAAGCAAAGCACCACGTTTTCTTTCAAAACCTAAATACTCTCCTTCTCCAGGATTAAATTTACGTTTACGATAAACAAAGTAGAATAATTCTTTTCCATATTTTTTATTTAATTTAGTCGCATATTCTTCTCCAAAAATAGATATTCTTTCATCATAATCTTCTACTTCTTTAGAACTACTCTTAACATCTCCTAGTAATGAGAAATACATATTATTAGATTTATTATTCATAATATAATACATTTCTAATTGATCAAACATATTCTTAATCTTTTTCTCATCACTAACAATAGTAGGTATAACTACCATAGTCTTTTGATCATCAGGTAACCCTTTGGAAAAATCTAATTTTGGAATAACAGTAGGTTTAACTGTTTTAATCAATACTTCATTAATAATTTGAATAAACAATTGGAATATAGGAATTAATAATATTAAGAAACTAACCCATTTATATTTAATAGGTAAAAAGAAACCACATATTAAATAATCAATTACACAAGAAGTAATAAGTAATGATAATAAATATAAAACTACTCTTAATGTATATTTCTTAGGTTTAAATAATTGGAAACCAACATGATACTTTTCACCAGTACCTTTAGCTATTATTTTTTCTAAATAACTAAGTTCATCAGTATGATTCTTTTTAGCTAATTTAAGTAATTGTTTTCTATAAACCTTCTTAGATTCAATAGTCATCTTGTCATATATTTCATCATTTAAGAATAACTTTTCACAAGAAGATACTCTTTCAAATAAATCTTCTGAATCAAATTCAGCAAATTCTTTTAAATCATTAAATATATTAGAAACCAAAATATCATTTTCCATCTTATTTTGATATTCATCATTTATTATTTCTTTTAAAGAAATATTATTTTCTTCTAATAAAGTATTTAATTCTTTAAAAATCTTATTAGTTTTAGAACCTAATTCTTTTAATCTATTATTAAGTTCAAATATGTAATAATAGTTTTCATCAACTTTTTTATTATTAAAGAAACTACTTAAAACTAAATCTTTATTCTCATGTGAAGAAATAACTTTATTAATTTCATCTACATCAAGTAATTTCTTATACTCTTCTTTGCATAAAGTACTCAATCTATTAACATAGATACATAATAATACTATCTTTAAATCATCTAATTCTTCATAAGTAAAATACATCTTATTACTCTTTTGATAATTCTTTAATTCATCACATAATATTCTAAAAGTGATATTAAAATTCTTAGATACTACAATTTCATTTATGTGAGGATAAAGTTTATTATAGACCTTATTATGCTTACGAATATTCTTCTTTTCATGCATAAATCCATTCTTATGTTCAACTAATAAATAGAAATTATCAATTAACCATTCATTAATAACTCCAACAAATTCATGCTTCTTAGTTTTCTGAACTAAAAAATTATAATAATTCTCAATCTCATTATAATCTTGATTAAATCTCTTCATAATATCCATAAATATCACTCCTATAATTAAGTATATCACAAAAACCTTAAAGGCTCTACACTAAGAGCAAAAAAAAAGAATGAATAAATTCATTCTTTTATTATTATTTTAAAGATAGTTTATTTTGATAACCTACAAATCCTAAACCACCAATTACTATACCTGTACCTAATACAATATATAATAATGATTCTAATAAACTTGTAGCTGTATTTGGAACTGGAACAACAGCATGTTCACATTCATCTTTATAAGTTTCTCTACTTACTACTAATCCATCTTTACCATAATATTGGTTATTATAGATTTCACAAGTATGAACACATTGTGCTTTATATTGATCTGCAGTAACTACAGCTCCATTCTTACCGAAATAAGTTCCATCAATAATTTGACAAACTGGTTTCTTACATACTTTTAGATATGTAATCTTATCAGTTTCATTACCATTATTATCATAATATTTTCCATCTTTTTCATAACATTTTGGAACACATTGATTATTAAATTCTTCAGCAGTAACTACGTTACCATCTTTACCGAAGTATGTATCATCAATTTTTTCACAAACTGGTTTTTTACAAACTTTATAATATGTAATTTTATCTATTTCATTACCATGTTCATCATAGTATTTACCATCTTGTTCAACACATTTTGGTAAACATTGATCTTTATATTCAGCTTCAGTAACAACATCACCTGTTTTACCAAAGAATAAATCATCAACTTTAGCACAAACTGGTTTCTTACATACTTTTAAGAATGTAATCTTATCAGTTTCATTACCTTTATCATCATAATACTTACCATCTTTTTGTTCACACTTTGGCATACATTGATCTTTGAATGTTTCTTCAGAAACAATAGATCCATCTTTACCAAAGAAAGTATTATCTATTTTTTGACAAACTGGTTTTTTACAAATTCTATAATATGTAATTTTATCAACAACGTTACCTTGGTCATCATAATATTTTCCGTCTTTTTCAACACATGTAGGTAAACATTCTTTGATATAAGTAGCCTTATCTACAACTGTACCGTTTTTACCATAATACTTACCATTAACATAAGTACATACTCTTTTAACTGGTGTCACATTAACAGTAACTTGTTTAGTAACTGTTTTACTTTCAGTATCTAATAATACTAATTTTTGATATGAACTTTTACCAGTTGAATAAATTCTAACATATTCGTTAGATCCACTAGTTTTAATTGTAACAGTGAATGATAATGCTTTAGTAACATCAGCATCATTTATTCTAATATAGAAACTATCTCCAGAGTTAAATGATGTTTGTTTATTACCACTAGCATTTACTACATAAGCTTTACCAGTAACACTAACAGTATATTTAGTTTTACTTGTAGTCTTAACAGTAAATTTACCTGTTTGATAATATTTATTATTACTAGTGATACTCATAGTATTTGATTGATTAACTACAGTAATACCAACTTTATTTGGTGTTTCACTAGACTTTTTAGCTTTGTTAGCTATTTCCTTACTCTTAGATAATATAGTAGATCCACTTGAGTATGGAACATAGTCATTATAATATCTCCAAATAGCTCCTTGTGTATAAACATAATTGTTCTTATTACTTGGATTATCATGTTTTAACATATAGTATAAAACATTTCCTCTAGTTCCAGTAACATCACTACTTTTAGTTAATTTAGTTCCAACACTTGGACCTGTTTTATTTGGAGTAATACAATAAGCATATCCATGATCAGTTTTAAACCAAGCATGAGTTCTTCCTCCAGCAGTAACAAATGATTTACTAGTGATCTTAATAGTATTTGTTGCATAAACATTAGTGATTGAGAATACTGATGTTAATAACATTACAAGTACCATTAAAAATATTTTTAAATTCTTGTTCATAATTTACACTCCCCCTCGAATCGATATAGATTATACCACAAGTTGTCGGAAATTGCAAGTCTTTTCTACTTCTATCAACAAAAATTACAAAATTTATATAAAATACTATATACCAAATAATCAAAATAATCAACAAAAAAGCGTTGCTAAGCAACGTAATTTCTAATGGCGGAGAAGGAGGGGTTCGAACCCTCGCACCAGTTAACCCGATCTAACAGTTTAGCAAACTGTCCTCTTCAGCCTCTTGAGTACTTCTCCGACTGCATATATAGTATGACACAAAATTTATTAAAATGCAATAAAAAATCCCCGAAGGGATTAATAATCAAATGGTGACGAGTACGGAATTCGAATCCGTGAATGCTGCCGTGAAAGGGCAGTGTGTTAAGCCACTTCACCAACTCGCCACATGGCGCCCCAACTAGGACTTGAACCTAGGACCCCTTGATTAACAGTCAAGTGCTCTAACCAGCTGAGCTATTGAGGCATATGGTGGACCTGGCAGGACTTGAACCTGCGACCCCACGCTTATCAAGCGTGTGCTCTAACCAACTGAGCTACAGGTCCGCTTTACTGACTACTTAATTTTATACTATTTTCACAAAAAATGCAAGTACAAAATCAAAAGCAATAATAGAATACACTAAATTATCACAAGTAGTCAAGTCATTTTTTAATTTATTTTTTTTCAAATAGAACCTTTACAGATAAATCCATTTTATTTTTAAACTCATCAATCATTTTTTCGGACAATTCTTTTAAAAATGCCTTTTTCAATTTACTATTTTCTAAATATTTAGAACCAGATTCATATTTAATTTTATTATTACCATAATAAATACCAATAACTAATTGATCATTATCAGAATAAGCATCCATTGAAGTTGAATTAGTATAATTAATCTTTGCTTTTAAGTCACCATCAATATCATATTTAATAATATCTTTATAAGTACGCTCAACTACCTTAATTTTATCTTCAACACTACCATTAGTAATAATATCTAAATCACTAGAATTTAATTTATTAATATAAAATCTATTCAATATAAATATATGATTTAAATTAAGATACTCATCTAATTTAGATTTTAAATTAATTTTCTTAGTAATGTCTCCAAAACCTAAATCACTATTACTAATCATATCATCATACTTTTTCAAATCAATTTTAGTCATAATATATCTTTCAAATATATATTTATATAACTCTTCACACATCTTATATTTTTTAATAACTTTATCTTCTTCAGCATAAGAAACAAATTTATTTATAAACAAAGTAAGTATTTCATTTGTAAATAATTCAGGATCAATATCATCTAAAATAAACTCTCCATTATTATCAACAAATTCTCTAAAACAAGAATCTTCTTCTGAATCAACATTAACTAAATATAAGTAATATCTATTATCCAATTCAACAAATTCAATTACTTCATATTCTTTATCGTTATCAAGGACAAATTTTTTATTATTAAAATCTATCATAATTTTTTACCCTTTTCTTTATCTTCATTAATCTTTGATGCAGCAGCAATAACTCCATTAACAGCCAAAGCTAAAGCAGCTCCTGTCATTCCACCCATAATCATATTATCAACTGGACCATTAGAATCTAAAACAGCTTCATATTCATATATAAAAGAATAAACTGAACCAGTTAACATCGCAGGTACAATATCATATTTACATAAATTTATAAATCTTCCAATTTTAGTTTTTTGTTGTTTCTTAAACTCACCATTAGTATCTTTTATTTCTTTAATTCTTTCCATAAAAATCACCCATAAACAGTATTATATCTATACAATCTATATGTATCTGATAAATCGGTTCCTTTCCCATGAACATCTAAAACAAACTTTTGTCCCCAAGAAGTAACTATTGGCTTATTATCTTCTGTCCATCCAACAATAAGCATATAATGAGAGCCTCCATCAGTACAAGCCAAAGTTCCATCCATATTATATAAATCATATCCTGATCCACCATATAATAAATAATCATTATTATTATATTCATCATATAGTGTTTTATTTATGTTATCATCAGATTTGAAAAATGGAACAGTATTTTCATCATCCATCTCATAAACAATTTCAAAATTACACTCTTCATTAAAGTAATCTCTAGGTGCATAACCCTCCATTGCAGGATGATTGTCTAATTCAGACCTATGAAAAAGCCAATAGAAGAAAGAATCACCACCATCAAGTCCTTTTTCCATTTCTTCCAAAGGTTTATCTTTATTACAATAATTAAATAATTTTAACTCCAGCAATTCATAATTATAATTTACATAGGCTTCACCATCATCATTAGTACTTACATAATACATAGAGAATCCAAAAGTCTCGAAAAAGACTTCTTCTCTACCCCTAAATTCATCAAAAATAATATCAGTAGCTGCAGCATATCCACATCCAGAATTAGTAATAACATTAAAATATCTTTCATAGAATTCATATGCGTCTGCTTCAGAATCAAACGACTCAACAGGATAATACTTTTGCATTTCTTCCCATATTTCAGGACGTTGAATATAATATTCAAAACTATTAGCCATCGTCATTTGATCAGCACCATATTGGTTAGTCTTAAAGTTCTCTTCATCATAAATTGAGACTGGATATAACATATGATTTGCTGCATCATATCTAAAGCATTTACCATCTTTTAGAACAATATTTGATTTTGGACAAAGAGTACCAACAAAATGACCGTTTTCATATAAACTAGATGAACCATCTTCTCGATTCACTAAAGCATTATAATGAAAAGGTATCCCTTCTTTTTCAATTGGTTTCTCTTTAAACGGAATGATTGTATCAGAATTATCAACAGAAATATCAACAACTTCTATATTTTGATTATTAAAATTACTTTTATCATAATCATAATTATTATGAGAATAATTACTATTATTAAAAGAAAAATTATCAAAAACAATTTTTTCTGGTTTAAATGGTTTATAAGAAAATCCCATACATAAATCACCCCTATAGTTTTACAAAATTTCCGATTTTTTCTTCCATAAAAGTATAAACATAATAACTAATTACACCACAACATAGTAAGATTAATATCATTAAAATATTAAAATGACTAAATCCAAAGAAACTATTAAGTGCAAAGAATAATATTATAAATGCAGATAACATAGTTCCAAATAATACTTTATGTAATAAATTAAATGGCATACATGTCTTAAATAATAATACAAATAAATTAAATGTAGTTATGATTGCTGTCATAGTAGATACTTGAACTGTAGCCATATTAAAGATACTTCCACATAAACTAACTACAAGTACAGAAGTAATTACACTAAATGCTGCAGGTATTGCTCTAGATAATACATTTACCATAAACTTACCTTTAACACGATCATAATTAGGTTCTAATCCTAATATAACTGAAGGTACACCTATTGTTAATACACTTGTTAATGTTAATTGAATTGGAATAAATGGATATGGCGCTGTAATAAATAAGAATAAAAATGCTAAAACAGATGCATATATAGTTTTAACTAAGAATAGTGAAGCACTTCTTTGAATATTGTTAATACTTCTTCTACCCTCTCCTACTATATGAGGCATACTAGCAAAATTAGAATCTAATAATACCAATTGAGAAACATTCTTAGCAGCATCAGTACCTGAAGCCATAGCTACAGAACAATCTGCTTCTTTTAAAGCTAAAACATCATTAACACCATCACCAGTCATCGCAACTGAATGACCTTTTCTCTGCAATGCTAAAATAAACTTTCTTTTTTGTTCAGGACTAACTCTTCCAAAAACATCATATTTATCTATATTATTAAATATCTTTTCATCAGTATCTAACTCTCTAGCATCAATCCACTTAGTCTCAGGATCAAGCCCTGCTCTAACAGCTATATTATAAACAGTATTAGGATTATCTCCAGAAATAATCTTAACTTTAACTCCTTGTTTCTTAAAGTAATCTAATGTATCTTTAGCTTCTTTTCTAACTATATCTTGTAATAATAAGATACTTAATAATTTATTATCTTTACATAAACCAATTACTCTATAATCTTTAATATATTTATTAATCTCTTTTTCATACTTTTTAATTTCTTTTCCAAGAATAAACTCAGGAGCTCCAATTAAATATTTTCCTTCTTTGAATTCTACTCCACTATATTTTTTAGCACTATTAAAAGGAATCTTTTCAATAACTTTATAATTATCACTATTACCAAACTTATTCTTTAAAGCAATACCAGTAGGATTATTTTCATTTAATGTATTATTAATATTAGCTATTATTTCTTTAGTATTAACATCTTCTAAATCAATAACATCTACTACTTCCATAATACCTTCAGTAATAGTACCAGTCTTATCTAAACATATAGTATCTACTCTTGCTAAAGCTTCAATACAATAAATATCTTGTACTAAAACTTTTCTTTGAGCAAGTCTAACTACTCCAACAGCTAATACAGTACTTGTTAATAAAACTAATCCTTCAGGTATCATTCCAATTAAAGCCGCAACTGTATTTAAAATAGCTGCTTTACCAGTATTACCAGGTATACTTAATTGTTTATAATATAAAAGAATACCCAATGGAATAATAACAAATGAAACAGTAGTAATAATCTTATTTAAGTTCTTCATAATTTCACTACTATTATTTCTAATATTCTTAGTTACAGCTGAAATCTTCGCAGTATAATTATCTAATCCAATATGTTCAACCCTACATCTACAATTACCACTAACTATAAATGATCCAGATAATAACATATCGCCTTTCTTTTTATATATAGTATCAGCTTCTCCTGTAATAAATGATTCGTTAACTTCAACTTCACCATCTAAAATAATAGAATCTACTACTATTTGATTACCTAATTCCAATTTAATAACATCATCAAGTACAACACTATTAATAGATAGTTTTTCTTCTTTACCATCTCGAATAGTACATACTTTACTTTCATTTATTACTTGTAATTTATCAAGTACTTTTTTACTACGAAGTTCTTGAAAAATAGAGATTATTGTATTACAAATAATACCTCCCATAAATAGTAAATTTTTATAACTACCTGTAGTAAGAACCATGCATGCTAAAAAGAAGTTTACTATATTAAATATAGTAAAAACATTATCTTTAATAATATCTTTTGTAGGTTTAGTAGTAACAGTAGTATCAATATTATATAGATTATCTTCAAACCTTGAATCTACTTGTTTTTTAGTTAAACCATTATTAATATCAGGATTAAATCTTTCCATAATAACACCTATCTTCATTTTATCACAAATTAAATAAAAAAATTTTTTTTATTAAAAAGACTTGTAAAGTATTAATTTTTATTATAAAATATCAATGTTGAAACGAAATGTCTCCTTAGCTCAGCTGGTAGAGCAACTGACTCTTAATCAGTGGGTCTACGGTTCGATCCCGTAAGGGGACACCAGAAAGTAAACAAGCACTTCAAATTGAAGTGCTTTTTTGTTTTTAATTTTATTTATCTTTTAATATTTTTAACTCCCTTAGCTCCCTTTACTCCTTTA
>JAEEGI010020531.1_pt1 | contig 13212 bp, 5 predicted proteins | sample 8958751 | NCBI WGS metagenome assembly JAEEGI01 (sample SAMN16246545, study PRJNA631951) | gut metagenome | biome: gut microbiome; feature: rumen; material: KS-attached | host: Bos | place: Iran: Karaj | collected 2018-10
CCCATAAAAATCCAATTGTCATGGAACTGAGAATGAATGGCACACACATCACTGTCCAATAGAAACATATCGAAAGCATGGACAATCGCCATGGGCACATTTGTCAAGAGCGACCATGAACTGTGGCCGATATACATACCCACGTCATAAATGATAAATCCAGCTAGCCACACAAAGGCAAATGCACTCGTGAGTTTCTGTCCCGACACATTCCACCTTGCACCGCCTCCACGTCTGTTAGACAGCCAACTAATCAAAACCATTAACAGGGCAACCACAATGCCTAGCACACTGCTCCAGCCAGCCAATACAGGCAGATAGCCTGTAACATCAACATCATGGCCCCCGAAAACAGGAAGTATCCCTAGGATTATCAGTATATTATTCATAAGGCTTGTTATCTCTTGTTACTGTTACTTGACTAAAAATCGTATGAAGCACCGAAACAAAACCAATGTGCCTCATTCAAAACGCAAAAATACACTGAATAAATCAAAACACCAACCAATTACAAATAAAAATAAACATTGGAGTTCCTTATCAGTGCAACATGGACAATATGAACTAAGTGGACCTAGGTAATTTGGTGGCAGACGGTAAGGATGTATCGTGGGGTGATGGTGGTGTGAAAATTGTATGGGGTAAGGTCTCCCTCCAGCAGATGGACAGGATCAGGGCCAACAGGCAACTTGGCAGTGTCGCCTATGAGTTTGAAGAGGCTTTCTTTCTTCGTCCATAGACGCGTGAATGCGACATCGGGCTGCGCTGATGCCACTATGATGTGCCGCTCACTGTCGTTCATTGTGCGTGACACAACGTCGTCCTCGGCATGGGTAATCAACTCCACATCGATGCCCACCGGCCGACCATCCACGACGCAGGCCACGGCTTCACTGCAATGGCTTAGACTGAAATGTATATCTGACTGTCCCTCCAGAGATGGTTTTCCGTCTGGCCCATAAACAAAGGGCGGCACCTGCTGGATGTCGTACTCGAGCAGCAGGGCTTGCTTCAAGAGCAGCCATGCAGCAATGCTCTGGCGGCGGTCGCCCTCCTGCAGATAGCGCAGGGCTTGTTGCCGCCGCCAGGGACTCACTGTCGTCAATGCTTCCTGAAGGTCAAAATCCCAGATATGGTCATTGAGATAAATCACCCTATGGTTTATCTATTTGACAGCGCCAATGTTAGGTCACTGCAGGATGAACTTGATGTGCTTTGCACGATGGAGGGCGTAGATAACCACAGCCTCGATACTGTAGGCAATCAGATAACTAAACCAGATGTATTGAGGCATCACGCGCGACATAATCCATAGCACTGGAATGACCGTGAGCGACAGCGCAAACGAGATAAACAGTGCCATTCCGTGCTGACCATAAAGCTTATAGACAATCATCAGCACATAGATGTAGCAGAATGGTATGAAGCTCAAGGCGAACACACGCAGAGCGGGTCCGCTCTGGGCCAGCATGTCGGGCTCGTCGCAACCAAACAAGCGTGCGATGCCACTGGGGAAAATCCACACGAGCAAGCAGGTGGTGACCATAGCAACGGTGATGAAGCGGAAACCGCGCTTGATGACGGTGCGCACGCCCTTGTTGTTGCCTTCGCCCACCTGAGTGGCCCCCAAGGACTGCAGCGTCTGGCAGGTTCCCGAGAGGAACAGGTTATAGACTTGCAACAGGTTCATGCACAGAGCGAAAACGAAGATGCCCGTGCGGCCTGTCGTCGTGAGGACGATTTTGTTGGCACTGAACAGCAACAGCGTCAAGCAGATAGAGGCCACGGCCAACGGAGCGCCTTGGGAGATGATGCGTCGCCATGAGGATGCCAAGCCATCGGTCGTGAAGACAGGCACCAGTCGCCGGTTCTGGGGATTGCGCCAGTGTGTGAGCAGGATGGCGATACCTACCAGATGGCCTATCACCGTGGCTGCCGAAGAACCTGTAATGCCCCATCCGAACCACTTGATGAATATGATGTCAAGACATAGGTTCACCGCGTTGTCGATGATGACGGCCAGCGAAACCAATCGAGGGCTACCGTTCACACCAACCATGGTTGATAGCCCCCACATGAGGATAAAGGCCGGACTGCCGATGAGCAGGACTTGCATGTAGTCATGGACCAGCGGCAAAATCTGCTCGTTGCTGCAGAGCATGCGTGCCGTCTGGTTTGGGAATATCAGGCCGCCGACAATCGCCAACAGCAGTCCCAGCCCCAGTGTCAGTAACAGCGCGCGGGTGAAGAAACGCCGAGCGTCATCAGTCTTTTTCTGGCCCAAGGCATAAGCCACCAACATTCCTGCACCCGCGTTGATGAGCAGATGCATGGTAAAAATGAACTGGTTGATGGGCTTGGACAGGTTGATGGCGCTGACGCCATCCTCGCTGATGAGGTTACCCACGATGATGCCATCCACCACATTACCCAGGCAACCCGAGAGGGCAACCAGGATGTAGGCACCAAGGTAACCGTAAAACTGAGAATGAATATCCTTGTCCTGTTGAATAGCCATAATCGATTACATATCAAAGAAACCAAGCGAACTGATGGCAGTGAGCATGCGCTCCACATAGTCCCATGAAGTGGGCGACCACGAGAAGTCGAGACGATAGAGCACCTGGGTGGTGTAGTCGTTATCACGCTTGACGTCGGTGGTCTTCTGTCCATGAGCCATGTCCTGGTAGGCCAGCAGCGAAGACATCTGCTTGGCCTTGACAGGATCCTCCTTGGCCTGTTCCATTGCCTGGGCGAACTCGTCCTGCTCGACAAAGCGCACCCCATCGCCGACCGAAGTCAATCCAGTGAGCACGTCACCCAAGAACTGTCCGTGGATGTTGTAAGGATGGAAGACCGTGCACTCCTTGGGTGTGCAACTGAGCAGTACAATAGCATGTGCGACCTCGTTGATGGGCGAGAACTCGACCTGCTTGTTGCGCATGCTGTAAGGACAGCATCCTAGCATGTTATAGACCTTGATGCGTCCCATGAACGAGTTGGTGGCAAAATTGGCCTGGAACTCACCGTCGGTCGAACGGGCGGCCAAGTTACCCACGCGCATGATTTTGGCATTAAGCCCATGCAGGGCAACGGCATTGAGAATCAAGCGCTCGGCCATGAACTTGGAATAGATGTACTTGTTACCGAGGAACTGCCCCATATACAGGCGTTGCTCGGTATATATGTCATCCTTGATTTCCCCAGCCCACAGGCCTCGCGTGCTAGCAGTAGAGATGTGCACGAGTTTGGCACCGGTCTTGACGCAGAAGTCCACACAGCGCTGTGCTCCACCAATGTTCACGTCCTCAATCTCAGTGCCTTCGCTGAAGTGCTTCACGATAGCGGCACAGTTGAACACGGTATCAACGTGCAAGCCCTCACCGAAGTCGCTGGTCACGTCACCCAGAACGATGTGCAGCCGCTTACCGAAAAGGTCCTTGAAGGCATCCGAGAAGTAGTAGAACAGCAGGGTGCGGAGACGGCTTTCGGCCTTATCAAGAGTCTTTCCACGCACCAGGCAATAGATATTCTCGGCATCAGAATCGATGAGGTCGCGCAGGATATGGATACCCAGATAACCCGTAGCACCCGTGAGCAGTACGTTGCCCAAGCGTTGGCGTTCTCCCTTGCGGTAATTATCCAGCGTGTTGCGCTGCAGCAGATTGTTGATGGCGGTGTAATCAAATGCTGTTATCTCATCGGCACCCTCATCACCGCTCTCACCTGTAATGAGGCGGGCCAGTTTGCGGGGCGTGGGATTGGCGAACACATCACCATAGGCCACATGCAGGCCTGCCTTGTCGGCCTCAATGATGACACGCGTAACAACGAGCGATGTGCCTCCCAATTCGAAGAAGTTATCGGTCGCTCCCACTTTATCCATCTGCAGGATATCAGCAAAGATATCACAGAATGCACGTTCCGTATCATTGGCAGGCTCGACTTGAGCCGAAGCAATGGCCAACTCGGGTTCAGGCAGCGCCTTGACATCGGTCTTGCCGTTTGGCGTCATGGGCATCTCTTTGAGTTGCAGATAGGCCGTGGGCACCATGTATTGCGTCAGGCTCTTGGAAATCTCGGCCTTGAGGGCATCGGGTGCGATCTCACGGTCAGCGGTGTAATAAGCACACAGGTGCTCCTTGTCGTTGATTTTACGGATGAGAATCACAACTTTTTTCATGCCTTCGACCTTGAGCATGACATTTTCGATTTCGCCCAACTCGATACGCAGACCTCGCAGCTTGATCTGGTGGTCGGTACGTCCCAAGATGGCGACATCGCCATCAGGCAACCACTTAGCATAGTCACCTGATTTATATACCCGCGTGCCGTGGTAATCCACAAAGCGCTCACGCGTCATCTCGTCCAGATTGTTGTAGCCATGAGCCACACCACGGCCACCGATATACAGCTCGCCGACGACACCGGCGGGCAGCTCGTTGCCATCCTGATCCACGACAAATTCCACAACATTCAACTGCGGTTTGCCCACAGTGACGGCGGAGGCTGAAGTCAATTCCTTGTTATTGGAGGCCACGGTGATCTCGGTGGGACCGTAGCAGTTGAAGATGCGGGCCTGGGTGACTTTACGGAGTTGAGTCAGCAATTGGTCGGAGAATTTCTCACCACCGGCACGCACGATGTTGATGCGGCTGATGGCTTTGCAGAAGTCCTCGCTCGTCAGCCAGGTCAGCCAGCGCGACGGAGTACCCGACACCATGTTGACCTGTTCCTCGGTAATGAGGCGTGCAAGGTCAAGGGGATTGTTGGCCTGTTCCTCGGTGGCCACGACAAGTGTCTTGCCATTGAAGAAGGCCGTGCCGATGTCCTGCAGCGCAGCGTCAAACGAGATAGTCGTCACGCTCATGATGCGCTTGGCATCAGTCAAGACGCCGTTGGCAAATACGTTGGCAGGATGGCCATACAGGTAGTTGCAGATGCCGCGGTGATGCAGCATCACACCCTTGGGACGCCCCGTAGAGCCACTGGTGTAAATCAGGTAGGCCAAGTCATTGGGAGTGATATCGGTAACCACATTGCCATCGTTATCGTCATTGATGAGTTCCTCGACATTGATAGCCTTACCCTCGGGCAACGTATCCATTCGGTCGGCAGTGGTGATGATGTATCGGGCCTCGCTGTCCTCAAGAATCAGTTTCACGCGGTCAGCGGGATATTCAGGATCGCATGGGATATAGGCTGCGCCCGACTTGAGCACGCCGAATAACGCCAGAATCAACCGGCTCGTGCGTGGCAGCAACAAGGCCACACGGTCACGCTCATGGACCCCGCGTTTTCTCAATGCAGTTGCGATGCGGTTTGTCAACCCGTCCATTTCTTGGTAGGTAAATCGGGCATCTACAGCGACGAGGGCCTCGTGGTCGGGCTGCGTCTTGGCAAAATGACCGATGCACTCATGGAACAGCGTGAATGGCGCCTCGCCGGTTGCTGTCTGGCGCATGTGCTTCAATTCCTCCTCTTGGTCCTCGCTAACAATAGATAACTGGCGCAGGCGGCCCTGGGGCTGCTCCATCATTCTCATGGCAACCGCCACAATACTCTCGGCCAAACCAGTTCCCACACGTTCACTATATATCGAGTCGTCAAATTGCACGACAACGCCACGCGACTCAATCTTGATGTTGATTTTGAACTTGGGTACATTGAGTTCCAGCAACTCTTGGCTGATTGCCTTACCGTTTACCGTGTATTGTGAAAGTACTCCCACCTGATAGGCGTAGGCTATAGCGGGCATGAAACCATAGTCGGTGGCGATGCGGGCAAAGGGATAATCCTCGTGACGCAACGTTTGGTCAAATGTTTCGCTGGTTTGTTTCAGGAATTCATCCACAGTCACATCAGCGATATTCATGCCCAGTGCCAGGGTATTGACAAACATACCCACAGTGTCGGCAATCTTGAGGTTACTGCGACCGCTGCTCACGGTACATAGATAAACCTCGCGGTTGTTGGTGTAACGTGATACCACATAAGAAGTTGCGGCCAGGAACAAGTGGGCAGGCGTAATTTCATGCGCTCGGCAGAAGGCTGCAGCCTTCTCCAAGTCAACAGGACAAACGGCTTCGCCGATGTACCCCTGCTCGTTGCTCTTTGGGAGGTCTGCCGGAATTTCACTGGCTCCTTCGCAGGTCTGCAGCATCTCGGCAAAGAACTGTTGCGAAGATTTGAAGGAATCGCTTTCCTCGGCAGTCTGCTGGTCGGCAACGAAATCCAGATAACTGTAAGACTCCTTCTCAACGGGTTGGCCCTCAAGAGTGGAGTTGATTTGCCTGATGAGCAGATCGGCCGAACCACCGTCAAAGACCATATGGTGGATATCGAGCAGCAGATACACGCCTTTATCGGTTTTTACTACTTCGACACGATAGAGCGGCGGTTTCTGGAGATTGAAGGGTTGTACAAACTCAATCTTGTATTTGGCCAACTCATCTTCAGTCATTTGGGTAATAGGGACTTCGACAGGCACGCTGCCCTCAGTCGTCTGAATGATGGCATCACCCTCGGTCACGAAATGAACACCAAGTTCGGGATGGGCCTCGATGACGCGTTTCACAACGTCAGCCAGGCCGTTAGGATCTGTACCCTCGGGATAGGTGAGCAGATACGGAATGTTGTAGATCGTGGAAGTAGGATTCTTGAGGCATTCAAAATAGACACCTGTCTGGGCATAAGACAACGGAGCCTTGGTGAGCTCTACGTTAGCGTTCGAAGCTTGGTCCTGCGTCTCTACAGCCCCCGAGAGCAAGTGATTGAGAATTTCATTCTCTATCGACTGTATGGTTCCTGTCTTGACCAAACTCCTGGAGTCCAGTGTCACGCCATAGCGCTTGTTAACTTGCACTGCCAGTTTGATGGACGATATCGACGTCAGTCCAGCGTAGCCCAGCACCGTGGTCACACCAAAGTCGGTCGTGTTGACAATTTCAGCAACCATCTGATGCAGTTCCTGTTCCAGAACATTCATGGGCACATTGCTCTCCTCGACAGCAGCCGCCTTTTTCTCAGGCTTGGGCAACGCACGCTTGTTGACCTTCTGATTCTGGTTCAACGGGATAGCGTCGATTTGCATCGTTACGGCAGGCACCATGTAAGGCGGTTTCTGGTCCAAAATAAAGTTGTTGAGGGCCTCGATGTCCACTTGGCTGTCGCTTACAACATAAGCAGCGATAAATTTGCCGCCACCCTCCTCGTCAAATGCTTGTACCGTAGCATCCTTAATGCCAGGGAATTCACGGATAACACCTTCGACCTCTTTCAGCTCGATGCGGAAACCGCGAATCTTCACCTGTCCGTCGCGACGGCCCACAAACTGGATATCACCTGAGGGCAGGTAGCGAACGATGTCACCCGTGCGATAGATGCGTGAATATTTTGCATCGGTGGTGAACGGATTATCGATATAAACCTCGGCTGTTTTTTCAGGACGGTTCAGATAACCACGGCTCACCTGCGGTCCAGCCACCCATAGCTCACCGGCAGCTCCCACGGGCAGTCGATGGCCCTGCGGGTCAACAATGTATAAGCGCAGGTTGTCTAACGATTTGCCGATGGGGATTTCATTTATCTTCTTATCTACCCGATAGCAAGTGATGTAAATAGTGGCCTCGGTGGGGCCGTAAACGTTATAGAAGGCGTAATTCTTGGGAGGTATGAGCGAAGCCAGTTTTTCACCGCCGGTAGAGAGGTACAACAGCGAGTGGTTCTCGATGCTGGTGGCAAACTGGTAGCCCACCTGGGTGGTCATGAACGAATGGGTGATGGCGTTCTGCTCGAAGTAGTCGTTCAGGGCAATCAGATCCAACCTCAATTCCTCGGGGACGATATAAAGCGTTGCGCCGGTGGTCAACGTTGGATACATATCCATCATACAGGCATCAAAACCATAGCTGGCATAAGCCGCCACATTGTGCTCGGGCTTGAGACCGTAGAAACGTTGATACCAATTGATGAAGGCCACCAAATTGCGGTGGATGAGTTGGCAACCCTTGGGGATGCCTGTCGAGCCTGAAGTATAGAGCAAAATGAACAGCTGATCAGGGACAATTTCCACATCGGGAGCGGCCGCCTGAGGAAGACTGTCGATTTCACTTGTCAAGAGCACCTCGCCCTGATATTCATCCACAATCGGACGTAACTCATCATCGGCAATCAGCAATCGAGCATTGGCGTCTTGCATCATGAAATTGAGCCGTTCCTGCGGATAGCTGGGATCTAGCGGCTGATAGGCGCAGCCAGCTTTTAAAACGCCCAGCGAAGCGATGGGCATCCATTCACTGCGGGGAATCAAGACCGACACGACATCTTCGCGCTTGAGGCCCTTGGCTAAGATATAGGCTGCGATGCGGTCACTGATGGCATCTACCTGGGCATAGGTGAAGCGCTTATCCTTGAACACCACTGCCAGAGCATCGGGCGTGGCCTGTGCCTGGTGACGGAACAGCGAGACGATGGTCTGAGTATCGTCATAGTCAACGTCATTCTGGTTGAAACTGTCCAGTGTCGCGGTCTGAGCCGGTGTGGCGATGTTGATGTCACGCAGGAGCTCGTGGTTGAGGAATCCCTCAAGCACTGCCTCGTAGCTCTCGAGAATCTGGCTGATGATTTCCCGTGAATATTCGTTGGAATTGTATTCGGCCTTTGCCTGATAACGTCCGTTCTGGATGAAGACCTTGAGGTAGAATGAGGCATCCAAAGTGCTGTTTCCCAATCTGATAGTCAGCATTGGTTTGCCGCCCATCGTCTCGTTGTCAAACAGTTGGCCATGCCATGCAAACATCGAATTGGACTGCAGATTCAGGTCCATCATCACGTCGCTGTAAGTATATGCCTCATGCTGGCGGCAGCCCCTCATCTGCTCCTGGCCCTGCTGCAACAGGTCCAGCACTGTGGTGTCGGGCGTGAATTTGGCATAAACGGGCAGCGTTTTAACCGTCATGCCCACCGAGTGACTGTAGCGTTTGTCCGAGCGGCCGTTATAAACGGTTGTGAACAGGCTTTCCTGCTCGTTGTTGAACTTTGCCAGCAAGAAGGCATAGGCCGTTGTGAACAGCGTGCTCTTGTAGATGCCGTTGCGCTGGCAATAGTCCTCAACGCGACCCATGTCGAGTGCCATGCTGCGAAGCAAATTGTCCTCGCTGTGCTCGGGCTCCTCCAAGTCGGGCATAAACTGGGTGAAAGTATCGCCGCAGTCGAAGTTGGCCGCATACCAGCGTTTGCCCTCGTCAAAGGCTGGCGTCTGGCGCAGCTGGGCCTCGGCTTCAGCAACCTGCATGATGGTCAGTTCCTCGGGCTCGATCTCCACTCCACGGTAAGCCTTGTCGATGTCCTGCAATATAATCTGCATCGATGTGCCATCGACAATGATGTGGTGATAGTCCAAAAAGAGGTAATAATTCTTCTCATTCCGCAGCAGGTTGACGTGGAACAGGCGTCCGCCTTCCAGGTCAAACGGCTTGACGAGGCGTGGCTTTTCCTGCTCGATGTCAGAAATATCCTCGATTTCAAGTGCCCATTGTTCCTTTTCCAGGTCCAATGTCTGAATGGGGTCCCCATCGTTGTTCAGTTCGATGCGGGTGAACAGTGTGGGATGAGCCATAAAGGCTGTGCGGATAGCCTCGAGCAGCCTATCGCCGTCGAGCGAGCGGTCAAGAACATATATATAGGGCAAATTGTAAAACGCCTCCTGCTTGTGGCTCGCACATTCCACGAAGATGCCGAATTGAGACGTCGTTAACGGTGCTGATTTTTTCATAGATTCGGTTTAAAATCTAACTCAATTTAAATTTTGATGACTGTTTACCACTTGATTTTGAAAATCCGTGGATTTACACTCAGGGATATCCATCCCCAGCGTAGTTGGTTATTGATACCGGAACGTTTCAGTCGCTCCATCGTTTCATATCCTTTCATGAACGAGGCTCCCAGCGACAGCTTCACGTCGCTGCTGATCGCATAGTTGGCTTGAAATTCCAACTCATTGCCCAGCGCCATGTCCATGCCATCGAGTTTGGTGGCGGTAGCCAGATAATGGTAGCCGGCACTCAGGTTGAGTCCTCGCAGCGGGCTATAGAAAGCCGTTAAATAGACGTTCTGCAGGCCAGGAGTGAAGCCGTTGTGGTAGGCGCTGACGTAGAAAAAGTCCATTGCCCCGTAGAACTTGTGGTGGGAGCCATAAACCGTGCTGAATCCCTTGATGACATCGTGAAGGATCATACCCACGTTGTGTCCAGTGGGAACAGCGAAATACTTGTCACCGCTCAGGTAATCATAGCCCGTCGTAAAGCCAAAGCGCTCCGATGGCATGAACGACAACTTGGCACTCGCCATCCATGCATCGATTTTTATCGCATTTTCATTTTTGCCGAACTGATGATAATAAGAGAGTTCGGCTTTCCAACGCTTCGGCTGGAAGGACAGATATCCACCCAGCAAATGCTGGAACCACGTCCTGTCTTTTCGGTCGTCGAGGTTGCTCTGCATGCCGATGTTCATGAACAGCAATGAAGCCCCCAGGGGGAACCGAGGCACGTCGTAGTGGTACCACACGGTGTGCATCGTTTTGTAGGGTTGTGCCCCGCCCTCGTAGATGGAGCCTCCGGTCTCGATTACATCGGCATTCTGGTTATAGGCCAGAATCACGTGGGCCTTGTGGCCGTGACCCTCGTAGCCCAGGCGCAGCACATCGTGGGTCAACGATGCCATCGCCCAATCATCGGAGCCGATAATGCGTTCGTCATCGTAGGAGAGCGCTACCCTACCCAACTGGCAAAAAAAGCCGGAGTGTGTCGAGAGTTTCACCCAGGTCTCAAACAGATTGAAGCCACCCTTGCCCGCCTGCCCCCACACGCCAGAATGCTGTGGCGTCACACGCGCCTCGAGCCAATCGCGCTTGAAGTTGATGGGCAATCGGGTGCGGCTCAACACAAAGCTGCTCATGGGCACCTTCGGGTCTTCGGGTTCCTCGTCGATGTCCACCGGTTCGGTCGGCATTCCTCCATAGCGGGATTCGCCGCGACCCAGGAACTGCAGGTCAACGCTAAATTCGTTCTTCTTGACTGAAGTGCTGTCGTCTGCGGGCTGTGCCGCAACCGCTAGCGTGTTGAGGGCCAGCACCGCCAGCAGCAAGCGCATCAGTCGCTGATATCCGCTTGTCATTACGATGCCGCTGTTACTCTACTTCAAACAGGCTGATCAGTCCAGTCAGCTTAAACACGTTCCTGATGTCTTCATTCAGGTTGCGTAAAATCACCTTGCTGCCGGCAGCCTTGGCGCTCTTGAGGATGCCCAAGAGAATGCGCAAGCCGCTGGATGCGATATATTCCAGTTTCTCACATTCGATAACCACATCACGGCCCTCGCTGTTAAACAGGGGCTGCAACTCCTTTTCTACCTCAATAGCAGCAGCGGTATCCAGCTCGCCCTCGAGCGTGGCGACCAGCTTGCCATCCAATTCTTCAATGCTTGTTTTCATTTGATATCAAAAAATTATGGTTTAAATTTCTTTTTAATCGTCAAAATGTTCTTTCCATCGACTCGCTCATAGTTGATCGAGTCCATGAGCTCCCTCACCAGGAAGATGCCCAAGCCACCGATGGGACGTTCCTCGGCCGTCAATGTGGTGTCCACCCTGCCCCCCTCGGTGGGATCAAAGGCCTTGCCCGTGTCGCTGATGACAAACTTGAGGGCAGAGCCGTCGGACATCGCATCCACTTGGATTTGGCCCGTTGTGCCGACGGGATAAGCATAATCAATCACGTTGACCACGGCCTCCTCGACAGCGAGCTTGAACTGATGAGCCAGCGAGGGCTCCATCTGCAACTGGCTGGTGATGCGGGCCACAAAGTCGTTGAGCACCGGCACTTGGCTCAACTCATTGGTGAGCATCAGGGTGTCGGCCAACGTCAGCTGGTGGTCGCTGGGAGTGTAACGCACGGCCATCAGCGTCAGGTCGTCGCTCTGCTCGGCGCCGCCGACGAAACTCTTCACGGCGTCTCTGACGGCATCAACCATCATGCCGGGTGTCGTCTGCTCCATGCCACAGAAGGCCCTCAGCACTTCCATCGGGCGCTCCAAGCCCATCTGGCGGTGTTCCTTGTCCATGGCTTCGGTCAAGCCATCGGTATAGAGGAACAACGTCGAGCCAGGCTTCAGTTCGATTTCCTGCATCTCATAGTGGAAATCCTCGATGACGCCCAGCGGCAGGTTGGCCTTAACAGGCAGCAGGCTCACCTCATCACCGACGAGTATCGGAATCTCGTGACCGGCATTGCAGTAGCGCAGGCGCCCGGTGGGAAGATCCAGCACACCGATAAAGAAGGTCACAAACATATTACTGTCGTTGTTACGGCATGAGGTCACGTTGAGGTCCTGCATGATGTAGGCCGGGTTGCTGTCGTGAGATGTTGAGGAGCAGAACAGGGCGTGGACCACCGACATCACCAGCGCCGACGGCACACCCTTGCCGCTCACGTCACCGATGCAGAAGTACAGTTTCTCGTCACGGATGAAGTAATCGAGCAGGTCACCGCCCACCTCCCTGGCGGGCAACAGCAGGGCACACGTGTCGATATCGGTACGCGAGGGGAAGGCGGGACGCTCTGCCGGCGGCAGCATCGTCATCTGCAGCTCACGGGCAATGCGCAGTTCACTGCCGATGCGCTCCTGCTCGAGGCTGGCCAGGTGCAGGCGCCGCTCGCTGCGGGCCGAGCGATAGATAATCAATCCCAGCAGCACTAGGGCCGTCAGCATCGACAGCAACAACAGGTGGCGCATGCGGGCAAGGGTGCCATAGACCTCCTTGTCATAGCACACCACCGCCAGTTGCCAGTGGGGCTTACCCTTCATGTTGGCGTAGTAGATGTAGCCCTTGTCGCCGTTATTCTCGGAGCGGAAGTCGATCACTTTAGAGCGCCCGCTGCCGCTCAAGTGGCGGGCGACGGTGCTGTCGTTGATGAGCCGGTGTACCTGGGGCACGTCCTCGGCATTGATGTGCAGCGCATTGGGATAACACACCAGTTCACCGCCCTCGGTCAGCAGCAGGTCAAACGACGAGGGATAGGCATGGCGCGCGTTGAGCGTGTCGCTCAGCCATTCCAGTGATATGTCGATGGCAAACACACCCGCCGTATCCCCTCGATGGTCAACTATCGGCATTGAATAGGTGGTGATGAGCGTGTCCTTCCCGTTGTA
>JAEEGI010020532.1_pt1 | contig 13212 bp, 9 predicted proteins | sample 8958751 | NCBI WGS metagenome assembly JAEEGI01 (sample SAMN16246545, study PRJNA631951) | gut metagenome | biome: gut microbiome; feature: rumen; material: KS-attached | host: Bos | place: Iran: Karaj | collected 2018-10
GAGCAGTTCCAGAATCTTTTCGCGGCTTTCGTTCAGACGTTTGTAGGCGACATCCTTGTTCTTGTCCAGAAGTACCATCTTGAAGGTCGTCACGTACTCGTCGGCAAGGAATTTCTTGTTCTCTTCGCTCGAAACGGTCACGCCACCGGAAAAATCTTCCGCCTGTTCCGCGACCTTTTCCAGGGCAGGCGCGCCCGGCTGCGCCAGGACTCCGCCATCGCGGCCGATCCTCATCGAGAGCACCAGGCACACAAACGCCAGGATGATAATGACGACGTAGGAAACCTTGTTCTGCATAGATCCTCCTTTTTGCAACTACTTTCCCAATCTACACAAAAAAGAAAGCCGAAAGCAGAAGCGTTCGGCAAAAAGAATTTTACTGGATTTTTTAGTCCAAACTAGAATACGGCTTTTACTTCTTTGCGAAGGGCATCGTCGCAAACTTGAGCGCGATGGCGACAAGCACGGTGGTCGTCATGCTGATGAACGGCATCCACGGCCAGCTGAAGATTCCGCCAAGGACCGCGGGCACGCCGAACACGGGAATGCCCTGGATGAGCACGAGGCTGCCCATGCCGCAGAACACGGAGACAATCACCTGCCAGCTCCTGAGACCCTTCACGAAGAAGGCGAGCAGGAACATGCCGAGAAGCGGCCCCGTAAAGAGTCCGGTAAAGAAGAGCGCGTTCTTGAGGAGGCTCCCCTGCTGCGTCGCGGCGAACAGCGCGAAGAACACGCCGAGCACGCCCCACACGACCGTCCAGATCTTGGCGCGCTTGAGGCCTCCCATGCCCTTCGATTCTTCCCAGCCGAGGAAGTCGTGTTCCGAGGTGTTGCTGAGGGAATTGATGGAACTCGAAAGGCTGCTCATGGCGGCCGCACAGATGGCGGCGACAATCAGGCCCGTGACTCCCGACGGGAGCCCGTTCACGATAAAGTAAGGAAACACGTCATTCTGTCCGACACTTTCGGGGAGAGGGGCCACATGCGCCTTCTGGTAGTAGACGTAGAGTGCGGCACCCACCCAGTAGAAGAGAATCGAGACGAAGCAGCCGAGCACCATGGAAAGTACGCTCGAACGGTTCGCCGCCTTTACGTCCTTGCAGCTCAGATAACGTTGTACAAACTGCTGGTCACAACCGCGAATCGCAATCTCGAGAATGGCATACGCGAAGCCCGCAGAAACAAGCGTGCGGGCGTTGGAAATATCCATCGAGGCATCCCACCACTTGGTCTTGCCCGCCTCGCTCGCGAGGGCCGCCATCTCGCCGAAGCCGCCCACGGCATTCGAGATAAGCACGAGCACCAGGACGCCACCGCCGAAGAACACGCAGAACTGCATCACGTCGGTCCAGATGACCGCCTTGATGCCGCCGAACCACGTGTAGAAAATCGCAACCGCGGCAGACACGACGATAGCGAGCTTGAGGTCGATATGCAAAATCTGCGCAAGCACGAGCGAAGGCGCATAGAGCAGGATTCCCGTACGCAGCAACAGGTGTAGGCTGTAGAATACCGCGGCAAGCCTGCGCACCGCCTTGGAACCGAAGCGCACCTCGAAAAGCTCATACGCGCTGCTGATGCCCGAACTGCGGAAGCGCGGGATAAACACGAAGCCCACGACAACGATGCTCAGGAGAGCGCCGATCTGGAACATGAGGAACGTCATGTTGTCGCCGTACACGTCGGCAGGCGCACCGAGGAAGGTCGTCGCGCTCACGGACGTGGCAATAAGGCTGATGCCCACGGCGACCCACGGGATGGAGCCGCCGCCGAACATGTATTCCTTGAGGTTCTTGTTGCCGCGGGAAACCCAGAGGCCGATAAACAGGGAAAGCAGCAGGTATGCCGCGAGGACAATCCAGTCAAAAACGGTAAACATAGCTAGAAACTAGGCCTTGAGCGATGATGTGAGAACGGGGATATCTTCGTCTTCTTCGGGTGCAGGTTCCAGCGGCAACTCCGTATACTGGATGACCTGGTTACGGCCGCCTTCCTTCGCCTTGTAGAGCGCCTGGTCCGCATAGTTCACGGCCTTCTTCATGTCATGGAATTCAGGCGTCACGAGGAAGGCGCCGATACTCACCGTCACACGGAGCGGATCCTGCTGGTGCACGTCGAATTCAAGCTTCATCACCGCATGGCGGATGCGTTCGGCAGTCTCGATCATGCCCTCGGGAGTCGTATCGATGAGGCCCACAACAAACTCTTCACCGCCGTAGCGCGCGACGACATCGATTTCCTTGCGGATTTCACCGCTGATGGCGCCAGCAATTCCCTTGATGACCACGTCGCCGATCGGGTGGCCGTAGGTATCGTTCACGCTCTTGAAATGGTCGATATCCATCATCAGCACACCGATGTTGTACTTCTGGCGGTCAGCGCGAATCTTCTCGGTGCGCAGGTTCTCGTGCAGCGTGCGGTGGTTGATGAGACCCGTAAGGCCGTCGCGGGTCGCAAGATCCTTGCCGCGTTCGAACTGGCAGGCACGCGCATAGGCGAAGCCCGCGACACCCGCAAACGCCTTGAGCAAGTTCATCTCGTGCTCGCTGTAGCGGTCGCTCTTGCGGCTTTCGAGACAGATGGCGAGTTCCGCCTGTTCCGCGTTCGCCTCCGAAGGCACCGGCATCACGAACAGCTGGCGGATTTCCATGTTCTTCTTTTCCTGGTTGTCGATACGCGGGATATAGGCGTTGAACGAGGACTGGTTGAACGTACGTTCCACGGGGCGGTTATGGTAGAGCGCGAGAATCGCAAGTCCCTTGTCCGAAAGCGAGAACTTCTTGCCGGCGAACTGGTCGGCATCGATACCGTCGCAGCAGACCACATGGCCGACACGTTCCTGGTGCAGGTTGTTGTCGTCCTGTTTGTCGAGAGCGAGGAGCATCATGCGGTCGAACGGCATGTTGCCCTTGACATATTCGAAAATCTGGCGGTAGATATCCTTCACCGTCATGTTCTTGAAGAACTGGTGCTGGTAGTGGTAAAGGACGCTGAACTGCTGCTGCTCGATGTAGTTCTTGGCAGAAGCGAAACTCTTGAAGTAAAGGGCGTAGAGCGTGCTCGCAATATAGGTGAGCGCCTGCGCCGTATGCTGGCTGAACGCGTTCGGGTAGAGAGAATCCATCACGAGGGCGCCCACGCGGTTCTTGCCGCGGTCGAGCATGGGGACGGCCACCAGCGACTTCACCATCGGATTGTCGATGTAGTAGAGCAGGGACTTTCCGCCCGAAAGGTCGCCTTCGAGCAAACGGTTCACGTCGAGACGGAAAAGCTGGCTGATAAGCCCGGAATTCTCGGTAATCTTCACGTCGGTCGCCACCTGCGCATTCGGGTCGGTGCTTGCGTAGGCGCGGATCCCCCATTCCTTCATGGAATTGAGCGGGGAGAAAATCACGAGCGTGTGTACGTTGGGAACAATCCTCTTGAGGCCCTCGAGCATGTCGCCGAAAGCCTTCTTCACGTCGGCATCAGCGCGCGCCCACACCTGGTTCACGCGGAGGGTGGAACCGGGCTCGTTGTAGTCGGCAGCGGAATCGTCAAAGGAATTCTTGAGTTCGGGAGTCACCGCAGGAGCGATACCCGTCGCACGCATGGCACGGGTCACTACCGGGAGCGAAGCCGTCTTTCCGCCCGGGACGCGGGGCAGGTTCATATAGCCGAGCGCAGCGGCGACACCGGCAAACGGAATCAGGAACAGGAGCAGCCCGCCCTGGAGCGCAAGCCCAATCAGGAACCCGGCAATCACGAAAAGAATTATCGACATCAGCATCCGATCCTCTACAGCCTAAACGAACGGTAAAGCATCAGACAGGCAACGCCCCCATAAATGATATGGCTTATCCACGCTGCCAAAAACGGCGTGAGGGCACCATTTTCGCCCATCTTCAGCCCAATCCGTTCAAGGATATAATAGCTAAAAACGAGCAAGAGGCCAACGCCGAACTTCTGGGAAAGGCCCCCAGAACGGCTATAACGGTGGCAAAGCGCGGCCCCGATCAGAAGGACGATCAGGTTCATCCAGTGTGCCGAAAGCTTGAAGTGGAGCGCCGTCTTCATGACGCGCGTGTCTTCGCCCGAACGCTTGAGCACCTCGATGCGCTGCTGCACCATCTTCGAATCCATCTCGTCCGGCACCTGCCGCTCGTTGATGAGGTCCTCGGGGCGGGTCGAGACCTTCCCGCGCATCTTCTCGCGCACAAGGGGCATGACCGTCACCGAGCCGTCCTTGTTGAAGAAGCGTTTCATCCCGCGTTCGAACATCCAGTATGATTCCTTGGCATAGACGCTCATCACGCTATCGCGGGCGGCACTGTCGAGGGATGTCGTATCCGGTTCCACCCAGCGCACCACCTTGGCGTCGTAGCGTTCCACGAGCCTTCCCTGCTCGCGCAGCAAGAGCACCACGTCGCGGCCCACCTTCGACTTCCCGGAATAGAACTTGAAGAACCAGCTCGCCTTCTCGCTGTCGATAAAGGTAAAATCGTTCTTTTCCTTGATGCGCGGGTTCTTCTTCTTTTGCGCATTCGTCTCCATGATCTCGAGGCGCTTATGGTTCGCATCCGGGAGCCAGAGCTCGCTCATCTCGTAAGAACCGATCGAAGCGAGAACACCCAGGAAGAATATGGGGAAAAGCGTCTTGAGCGGACTCTGGCCCGAGCTCTGCATGGCGCTCATCTCGAGGTGCCTTGCCATGTTGCCCACCGAGGCGAGCACGGCGATAAAGAGCGAGACCGGCGTAATGAGGTAGAGCATGTACGGGATGTAGCTCACGTAGTAGTCGATGGCATCCTTCGTATCGCGGGCAAGCCACGTCTTGATGTTGCCGACGAAGTCGATGACCGCAAACATGAAGATGGCACCGATCGTCACGATGAGGAACATCTTCAAAAAATTCCAGACAAGGTAACGAGAAAACTTCACGCGCGCCCCCTGCCGATAGAACGGAACCAGCGGCCGATGGCTCGCATCGCCCGGAAGAACTTCGAATCGCCCGTAAAGCGGTCACGGACCATCGCAATGGTAATGAACACGCCGAACGCGCCGATAATCATGTTGGACGACCACATGGCAAGTTCCGGCGAGATGATGAGACGGTCAGCCAGGTTCTCGCCGCCGATAAGGCAAATCCAGTAGATGACGAAGAAGGCAAGGCTATAGATGATGCCCGTGCCAATACCGCCCTTGCGCGCCATGATCCCGAGCGGAGCCCCGATCAAAATGAAAATGAAGCAGGCGAACGACGTACTGAACTTCTTGTGGATTTCGACAAGGTACTGCGCCTCGCGCTTTTTCTCGGATTCCATACGGCCCCACAGGCGTTCCGTCGTGCGCAGCGCGCTGATTTCCTGGAGGCGCATCTTCTGCAGCGACCGCCGGGCTTGGATGGAATCAACCGCAGCAAGAGCCTCAGCATCCGCAGGGACAATGCTGTCGCCGGCAACCGACTCCTTCACTTCCGTAAGCGTAGAGAGGCGCACCTTCGCCGCCTGAGTCGAAAGCGTATCGTATTTCTTGCGGGCCTCTTCCACCACGTCCATCATCATCTCGACAGGCATCTCGCGGTCGCTGCGGAAACTGCGGCTGCGGCGTTCCAGGCGTTCGTCCACGTTCTGCATGGCGAGGTCCTGCGAGAAGAACCGGATGCGGAAGTAGTTCTCGGGCTTGTCGGGATCCACGATGTGCGTCTCGCCGCTACGCAGACGGAACATGAGCGTCGCGCCGTTGTCCACGTAATCGAGCGTCGCACTGTCGGCATAGACCACGCGCGGAGGGCCCTTGCGTTCCATCTCGTACACCTGGATTCCGTAGAGCACGCCCGAGACCGGGTCGATACGGTTCACCCAAAGCTGCACGTCGGGGAACTGCGTAATGAGGCGACCCGCGTCGATGAACACGTGCGGTTTCTTGCGCGAAATGGCGTTCATCAGTTCCACCGAGCGGTGGTTTGCCTCGGGCAGCACCCAGTTGTTGAAAAGCACCATCAGCACCGAAAGGAGCATCGCGACCAGCATCACGGGCCGCATCAGCGACAAGGGAGAAACACCCGCGGCCTTCACCGCCGTAATCTCGTGGTCGCCCGAAAGCCGTCCGAAAGCCATGAGGCATGCGACCAGCACCGCCATCGGGATCGAGAGCGAAAGCATCCAGGCGAGGTTCAGTGCGAAAATCTCAAGGACGGTCGAGGCGGGCAGGCCCTTCGAAAGGACGTTGTCCAGAATTTTCACGAGAAAATCGACAACGAACAAAAACGTGATGCCGAAAAGCGCCGCCATGAAGGGGCCAATGAGTTCTTTCAACACATAACGGACTAGAATCATTTTTCTTTTCGGTAATATTTTTCTACTTTGATATGCGAAAGTTAGAATTAACCAAAGAAAAAGAATGAACCATATCGCAAAGACAGCCCTGTTCTCAAGCATTTTTTTCGCGTTGACCATTTTTAGCGGCTGCGCATCGTCCGACGGCGCAAAGAAAACTCATACCCAGTTCTGCAAGGAAAAGTTCGACAAGGCCGAAGAGCTCTACAAGAAAGAAAAATATGGCCGCGTCATAGACAAACTTGAAGAAATCATGAGCTACTGTGCGGGCACCGGATACCTGGAACAGACATCGTTCCTGCTCGCCGAAACCTACTTCAACCTGGAAGAATGGATCGATGCACGCGGAGAATACGGGAGCTTCATTACGAACTTCCCCGGATCCCCCTTCGTGGAAACCGCCGAATTCAAGAAGGCCATCGCCTCGTTCAACATGGAATTCCGCGTAAGCCGAGACGAGGCGAACACCACCATCGCCATGAAGGACTTCGAGCGCTACCTGTCGAACCACCCCGACACCCCGCTCCGCGACTCCATCAACTACTACTACGGCCTCCTGGTCGAACGCATGGCCGAAAAGGAGTTCCAGACGGCACGCCTCTACCTGCGCATGGACAAACCGCAGGCCGCCGTCATCTACTTCAAGGAATTCCTCGAGACCTACCAGCAATCCAAGCGTCGCAAGGAATCCCTATTCCTCATCTCGCAGGCCTACACCGACCTCGACCAGTTCGATGCCGCCCGTGAATACCTCGCACTCGCCAAGCAGGAACTCAAGGAAGACGACAAGGACGGCCAGAAGCTGCTCGCGAAGACCGAAAAGAAAATCGCGAAGGCCGAGAAGAATTTCGAGAAGCGCATGAGGAAGGATTCCGAAAAGAAGCGCATCCAGAAAGAAGAGAAAACGCTGTTCTACTAGCGACTCCCGAGGCGGCCGATGGTTTGCATGAAGAAGTTCCTGAGCATCCTGTTCGCAACCGTCCTTGCCACGGCAGCCCTTGCCGACGAGGAGACGAAAATCGACCGCGACAACTCGCGCCTCTCCGTGTTCGTGCAGCCCGCCATATCGTTTCTGAACTTCAGCGAACGCGAATACTTCCAGAACGCGATTGACACCATCTACGCCGACTTCAGGGCGCAGGCCGTCGACAAGGAGGAATCGCTCAGCGTAGCCAAGCAGAATTTCCAGAAGGTGAATTTCTGCTTCCCGGTCATGGGAGGCATCCAGTTCCAGCTGCGTCGCGACCACTTCCTGAGTGCCGGAGCCGGGTTCATCTACGACAACGAATCCGTGGTGCTCACCGACCGCAAGAACAAGGCGCACAACTACAGCTACACCATCCAGGGCGTACCCATGTTCCTCGAATACAGGGTCGCCATCCCCACGAGCCTCATCACGCTCTCGAACGGTTCGCTGTTCAGCATCGCGGTCCGATGGTACTGGACGCTCCCCGGCACAGAAATCTACACCACCTGGGGCAAGCTCGAAGCGGAGAACAGCATTTTGGGCGCAGGATTCGGCGTAAGCCTCGGATACCTGGTCACAAGCTGGAACGGCCTCAACGTTTACGGAGACATCGGGTTCAGCTCCATCTCCGTCGAATCCAAGGAACGCTTTGCCGACATCGTCCCCGACGGCCCCGAAGAAAAGGCCAAGTGGAACATCGGCGGGCTGCAGCTGCAGATACGCGTGAGCTTCGGGCTGTGGAACTACCCCAAGGAATCTCTCATGCCGAAGCCCGAAGTGGCACCCGTGAAATCCAGGGAAGAAAAGGCCGCAGAAGGCGCCGGGACAGCTACAGAACCCGCGAAGGCTGCGGAGACACCCGCAGCTAGGGAAAAGCCCGCTGCGGCAGAGAAGCCCGCGACCCCCGCACAATCCGCAGATGCGCCAGGCGCGGCGGAAGCTCCCGGTTCAGACGCACCCAACGCAGCGAACGCCCCCAACGCAACCGAAAAGCCGAAGGCGGAATAAATGAGTTTCTGGCCGGGGGAAAAACTGCGTTACGCCGAGACGCATTTCAAGTTCAGGCTCCCGTGGTCGCTGCTCTACAAGCCCTGGCCTGAAATCCTCGTAGACGCTCCGTTCCAGTTCGTGCCGGGCACAGAACCCACGCTCTGGATTGTCGTACGCGACGCGCACCGGTTCCCGACACTCATCGAGAAGATTGAAATATGTTCCGCGAATGCAGCTGACGCCAGTTTAACGGGTGCAAATTCCGTGCCGGTTAAGATTATTGATTTACAGATCCGTGCCACGGAACAGTTCGGGTTCTACCCCGTAAAGCTCGGGACGCTCCCCGCGGGCAATTACAAGATAGACTGCAAGATTACCGCGCGGCGCCTCGATGCAACGACCGGCAGCACTACAGACAAAGTAAAATCATTCAATCGTTGGAACCTGTCCGGCCTGAAGCCCGTACCGCTAAGGATACAGGTGCTCGCGCAGGAACCCCCGAAGGCGCTCGGATTTGCCGCGGGCGAAATGCACTGCCACACGCACTACTCGTGCGACCACGTGGAACACGGCGCTACCCCCGAAGTGCTGCAGCAGGCCGCCAAGGCAGTCGGCCTCGATTTCGTATGCTGCACCGACCATGCCTACGATTTCGCCTACACGACCGAGGACTACACCAAGGAAGCAGACACGCCGCTCACACGCTTCGGCATGCTGCGCGAAGAAATCGCGGCACTCCCCAAGGGCAACGGCGAGCCGCTCCTGCTCGCGGGCGAAGAAGTTTCCGCAGGCAACAGCAAGGGTGAAAACGTCCACATGCTCGCCTTCGCACCCGACAGCTACCTGCCCGGCCTCGGCGACTGCGGCCGCAACTGGCTCGAAAACAAGCCCACGTTCAAAATTCCGAAGCTTCTGGAGATGACCGAAGCGCACTGTTTCGCCGCCCACCCGATGCAACCCATGGGATTGCTCGAGAAGTTCATCTTCCGGCGCGGATACTGGAGCCACAAGGACCTGAACCTCGAAGCTGGCCACAAGATTCGCGGCATCCAGTTCTGGAACGGCATCCGCGACGAAGGCTTCAAACTCGGACGCCAGTGGTGGATCGAGGAACTCGGCAAGGGGAACTACCTGCTGCCTATCGGCGGCAACGACGCGCACGGCGACCTGAACGACACTACCTCCGTCGCGACCCCGCTCTTCTCATTGCGCCACACCCGCGACCATATCTTCGGCAAGGTTCGGACAGTCGTGAAAACTGAAGACGACGGAATCTCGCGCGAGGCGCTGAACGCCGCTTTCGCAGGCGACAACTGCTACGTCACCGACGGACCCGCCCTCTGGTGGGAACGCGCCGAAATCCACGGAAGCAAGGGAATCATATTCCACGCCCGCAATACGGCAGACTTCGGCGGAGGCTTCCGCTACATCCGCATTTTCGGCCGCCGCTACCTGAGCAACGGCAAGCTTTCCCCGAACGAGGAAATCTGCAAGGAAAGCCTTGTCGCGGCGGCGCAATCGGCAGATATTTCCGTCTACTTCGACAACTTCGCCTACCTCCGCGCCGAATGCGAAACCGCCACCGGCAAGTTCGCACTCACGTCGGTAGCGGTGATAAAAGTTTAATCCATTCTCCATTGCCCGGCATTTTTTGTATATTATAGACACAGGCCGAATCTTTCGGCTTAGGTGTGTCGGACAGTCCGACCTTTTATTACATCCCTCGACAGGGGCCCGCAGCAACAGGCTGCACCGAGCCACGCTCGGTTTGTGGGATTGCGTTCCATAGGATTCGCTATGGAAGAAAACAACGAAAAGGGCGAAATCGTCCTCTATCAGCCGGAAGGTGAAATCCGACTGGAAGTACGAGTAGAAAACGAAACCGTGTGGCTTACGCAGGCGCAGATGGCGGAGTTGTTCTCCGTTAAAGAAAATACAATTACCTACCACATTCAAGAAATTTTTGAAACCGACGAACTAGATTACATCTCAACTACTCGAAAAATTCGAGTAGTTCGAAAAGAAGGCAAAAGAAACGTCGCAAGACGCATAGATTTTTACAACCTTGATATGATTATATCTATTGGCTATCGCGTCAATAGTAAAACAGGTGTAAGATTCCGCCGTTGGGCGAACCAAGTCCTGAAGGACTACATGCTCAAGGGATATGCCGTAAACCAACGGATGGTTGCAACTGGAATGCAAATCGCCAATCAGTTTCAGGAACAACGGCAAATGATTGAAAATCAGGGGTCGAAACTTGAAAATGTAGACAATCGTCTCTCGACCGTTGAAAAACGTATTGATTTCTTTGTCAAGGCAACCCAAACTCCCACAGGAGGCATTCTTGCGACAGGGACTCGGTTTGATGGGCTTGTTCTAATCGCAGATTTAGTGAAATCCGCGAAGCAGTCCGTGGTGTTTATCGATCCGTATGCAAATATTGAGGTTTTGAAATTTGCCGCGATGCGTGCGAAAAATGTCAAGGCCGTCATTTATTCCGCACGTATCACACCAGAATTTAAAGCAGCCAAAGACATGCACAACAAGCAATATCCCGGCTTGGAACTAAAAACGATGCGCACTATCCACGACCGATTCTTGCTTGTGGATGATACGGTTTATCACTTTGGGGCCTCGTTCAAGGACATGGGTAATGAAATGACGGCTTTTAGCATTTTGAATTTCGTGACACCGGAAGAAGTTATCGTCAAAATCCAAGCGAGTATGAGGGGGAAATAAGCCAGCCATTCCCCTTCACATAAAAAAAGGACCGCGGCTTTTTGCCACAGTCCCCTTTTTGCGCATTATACGAGGTAATTAGAAGCTGAACACCGTTTCAAGACCGAAACGCAGGGCATCGTCGTCTTCGTTATCCTGCACGGGGATGTCCACCATGCCGAAGGCGGTGATTTCCAGATTTTCCACCGGGGAGATGTAGACGCGCGCGCCGACATCGAATGTAGCGGCAGTATCATCATCGTCATCCAGCGTATTGGTGTGGTATTCTACAGGAACGCCCACCTTGATGAATTCGGCAAACTTGAACGCAGGCTCGGCATACAAGAAGAAGTATTCCGGAATTTCGCCGTTGTCAAGATCGCTCGCATCTTCGGCGGCATCGCCCCTGTCAACAATGGCATAGAAGGCGGTCGTCTTGATATCGAACATCCCCACTTCAAAGGTCGGCTCGACCAAGAATGCATGGGCAGTAGATGTCCAGTCCTGATTTTCAACTACATCGCCATCGTCCATCAGGTAGTCGCCATGGAAGCCGTACACGGCCCTGAAGCCGAAGCCACCGATAGAGAGACCAGCTTCGACACCGGCATGGAGTTCGTTATGCTGAGTAGTCTGGAAGCTCTTGTAGTCCACATACGGACGCAGGTGCTGGCCCGCATAGTCGAATTCGTAGGCGGCATGCACGTCGTAAACCTTGGCACCTTCATCGTCGGCCCAGTCGTTATCGCCACGACCGATGCCAACACCGAGAATGAAACCAGCCAGGTCAATTTCAAGACCGCGGATATCGTGTTCCTTCATACCGGCGGCGTTATCGGCAGGATCATCGTAATCATAGTAGGCAACGAAAGCACCTTCCGAGAAGGTAAGGTCGCCCAGCTTGACCGCGAAGAAATCGGCCGGCTGGTACTGAATGAATGCGCCGTTGTACAGCGATGCAGGATCCGTCGTTTCGTCATCGGCTTCGAGGCCCACGAATGCAGACCACTTTTCATTGAACTTGACTTCGAAATTCAGGTCGAAGGTAGAAGCGTAGGAATGGTTCAAATCTTCGTCTACCCAGACATTTCCCGTGTAGGCATCGAATTCCACTTCGCCATTGTACTTGACTTCCATCTGGGCTTCAGACGTGCCTTCGTTCATGCTGGCCTTGAGCATGTCTAAAGCGTTACCGGCAGCGTCGGCGACTTCGCCGGGATTCGTGTTCTCGGCGGGGGCGGCAGCCTGTTCGGCAGATTTTTCTTCGGCAGGAGCGGCTGCGACAGGCTGTTCCGCAGGAGTTTCCTGTACCGGAGCGGCGGCAGGGGCTGCTTCCTGGGCAGGAGCCGGAGCGGCCTGAGTTTCAGCAGGGGCAGCAGCGGGAGCTTCCGCAGCGGGCGCTGCAGCGGGGGCTTCGGCGGCAGCCGGGGCGGCTTCCTGAGCGAATGCAGGCATCGCAAACACGGAGGCGGCTGCAATACCGAACAAAAGGTTAGATGATAAAATATTCTTCATCATTCTCTCCAATGACGGATAGTTTTCCCGTTTCTGTAACACTCCGTCATGTTTTTACAATTAGTGCTGCAGAAACGCTTGGCTTTCGCCTTCTACATGTATCTAACGCAAAATGCGTGCCAAGTTTTCTTTTGTCAATTCTTTTTTGTTAGTTTAGTCTAAGTCACTCTTTTTAATTAAGGGCTGGCATGTTTGGGGCCTACCAGCCCTTAATGGTTCTTGGTTCGAAAGGATGATTAGTCTTCGAAGCGCTTTTCCTTATTCGCCTTCATGCCAAAGAGCTTGAGGAAGATTCCAGTACCCACGAGCACTGCGATGGCTGCGACAATCCATGTCATGTTTCCGCCAACGGGAACCTGGTAGAGGAGCACGGCAATTGCCCAGGCAAGAATTGTCTGCACGGTCGCCATGAGGACTGCGAGACCGAGGCCGATTTCGCGGGCGACCACGCCCATGGCGGCAAGGCACGGCACGTAAAGCAAGATGAAGATGAGGAACGCGAACACCTGCCAGTTAAAGCCATCCACCGGGTTACCGTTCTTATCCGGATTGTGGAAGTAAGAGCGGAGGTTCGCGTAGATGTCGGCGGTTTCGGAAAGGTCGCCTTCTTCGAGAGCGCCCATTTCGTCTTCGGAGAGTTCGAGGCCTGCGGCAGCGAGCTTTGCGAACACGGCTTCGCGGGTCTTTTCATCCTCTTCT
>JAEEGI010020533.1_pt1 | contig 13212 bp, 10 predicted proteins | sample 8958751 | NCBI WGS metagenome assembly JAEEGI01 (sample SAMN16246545, study PRJNA631951) | gut metagenome | biome: gut microbiome; feature: rumen; material: KS-attached | host: Bos | place: Iran: Karaj | collected 2018-10
CTTCATGGAAATCGTGATATCCGATATGGCATTGTAGATTTGTTCCTCTGCACCGGGTTTCAGTTTGTAGGTGAACACCACCTGGGCATTGCGCTTGTCCGGCAGGAAGTACCGTTCGCGGTAGCGGCTGATGTAGCGCCCCAGCCTCTCACCCAGGTCCAGCAGGCGGAACTGCGCCCACAGGTCCATGAGGCCGTTGCTGGACGGGGTGCCGGTCAGACCCACGATGCGTTTTACCGTCCGTCTTACCGACAGAAGGCTCTTGAACCGTTTCGCACGGTAAGATTTGAAGGACGATAACTCGTCAATCACCACCAGGTCATAGTCAAAGGGCAGGCCGCTTTCTTCCACGAGCCATGTGACATTTTCCCGGTTGATGATATGGATGTCTGCTTTCGACCGCAATGCCGCCAGCCTTTCGGCTTTTGTACCGATGGCGACGGAATAGGTCAGGTCTGCCAGATGATTCCATTTACGGATTTCCGCAGGCCAGGTATCCCGCGCGACCCGCAAGGGCGCGATGATCAGAACCTTCTGTATTTCGAACCGCTCATACATCAACTCTTTTATGGCAGTCAGCGTAATCACCGTCTTGCCTAATCCCATGTCTAAAAACAGTGCCGCCACCGCATGACGGATGATATGTTCTTTCGCAAACTCCTGGTATCTGTGTGGTTTATACTGCATTGGTACCTCCGATTATCTGTAATACTTCATTTATCTGTTCCGGCCCGTCAATGACGAACACCCGGAAACCCAGCCGGCTGAGTTGCGCCATGCGCCTCAGCTGCAGTGGCCTTGGTTTTCTGCCCGGCGCCTTCAGTTCCGCAAAGGCCATCCTGCCTCCAGGCAGCAGCACCAGGCGGTCGGGCATCCCATCCATGCCCGGCGATACCAGCTTGGGGCAAAGGCCTCCCATGGCCCTGACGGCACATACCAGTTTCTGTTCAATCTGTTTTTCTTTCATTCTTCCTCCGTGACCCGAGTGGGGTCACTCCCGCGCGCGCGTATATGCGCTATGCGCACTTGCATGCGCTATATGTACTTTTAAAATTAAAATCAATTTATTTAGAATATTCTTGTCTTAACTGTCACTGGCTCGCCACCGGCAAAGCCACCGTGGGGTGTTTTGCCGATGACGGTTACCTGTGATAACCCCATGACAGGAGACAACATGTGATGAACCGCTAAGTGACACCGCTGTTTAAACCCGGACGTAAATCCGCTGCTGTCCGTAGATTGGCATGCGCTTCCGGGTCTTGCTGCGCTTCCAGCCTTCCACCTTCTCCATCAACGCCATGATGGCGTAGGAATCGGAAGGCCGCAGGTCTGACTGGTTTTTGCAAAAACACTCGCACCAGATTTCCGCATTGGACACAGTTTCCCGCCGGACAGTCCCGGCGCCGATTGTGGGGTCATCACCGTCGTGCAGGAAAGACCTCCGGGCATACAAATCCATCTCGTTCCAGTTGGCGGGCAGAAGGGTCTCCAGGTACACTTCCACCATGCCCCGGCGCTCGTCTTCTTCCATGGCGTCTTTCTGTACTTCCATGGCCTCTCCCACCAGGTAGTCTTCCAGGTACAGCTTTTCACCCTGCTGCCAGTAATGCTTCGCCTCCGCCCAGATCTGGTCACGTTCTTCTTCCGTGAAATGGAATGATTTCTGCTGTTTGGTCTGCCGCAGTTTCACGATCCAGAAACGGCGGTTCCCGGTGATATCCCGGAGGTACCCGCGGTCACCGTTGACGGTGGCCACCATGATGCCCTGCCGGGGATGGCTCTCCACGGTCTTGCCGTAGCTGGGTCGGAACTTATCGTCGGAAGAGGAAAGAAACGATTTCACTTTTTCTATATCGGCTTTTTTCATACCGGCCAGCTCCGCTATCTCGCAAATCCAGAAACCCTGGATTTTTTCGGCGGCGGCCTTGCTGTCCATGTCGCTGAGTTGGAGGGAATCGGAATAGTACTCATCCCCCACCAGCTCCTTAAACAGAGTACTTTTACCTATCCCCTGATCGCCGTCCAAAACCAGCATGCAGTCAAACTTCACACCGGGCTGGTATACGCGCGCCACGGCGGCGGCAAAGGTCTTCCGGGTCACCGTGCGGACGTACTCTGTATCGTCCGCCTTCATGTAGCCGATAAGCAGTGTGGGGATACGGATAACGCCGTCCCATGCTGGAAGGCCGTCCAGGTATCTTTTCAGCGGATTGAACTGGCGCTCCATCACCACTCGGGAAAAAGCCACATCGTGGTTCCTGGTGGAAAAGGAAAGATAATGGATGTCCAGCTCGGACTTCAGCCCGTCGCTGTCGGAATCCAGCCAGAAGCGGGTGCCGCCCGGCCGCTCCCAGGGAACGGGGCCGGTGACCTCCACCATCCGCGCCATCTCGTTATAGCCGAAGTTGGCATAGGCAGGGTCGTTCCGCAGGATGAGCAGCAGGTTCCACACGCTGTTCTCCAGCTGCTTGTTCTTCCCATACTTCAGGTGTGTCTTCCAATCGTCCCCTTCCGCGAAATCCATGCTGGCCTCCGCCTCCCGTTCTGCGGCGATGGCCAGCTTAATTTCATCCAGGCTCATAGCGAACTCCGACATGGCTTTGAACGATTCCGCGCTTTCCGTATCAGGGAACTTGTGCGCCCGCACCAGATCAAAGGAATTCAGGAGCTTCCCGTATGCCGGGTCGGTGGCATGGTGGCTGAACGCGAACTTCTCATCGTAAATCACAACGCCGGCAGATCCCTGCCCGCGGATGTAATCATACCTGCCTTCCATCACGCTGGGACGGTACACATCCGGCAGGAACCGCTCAATCGCATCACGGGGAGTGAATGTACGGCAGAACACGCCGACGATGCCTTTTTTGGTCAGCGGGTCCGCCTGTTTCTTCACGTTCTGCTTCATCACCGTGGTCTGGCGGGCGGATGTAGGCCAGGTAGAGATATCATGCCAGTCATCGTACATCGCCAGCATGGCATCCGGGTCCACGAGGCCGCCGTCCCAGGCTTCGAAGTAATAGTCGATGTTGGACGGCGTGGACGGCCAGAACATCAGCCGGTTGGCTTCGTAAGTGGAATCGTCAAAATAATCCATGCCCACCTGCTTTGCCAGCATCCTGGCTACCGGCTCGTATTCTTCTTCCGTGATGTCACGGGATAAGGGGTAAATCAGGCGCAGGCGGGGTTTGTCCGGCGAATATTTATGCGTACCGTAGGCACATCCTTTATAAGGAAGTTTTTCTTTTACATACGCCATGATGCCGGGCGTCGCATAATCCATGTCCAGGGTTACGCAGCTGCGGCACAGTACGAAACCGATGCGCCGCAACCCCTGCCTGAGATGCCCCATGACATAACCGCCCACATCCTTGATATCATCCTGCTCGCCTTTCTTCATGGCCAGGAACTCTTCCAGGCTTTCGACGGTCTTCTGCGTGGTGGAGAGACGCTGTGTCAACGCCTCCCACGATATCTCCCGGTTCGTCCATGACTTCGCCAGCCGGGTGTTGGCGACAGACAGCTTCAGATTTCGCATACCGTTTCCTCCTTGTCAGTCATTGACTTCGGTACACTGGTCCACCAGCGCTGCCAGGCAGAAACCCATGGCCTTCAGGATGGCGTTCAACGCGTCGTCCCCGCTGCCGGCGATGATGATGCCCACACACTTTTTTTCCTTATTGATGACCGGCCTGAACAACAGATCCCCGTTTACGCAGCCGATCTGCAGGAATGTCCTGCCGCCCGCCTTCCGGCAACCGCTTCCTTTGAATCCTGTAGTGCCGGCCTCCGCCTCCAGAATGGCATCGCCCTCCACTACATCACGCTGGAACGTTACTATTTCCACACCGTTAATCTTTCTCTCGCTTTCTTCAATCGCATACATATAATTCTTCCTCCTTCACATACTTGACCGGAATCCCGGTATTAGCGGCATGGGCGATTTCCCTTCGCATGCCTTCACTGATTGTGTCTCCGCAGGCCCAGACCTCATCGCAGAGGTCCAGGAGACGCAGGCCGATGCCCAGCGCCAGTTCCCGCTCACTTTCTTCCGATATAAAACCCGGCAGCCACAGATGCGGCGTTATGGGTACCCTGCCCCGGTCCACGGCAAGGCGGCTGTACCGCCTCGCCATCTCTGTGTTGCGCCGGATGTCACCGGAATACGGTGAGCAGATGTAAACGACGGGTGAATCCCTGATTTTGATGTCCATAGGAAACCAGCTCCTTTCATCGTTCTGATTTCCTATGCCCACATCCGGCCATTTTTTTTAGTGAAATTAGAAAAAAATTTTCTTTTCCTTATTTAAAATAGGCAAGCCGCCCTGGAAGATTTCTGGGAGCGGCTGTTTTTGTTTGCCAATATTTTTTTTAAAAACGACTAAAAAAATCTGTCACTTGTGGGCATAGGAGTATGAAACCAAAAGAAAGGAGGAAAAACCTCATGACAAAGAAAGACAAAACGGCCCTGGTCGAGGGGCTGAAGAAGCTGTCAAAGGACTTTGCGGATCTGGCCGCAGTGCTGGAAGGCACGGACTCCAAGGCAAAGGCGCAGGAAGCGCCTGCCAAGGAACCAGCATCCGAACCTGGACCGGTACCGGAAGAGGCGCCAAAGCCTGTAACCTTTGAGGAACTCAGGGGTTACCTGGCGGAAAAAGCGCGGTCCGGTTTCCGGGCCGAAGTCAAGGCGATGCTGGCAAAGTACGGTGTTGAGAAACTTTCCGAAGTGGACGACCCCGATACCTGGGCGGTGATGCTGGAGGAAGCGAGGGAGATCGGCCATGGCTAACCATGCATACCTTTCCGCTTCCGCCAGCCACCGCTGGCTGGCCTGCCCACCCAGCGCAAAGCTCTGCGCCCAGGCAGGAGATCAGACCAGCGAATACGCCATCCAGGGCAGCTGTGCGCATGAACTGGCACAGTACCAGGTGGAGAAAGCGCTGGGGCGGGAATGCCAGGATCCAACCGAGAACCTGACCTATTATGATGCGGAGATGCTGGAAGCGGCGGAAGCCTACCGGGACTTCGTCCTGGAACAGGTGGAAACGGCAAAGGTGCTGTGCAAAGACCCGTTTGTCTGCGTTGAGCAGACGCTGGACTACTCCAAATGGGTTGAACACGGCTACGGCACCGGCGACTGCGTCATCGTGGCCGACGGTGTGCTGCATGTAATCGACCTGAAGTACGGCGTCGGTATCCTGGTCAAAGCCAACCAGAATTCCCAGCTCATGTGCTACGGCCTGGGCGCGCTTGACACTTTCGGGAACCTCTACGATTTTGACCGCATCCGGCTGACAATCTTCCAGCCCCGGCGCGAGAACGTAGACACCTGGGAGACCAGCAAGGCGGAACTGCTCCGCTGGGCGGACGCAGTCCTGGCACCCATCGCAAAGCTGGCATACCGCGGCGAAGGCGAGTTCTGCGCCGGTGAACACTGCCAGTTCTGCCGGGTCAAGGCCACCTGCCGGAAACGCGCCGAGTACGCCATGGAGCTGGCAAAGTATGATTTCACCGAGCCCGCCACCCTGGACGAGGATGAGATTGCGGCCATCCTGCCGCAGATCGACACCCTGGTCTCCTGGGCGGAGGACGTGAAGTCGTGGGCATTGCAGCAGGCGCTCTCCGGCGTCCGGTATCCCGGGTTCAAGCTGGTGGAAGGCCGGAGCATCCGGAAGTACACTGATGAGACGGCAGTAGCCGAAGCCGTCATCAGGGCGGGTTTCGACCCGTATGAAAAGAAGCTGCTTGGCATTACGGCGATGCAGAGGCAGCTTGGCAAGTCAAAGTTTGATGAACTGTTAGGCGGGCTTGTAATCAAGCCCCAGGGCAAGCCGGTACTTGTACCGGCCTCAGACAAACGTGCGGAAATGAATTCCGCGGCAAACGATTTTATGGAGGAATAATATTATGGCAATGAAAAATCCGTGCAAAGTAATTACTGGAAGAAAGACTGTATTTAGTTATCTTAACGTGAACGAACCGAAGGCCCCGATGGGCGGCGGTACTCCGAAGTACAGCGTCAGCCTCTTGATCCCCAAGTCCGACAAGGCAACCTACGATAAAATCCAGGCCGCTACCAAGGCCGCCTATGAAGAAGGCCAGGGCAAGCTCCGCGGCACCGGCAAGTCCGTCCCTAAACTGGAAGACCTGAAACTGCCCTTGCGTGACGGTGATAAGAAAGATGACCCCAATTACAAGGGCTGCTGGTATATCAACGCGAATTCCACCACCAAGCCTGGTGTGGTCGATGCTGACTGCAATCCCATCCTGGACACCAGCGAACTGTATTCCGGCATTATTGGCCGCGCCAGCATTAATCTCTATGCCTTCAACAGCAACGGCAACCGCGGCATCGCCGCCGGGTTAAACAATCTTCAGAAGCTGGAAGACGGAACTCCCCTCGGTGGCCATACCCGCCCTGAAGATGATTTTGCTGATGCGGATGACGGGGACGACTTCCTGGACTAAAAGTAAAAAAGCGGCAGGCTTTGTGCCTGCCGCCCTTCGGGAGAATGGATATGATGCAAAATTTGTACATTGACATTGAAACCCGGAGCAGTGTGGATTTAAGAAAGGGAGGCGTATACAAATACGCCTCCTCTTCTGATTTTGAAATGCTGCTGTTCGGGTATGCCGCCGATGACGGCGAAGTAAAAGTAATTGATCTGGCATCCGGGGAAATCCTGCCAGACGAAGTACTCCATGCACTGGTTTCAGATACTGTGATTAAATGGGCGCACAATTGTGCTTTCGAACGGGTCTGCCTCTCCTGCTGGCTGCGGAAGCACTACCCTGCCCTGTTCAACGGAAACTACCTTGATCCGAAGTCCTGGCGCTGCACCATGGTGCTTGCCGCCTACAACGGCCTTCCCCTCAGCCTGGAGAAAGTTGGCGTCGTGCTTGGCTTGGAGGAACAGAAGTTAAAAGAAGGCCGCGATCTTGTCCGTTACTTCTGCACGCCCAGCAGGACGGAAGGCAGGAAATGGAACCTTCCGACACATGCGCCTGACCGCTGGGAGACCTTCAAAGCCTACAACAAACGTGACGTTGAAGTCGAACTGCAGATATTGCGCCGGCTTCAAAAATACATGGTGCCGGACAGCGTTTGGGAAGAATACCACCTCGACCAGGAAATCAATGACCGCGGAATCATGATCGACCGCCGGCTGGTGGAACAGGCCATCCGCATCGATGAGCTCTCCAAATCCAGACTGACTGCGGAAATGATAAAACGCACCGGGCTGGCCAATCCCAACAGTGTGGTGCAATTAAAATCCTACCTTGCACAAAACGGCATTGACGTTGACACCATCGGCAAAAAGGAAGTAGCCACGATGATAAATGAGGCGCCGGCAGATTTGGCGCGGGTTCTGTCTCTCAGGCTGCAACTGGCCAAGAGCTCCGTAAAGAAATATACCGCGATGCAAAACGCAGTCTGCAATGATGACCGTTGCCATGGTATGTTCCAGTTTTACGGTGGAAACAGAACCGGGCGTTTTGCAGGCCGCATAGTGCAGCTGCAAAATTTACCCCAGAACCACCTGCCCGATCTGGAGCAGGCACGGGAACTGGTACGGCGGGGTGATTACGAAATGCTGTCCATGCTGTATGAGTCTGTGCCAAACGTGCTGTCAGAGCTGATCCGCACCGCCTTTATCCCCACTCCCAGCTACAAATTTGTGGTCAGTGATTTCTCCGCCATAGAAGCTCGGGTTCTTAGTTACCTGGCAGGGGAAAAGTGGCGCATGGATGTATTCCACCATGGCCGGGACATTTATTGTGAAACCGCAAGCCGCATGTTCGGCTGTATCGTAGAAAAAAATGGGCAAAACTCACATCTTCGCCAGAAAGGCAAAATCAGTGAATTGGCCCTTGGTTACGGAGGATCTGTGGGGGCGCTCAAAGCTATGGGAGCCTTGGATATGGGCCTTGCCGAAGAGGAACTGCAACCGCTGGTCAACATGTGGCGGCGCGCAAACCCGCACATTGTGCAGTATTGGTGGGACGTTGACGCCGCCGTGAAAAAAGCCATACGGGATAAAGTCCCCACGAAGGTCGGCTACGTCCGTTTTGAAGCCCGGAACGGGATGCTGTTCATCCACCTGCCCAGCGGCCGGCGCCTTTCCTACGTGAAACCGCAGATTGGTGAGAACCGGTTCGGCGGTGAGTCTGTCACTTACATGGGCGTGGACAACACCAAGCGCTGGAGCAGAATCGAAAGCTATGGTCCAAAATTTGCAGAAAACATTACTCAGGGGCTGTCGCGCGACATCCTGTGCTACGCCATGCGCACTCTCTCCCACTGCCGGATTGTCGGCCACGTTCATGATGAACTGATTATTGAGGTCAGCACGGATGTTTCCGTGGAATCCATCTGTGAGCAGATGGGCAGGACGCCTCCGTGGCTGCCGGGGCTGGAACTCCGGGCAGACGGGTTCGAGTACATGTTTTATAAAAAGGAATAAAAAACGGGCAGCGCTTATCGCAATGATGAGCACTACCTGTAATTGTTCGTTCTCTCTATTTCCTTGGCTGTGAGCCTAAAAGGTGAAATCCCTTTGCTGCTAAAAATTCGTTGGCTTCTGCTATATCCCTATTAGGAAAAGCAGTAAAGAGAAACTTATAAGCCTGTGATTCTTCATCTGTAGGATTAAAAGCCAGCCCCGCAGCATGAAGTACTTCTTCCATTTCCGTTACGTCAAGTCCCAAGCAATATCCCATATTAACAAGAGGTCTAAACGTAAATTTATTATAATCGTTCTGTACTCTTGAATATGTCATTGCATCTAGTTCCGTTTTAAGCTGGAAAGTCGAAGAATTCCAATGGGCATCCTTCATCAAATCTTTGAGCATCTGACTTGCAGATTTGTGGTTTTTCTTTGAACGTGCAAATTGCCGTTCAAATTCCTTGGCCTTATTATACAGTTCTGTGTTTTGGGGGTTACTGTCAAATGCTGCTTTCTCTTTAAAAACAGAATCCGAGCGGAACATAGTGTGAGTCGCAGCATCATGGCCTTGGTGCTGCTCACATACAAGTTTACATGAAATATCAAGGGTACACTCATGCAGATTCGCCTTTGCGTATTTAGTCAGTGTTAAAGTCCCATCATCTCCGCAAATAACGTATTTGCCAGTTTTGAGAGTAAAATACCCCTCCGCATAACAAAACGCACCTGTATCTATCGTGGCCCTTAAGAACTCGTTTTCAAGATAAAGATTAAAAGCTTCAATTTTAGATATGGGCTGCCGATGACGGGTTGCTTTAGAATAATACTTTTTCTGCCGGTTAACTTCCGGCAGAACTGCTTTGGAATAGTAAAGTTCTATCCCTTGGTATCCCAGCTCTTTCAACCTTAACACAGCTGCTTGACGTGATACATTGAAGAAATATGCCAATCGTTCTACTAAGACTTTAGCAATTTCCTCTCGATTTTTCAAGCCACCTTCAAGTTGGATATCAAAAAGCAGTTGCCGGGCTTTTTCTTTGGTTGCAATCCGCGGCATTAATATTTTGGGAGCGATTGTTCGCGCTTGCCATTCCATACGTTCAATATCAGTCCATTGACTTTGCTCTCCATCGCGCTGCAGCAATTTCTTATTACACCGGATTCCAAATTCTACTCCATGCTCGTGAGTACGCTTGTAATTGAAATAGTTCCGATGTTTATACCAATGAAAGCATTCGTGTGCGAGTGTGTTTCGTATACGTCCCTCATTGATAATGTCGGCATCAATAAACACTGTAGGTCCAGGTACACCAAGTCCGACATACTCCCCAGAATTCCAGTCATAAACATCTACAATTCCTTTAGCAAAAGTAATTGCCCCCTGAACGCTCCCATCCGGAGAAAGGCATTCCGTATTGATAATTCCCAGCGACATGTATCGCAGCGCTATCTTGTCAATCGGAATGGGCTGAGGATCAGTAATTGCATCCTCGCATTTGTATTTTCGGAGGAAGTTCTCGGCTTCCGCCTCAAAATCATTAATATACGCTAAGAACGGATTTTTCCTGATGCTCACGGAGAAGCTCCTTTCCCCATCATTCATTGGTGTTATTTTCACCACGCAGTATTCTGTATACTTCTGTCATAAATACAGCCGCAAATTTTGCGCGTACTTCTTCATTATTAAGAAGCAAGGTATAGAAATCAACATTCTGATCAAAGCCTTCCACAAGAGCATCCTGGACACAATCATCATAAGTAAATTTGAACTCATCTATAGTATTGCTTTTTGCGCTCTTTTCCAAGCGCTCTTTAATATCTGTACTCTTAAGTAAAAGATCGCGAATCTGCATAGCCGCTTTCGTTGTAAAGTCAGGCTCGTAATCTTTATCATACAGCACATTGCATACATCAATAATCTGGGAAAGCAGTTTCTTTTGCTGTTCCTCAATAGATGCTGGTTTCGGTTTCTTAATTTTTACTTCAGGCCTGGCAACAATATTTTCTTCCTTATGCTCATCAAGTTTCTTTTGCCGGAAATCGCTAACAGTAATTTTGTCGGCGATATCAAAATTATTACCGCCGCCACCGGGATTAAGTTCCTTCACCAGATAAGTTAGGAAGTTATAACGCTTATGAAGTTCAATATTTTCATATGCAGTTGCCTGGATTAGGAAACAGTAGCCTTTTAAGAAACTCTTTATATCCTTTTTGATTTCCATCTGCTCCTTTTCCGGCCGGCGTGTAATATTTTTCAAGGCTTTATCAAGTAAGAGCCACATGCGTTGTTTATCACGGATAGAACGCGTCTCTTGATACAAATATCCATTAAACTCTACAACATCATCGTAATCAAGGAATTCGTGTTCTTCAATAACTCTATCCATATCGCGAATGTCCGAAGGAACGAGGGTTTCAAACAGAATAGTTTCTTTGTAATATGGTTCAAATGCAGCCTTTATATCGTCATAACTGTTTTTGAAATCGAGAATAAAGGTAGTTTTATCATAAGGCGGACAAACGCGGTTAAGCCGCGACAGTGTCTGCACTGCGGCAACACCTCTCAAGCGTTTATCAACATACATTGCCACCAATTTTGGCTGGTCAAACCCGGTTTGGTATTTATCAGCTACTATTAGAACCTGATAACAACTTCTGTCAAATTCATAACGTAAATCTTCTTCTTTGATTCCGCCATTCATTTTGACTTCAGTATACTCCTCACCATCTTTTGTCAGTTTTACTTTGCCAGAGAATGCGACGAGCGCTTTTATCCCTCTATAGCCTTTCGCGCTAATATAGTCATCAAAAGCCTGCCGGTACTTTACGGCTGCAGGCCGGGATGATGTGATAACCATCGCCTTTGCTCTGCCACCAAGACAGCCTGCAACATTTGCACGGAAGTGTTCAATGATGATCTCAGCCTTCTGGGCAATATTGGTATCATGCAAGTCAATGTAGCGAGCCATTTTCCTTTTGGCGGCTATAGATTTAAGTTCCGGGTCATCTTGTATAGCCTTATTAATATGGCAATAGGTTTTCCAGGTTACATAGTTGTCCAACACATTTAAGATATATTTTTCCTCAATAGCCTGCTTCATAGCATATAAATCAAAGGATTCTTTGTGTCCCTGGGAATTGAGAGTGCCAAAAAGCTGTAAGGTTTCTGGCTTAGGAGTGGCGGTAAATGCTATCATAGACACATTAGGCTGTTTCCCGCTCTTTCTGATTTCTTCCAAAATTTGATCTTCTTCAGTCTTCTGCTCTTCTTCACTCCCCTCTTCAGTTTCAGCAACTTCTACAGCACCGAGGACATTTGTGACAGAACGCATATAGGTACCTTCTGTAGATGAGTGCGCTTCATCAATAAGAACAGCAAACTTTTTGTTTTCCAGATTACGCAAAAGATTGTTATTTAAAATATAGTAAAACTTATGGATTGTTGTAACGATAATTTTGGTGTTGCCAGACAGGGCAATAGCAAGGTCTTCTGAATCGCATTGATCGTCCATAACTTTGACCTGGCCACTCTTATGTTGGATACCGAGAATAGCTTCCTGTAACTGGCGGTCAACGACAATACGGTCGGTAATTACCAGAATGTTATCAAAAATATTAATATTTTGGTTGTCGTGTATGGTCGAAAGAATATGGGCAAGCCAGGAAATGGTTTCTGTTTTACCACTACCAGCTGAATGTTCGATTAGATAATTGCAGCTCGTGTGGTTTTTGATAACATCATTCATCACACGTTCCACGGCGCGCAATTGATGGAAGCGAGGGAATATGAGCTCTTTACTTTTAATCTCTCTTCCGGTATCAGCATCCCGGCGGGTCTTCTTTTTAATATAAATAAAGCGTTCAAGCAGGAATAGAACCTGATCCTTCTTCCAGATTTTTTCCCACATATAGGATACACGTATACCTGTGTCTTCATTAACAGGATTACCTTTGCCATTATCGACACCGATATTAAACGGATTAAAGAAAGTATCCCTGCGCTTCAGTTCAGTAGTGAAATAGACCTCCTGGAGATCCATGGCAAAAGCGGCCAGAACGCCAACCTTCGCTTTGAAAAGGCGCGTGTTAGGGTCACGTTCGTTCTTATACTGTTTAATCGCATCATCATAATTCTGTCCAGCCGTATTGCACTTCAACTCAACTGCAAATAGAGCCAACCCATTTAGGAAAAGGACAAGGTCAACACGCTCATCTGCTTTATGGTATACTTCCTCCATGACCGTGAAAATGTTTTTCTTATAATTCTCCACGGCCTCGGTATTAATAGTGCTGTCAGGCTTTCGGTACATAAGCTTAAGAGTAGCACCATTATCAAACTCTACACCGTTTTTTATAACATCAATTAGTCCGCGGCTTTCCTTATTGATTTCATTATTTATGGTGTTGATGACGGTTTCCTCAGTGCGTTCATTGTACATGCGTCGGAGTTGTTCCATTGTCCTGTGCTGGGTGTTTTCCAGAAATTCTATGAGTATTTCCGTATCCATGGCAAGTCCAGCACGATAAACAGTATTAGGTCTCTCACGATACTTATTATCCTGCACTAATCGCTCAATAATAAGCCGCTGATAGTCTTTCTTTTCTTGAAGTTGATCTACTCTGATAGGCATGCTATATGACCTCCTTCACGCGCTTCTTGCCTGTGACGTATTCATATATCAGAGACGTCTTATGCCTTTTTATTGTTGCTAATTGTATTTCTTTTTCGATAAGAATCTCATCAATTTTTTTACATTCGGTGTAAAGA
>JAEEGI010020534.1_pt1 | contig 13211 bp, 10 predicted proteins | sample 8958751 | NCBI WGS metagenome assembly JAEEGI01 (sample SAMN16246545, study PRJNA631951) | gut metagenome | biome: gut microbiome; feature: rumen; material: KS-attached | host: Bos | place: Iran: Karaj | collected 2018-10
TCTATTACTTTAATTAGGCTTTGAGCCTACCTTCCTATTTGGAATTTGCAGCTTGAAATCCGGGGGGCCTAAAGCGGTAGATAGGCTCATAACATTGAAGGGACGATAGGGCGACCTCCGGCAGTTAAGCCTTCCTTTCTACAACAAAGGTAAGGAAAAACTGATATTTCTCTTCCTATTTCTTCGTTTATTCAACGTTAAATTAATTAAGAGTTCCTAAGGACTCTTGTTTCAAACTGCAAAGTTAAAGAAGGGTCGCAAGAACGATTGGCAGCCAGATTGTTCGTCCTTAAAGATTTCCTGACATAAAATTTGGATATTACAAAAAAAAAATCTAATTTTGCAGAAAATAATCACTTAAACGAATTAAAATGAAGAAAAATAGTTTATTAATAGTGCTTTTGACATCGATGGCATTTTCATTGCAACTTAAGGCACAGGAAGCGACATCTCTGATGTCGGGTAGCAAAAGGACTTCGCTGGATGCTGAATTAAAAAGGAAAAGCATGAATATGGTTGATAATGATAAAGAAATACTTCTTAACTCATCATCACAAACAATGACCATTATATATAAGAATGGCACAAGACAAGAGATTGGAATGAATGAAATTGAATCTATCGAATATTCCGACGATTCTAATACAGACATGTTCGAAGCATATCTATCCAAGGCAGGCATGCTCTCAACAGTTTTATTAGAAGCAAAAGCTAAAAATGTGCTTGAGCTAAAACTCTCTGGACGTATTGACGCTAGGGACTTCGAATACATAAAATGGTGTTGTAGCAGAATTCAGGTTCTTGACCTAAAAGATGTGGTAATTGATGCCTATACCGGAGAGGATGGCACCAACGAAGGTACTTACGACACATTTTATGCTAACAAGATACCAACAGGAGCTTTTTACTATTGGGGTACATCGAAAAAGCACAATTTCACAGGAATACCAAGGAATGAAGGCATGACATCTTTGAAAAAGATCATATTACCAAATGATCTAGATTCGATCGGTGAAAAAGCATTTGCAAATATGGCACAGTTGGAAAGCGTAACCATCAGAACGCCTTATCCGCCCAAAGCTCATAAAAATAGTTTTCAGGGATTATCAAGAAATGCGAAACTATACGTCCCAAAGGGTACTAAGACCCGTTATCGTTCTGCAGAGGGTTGGGATGAGTTTGTAGAAGTTGTTGAGGTTAATGAAAACGGCACTCCTATTATTGCAGACAACCCCCTCATTGGTACATGGAAGACAACACGAATTGAAGGTTGGGGAGAATCTGTAAGTACAGTAGGATTAGACTACCTGCAATTAAAGAATGATGGTACCTACATCCATGTTGAGGAGGAAGATGGCATACCATTTGTAACAAGAGGCACGTGGACCACTTCAGAAGATAAGTTTATACTCCACAAGAAAGACGGTGGGCAAGCAGGTTCTTCTTTTGAATATGAAATAATAGAATTGAAAGAAAACAACATGAAAGTGTCTATGTGGCGCGTTATTGCATATTTGGAGAAAGTGCAAGATAGCGTCATTAAACAATACCTAAAAAGTGGAAGCAAGTAATTTTTCTCTGATATTATTTGGTCAAATAAAAAATATATCGTATTTTTGCACCATGTATTAAATATTTGCTAATTATTTAAATAATCTATAAACAATATTACGGCATGAAACAAGATGATACTTTTGTTAAGGGAGGCAATAGGGGTAATAATCCTTATGCTCGACCTACCGGCAGGTCGTTTGCTTCTAACGCAAACGAAACGTATGTACCTGGTATGCATGACAATGCTCCTGGTGTAGTTGAAAATAAGTTTGATCAAAAGGACAATTCTCCAGTAGTTGGCTTTTTGTATTCTATTTCGCGTAAGGGAATTGGTGAATACTGGCCACTCCATTTGGGAACAAACACAATCGGTCGATCTTCGGATTGTGACATCGTGCTAAAGGAACGCTCTGTTTCGGAGCATCATGCCACAATAAGTATCAAGCAAATGAAGTCAACAAAGAAACTGATTGCCAGCATACGCGATGTGGGATCAAAAAATGGAATGTATCTAAACGAAGAGGAGCTTGATTATGACAACCATACGTGTAAGTTGCACGACATTATCACCATAGGCACAAGTTACAAGTTGTTACTTATTCTAATTGATGCCGAAGACTATGGCTTGTCAGTAGCTGAAGACTTCGCCGCAATTGAGGAAGATGACACATTCTTTAGCGACATTTCTGGAGGTGATGATACCCAAGGGCGTTTTAATCCATACAACTCTGACAATAGAAACGTTGATACAGGTACTGTTGATCTCAATGGTGGTCAGCCAAACAAACCTGGTGGTACTAAATTTATGTAATAATGTCTTTGATTTTTATCCAAGGAGAGGAGGAAAAGAACCGAAATATCCACTATGAAGTAGACCCTAAGCTACCTTCTCTTGGTGAGGGGGGAATGGGCCAAGTACTTCGGGGTGTGATGGTCAATGAGAAAAATGGTGTCAGGCAGGATGTGGCAATTAAGTTCCTGTTTGAAGATCTTCCCGTGCATGCCATTGAACGTGCAAAACGTGAGGCTTCTATACAGATCCATAATGAAAATCTTGTGGAGATGTTTGGATTCATTGAAGTGGTTGATGGCAATGGCACGAAAAGATACCATGTGGTTAGTGAGTTGTTACAGGGTGTCATGCTCTTCGACTTACTTAATGGTAAAACAACCGACAAATACGGAAACGAGATAGAATTTGCCCAGGAATTATTTCAGCAATACCAAAATGACAAGTTCAGTTTCGCAGTGTTCATTGTGAAAAATATCTTATCTGGACTGATGGCGCTTCATGATAAGGGATATATTCATAGAGATCTTGATCCAAGCAATATCATGATTACACATGATAAAAAGGTGAAGATCATCGACTTCGGAATAGCCAAGCAGCTGAACTCATTGAATACTCAAGACCAACAGCTTACCAGTACTGGACAGTTCGTAGGAAAGGCCGCCTACGCAGCCCCAGAATTGGTACTTGGTGATGTGCGCAGCCAAGACAAGTCAACAGACATCTACGCTGTGGGTATTATGCTTTATCAGTTTATCGTGGGCAGTTTGCCCTTTGAAGGCACTATGGCAGAGCTTATCAAGAAGCAGATTAATGAAAAATTGCCCTTAAAGAATGTGCCCTATAAGGCGATCCGCCGCATTATTGAAAAAGCTACGGCAAAGAAACAGGCAGACAGATACCAGTCGGCATCGGAAATGCGTGTAGATCTCGAGCACCTCTCCAAACAAGATGCACAGCCTTCAACCACATCATTTGACTCATTCCCTGATATTGGTGGTTCAAAAAAGAGAATCGGCATAATTGCAGCTTCAGTAGTTGTACTTCTTGCTGTCATTGGAGGCATTTTCTTCTCCGTGAACAGCGGACCTTCTGAAGAAGAGCTTGCAAAGGCTCGTAAAGACAGCCTATTCCAAGTACGTAATGGGCAGGTCATTGACTCTCCAGAAACAAACATTATTATAGACCCTGAATCTGGAGCAAAAATGACACCAATTAATATGTTGGCTGACAAAGCATTGAAGGCACTTGAAGACAGTGCTAGCATGGAATCGGGGCTTATGCAATTACGAGAAATTATTGACAAATATAGTAGCTATAAGCACTCAGCCCCTGTGCTGGCTTTAATGGCTGCCATTACACAACCAGAAGACGCGACTATCGCCCCTGAACGTGTAAAAATGCTAAGACGGTTGACGGCAGATAAAGTTCAACGTAACGCCAGACGTGCTCACGAGTTGGCAGAGATGGCTGTTAATGCTGATCCCCAATGTTATCAGGCGCTCTTCGAACTTGCCACAGACTACGTGGCAGGAGAGATACGTACAGGATCTCCTTCGACGCCTGCTCCTAACAAAGCTCTCAAGATGTATAAGGATGGTCTGGCTTATGCCCAGAACAATAATGACAATGACTACATATCATTATTTAATACGCGCATAGAACAAGTTTCTCAACTATTGCAATAGAACTGTATGGCGGGAAAGGTTACGCAAAAAGGTGATACCATATACCTGAACATCGGACAGAGATGGTTTAAGTATAACGAAAGATCGTTATTGGGTTCAGGTGCGATGGGTACAGTTTATAAGGGATATGACTGTAACTCTGGTGAACCTGTGGCTATAAAACGCGTAATGGATCGCTATGCGAACAACCCTGAAATACGTTACAGAGCTCATCAAGAGGCTGACCTGATGTTCCGTCATCCAAATCTGGTGGAGATGCTCGGATGCTGTGAAATAGCCCCTAACAGGGGACCCATCTTTATTGTAAGTAACTATGTCAATGGAGAGAATATAGACCAATTCATAAACACTCACGTACGAGCTCTCCCAAATGTGGAGAAAAGAATTTGCGAACTATTTCTCCCTGTGCTAGACGCCTTGTCATACATTCATCAGAAGGGTATCATTCACATGGACATCAAACCCTCGAACATTATGATGGAACAGGGTAAAAATGTCAGGCTTATGGACTTAGGCATAGCTAATATTAGCGACACTGTGAATACAGCGACCTCTGGCATGATGGGCACTCCGAAATACGCTGCTCCAGAACAGTTCTCCGATTCTGAGAAGAGGCCCCAATTGACTGCCGCTACAGACATTTACGAGGCAGGGGTCACACTCTATGAACTGATAACTATGCACAATCCCTTTAACGCATCTACAGTATTGGAAGCGAGGGAGTTGCATCGCGAATTGGTGCTTGAGAAAAAGCCGATGATGTCCGAAGCTGTATATCAAGTTATACGCAAGGCAACTGCTATTTATCCCTCAGATAGATTTCAGAATGCAGGTCAGATGAAAATGGCACTAAAGGAAGCATTAGCTGCACCTGAGCCTTCATCCAACACATTGTTATATTGGATTATAGGGCTCTTGGGAGCTTTAGCCATCATATTATTGATATTATTTCTCTTATAGAAAATGAAACCAATTAATACATCATTGCCGATAACAGGTTTCTGGGACTCCAGACAGGGAGGGAGAGACGAGAATCAGGATCAATGTGCCGTCATTGACACACAACTCGGATTTCTTGCTCTTGTATGTGACGGAATGGGCGGAGGACCTTCTGGCAGCTTGGCGTCTGACACGGCAGTAAGGAAGATATACGAATACCTCAATACCCCCCACGAGGACATGAATCGGAAGGAGGTCTTAAAAGAAGCCATAGAGTATGCTCATCAATCTATATTAAGTTTGGGTGATGAGAATCCAAGGTTAAGAGGTATGGGAACAACTGTAGTTGCTATGCTCATTAATGACTATTCAGCCATTATCGCTCATGTTGGAGACAGTCGAGCATATCAATTCCGTTACGGACATAAGATCTTCCGTACTTCCGACCACTCAATGGTCGCTGAAATGGTTCGTAATGGAGTCCTTACTGAAGAGCAGGCCAGATTATCATCTCAATCGAACATTATTACCAAAGCTCTGGGTGGTAATTTGAAGGATTTGGCAGAGGTAAGTGAACATGCTTACGAGGCAGGAGATAAGTTCCTTCTCTGTTCTGATGGTATATGGGGAATGGTACCCGAGAAGGAGCTTATTCGTCTCACAGCAAAGCCGTCAGTTCTATCAAAGGCCGTTGCCAATACCGTAGAAACCATTGAAGGTATAGGCAGGGAAAGCGGAAATACGCATGATAATATGACCATCGTCATGCTTGAAATGAAAAAAGACTCTAAACTAAAAGTAAAAATGAGCAAGAAGACTATCAGATTATTAGCTATCATGGCAGTCGTTTGTCTGCTAAGTATTGTTGCAAATATAATATTAGCAAAAAAATTATCGGCTCCAAATATGGCTGAGCAGAAGGTTGAAGTTCTCACAAAAGAATTGTCTACCAAAAAAAAGCAGATAGAAGACCTTCAGACAGAAGTGAACAAGTTGAACACAGAAGTAGCAAAGTCAAAACGAGAAACTGCTAACGCGCAACTTGAAGTTGCAGCAGAAAAGAACAAAGCCGCAGAACGCGCTCAGGCTGAAGCAGAGGAAAAGGCCAAGGAAGCGACAAAAGCTTCAGAGAAAGCCAAAGCTGCTGCCCAGCAGGCACAGAATTCTGCTAATGAGATTGCTGCTCTTCGAAATAAAATTTTGAAAGATTTAAATACAGCTAAAAACACAAAAAAGAAAGGTGAGCGAGAAGATATCATAAAAAGAATGGTATCGAACCTAAGCCTTCTTTCAGCCAAAGATACGAAGAACAAAACAGTATATGAAGATATAAAAGATAAGCTGAGTGCTCCTATTTCATATAGCAATTCTCCCAAAGCTAAAGGACATTATGATATACTTATAAAAAGATTAAATGCAATTAAATAAATATAATAACATCTGCTTATGAAGACTATAACGATTGGACGAGGCGACGGTGCCAATATCATCATCGACAACGAGTTGATCAGTCGTCGTCATGCTATTCTAAAGATTTCCACATTTGGAAAGATGGAAATTGTTGAGATGGGAAGAAACGGTACGTATGTCAATGGCATAAAACTACGTCCAAATGTTCCTTTCCCTGTTACACGAAAAGATGTTGTTAAATTTGCCGATCAGGATAGCCCATTTAAACTCGATTGGTCGCTGGTACCAGATAATTCCAGATTCATCAAAATCGCTTTATCTACAATTATTGGCCTACTGGCAGTAATCCTTTTAGTTTTACTTATAAGAAGCTGTATCAGCGATGAGGATAACTCTGCAGCCCCCACTTTTATTGAGGAAACATCTGCTCAGTCGCCTTCTGCGAACTCCTCAGAAGCGCCAGCCATCGATTCTGATAAGAAGTCTGGCGTTGCAGAAGAAAGCCGTGAAAGGGAAGCAAAAGAAAATATAAGAGAAAAGAAAGAAGAGCAGAAGGATATAAACGGAAAGACAGTACAGCAACTTTTCCCCAATCCCCCTGCAAAGAAAGATACAAACTCAAAGAAAAAAGGGAACGGAGCAGTTCAACCGTCAAAGGTCAAGACTAAGGAAGGTGATAATAACCAAAAAAATAATAAAACAGTGATAATGTAAAACAATAAAACATATATATTATGAAACTAATCAGAATTGGAAATTCGCAATCTTGCGACCTAAAATTAGACAGTGAGTATGTAAGTTCCTTGCACGCAGAAATGACTATTTTAGACGACGGTCAGATTATACTGGAGGACAAGAACAGTAGGAATGGCACTACAGTTGGTAATAAAAAACTGGAACCTGGGAAAGAGGTTACCGTACAACGTGGTGACATGATCACTTTTGCTGACACTCCGCTGGTATGGGCACGAATCCCAGCTGCAGAAAAACTAGCTAACTACAAAGCCGTTTTTAATATCGGTTCAAATTATCGTAACGATATTATAATAAACAGCCAGACTGTCAGCCGTTATCATGCATCAGTACGAGTAGGCAAGGATGGAAAGATGTACATCCGTGATAATGGAAGTCGAAATGGTACAATGGTTAATGGTGTAAAAATAGCTCCCAACAAGGACGAACGTATCAAGAAAGGAGATAATATTGTTTGCGGTGCAGAAGATGTCACTGATCAAATATTACCCCTGTTCCCCAAAAATGGCATGAAAAAGATCCTTACAACCGCAATTGGTTTGTTGGCAGCGGCATTAGTTATCTTTGGAATTTATATGCTATGGCCAAAAGGTGGTAAAAAAACCATTGACCCAACAATTTATCGCCCTGCGGTAGTTTACGTAAGGACTATTTTCCACCCCATCGTTACATTTGACGACAACCCGATGTCTGACTCATGGGATGGTGAGGTTCAGTTTAACGATATGCAATTGCAGTCACAAGCGACAGCATTCTTCCTTGACTCTCTTGGACGTATGGGAACAAACCGTCATGTAGCAATGCCATGGGAGGAATTAACAAAAGATCAGGAGGACCAAATACGTGATTTCATCGAAGACAATCTTCCTAAAGGAAGAAGCATTGAATCTATAAACGCATTTCTTCAGAATTCAATTTTCGCATCAACCGTCTTGAAGCATGCAATGGCAAGATCTGGTAATAATCAAGATCGTTTTGTAAATAATGTCCTAAACATTACATCAAGAATTTCGAAGTCAAAGTATACTATCTCTGGTAAAATTGATCATATCACAGTGGGATATCCAGGTAATTACTATACTCATACTGATGAATTCCAGCGTTGCAACGTATTATCTGTATCAAAAGATAAGGATATCGATCTCGCAATTCTCCAGCTCAATAACAAAACTACTCCAAAGGATATCAAGAATTTGTTTAGCCCAGAAGATTTCTCTACAGAACAATTAGAACCTCTTAAAGATCAGCTTTACACGATAGGCTATCCTGCAGGTCTGATTTGGGCTCAAGACAGTAAAACCAAGTCACTCGAGCCAAACATTCGCGAAACAAAATGCAGCAAGCAACCTGGCAGATTTGATTTTGAAATCCAAGCAAGCTCTGTAGGAGGTAGCAGTGGTTCACCTATTTTCAACGACAAAGGACAAGTAGTAGGAATTCTCTATGGAGGTTATTCTGTTGTCGGCGGTTCAACAAAGGCTGTACATTCAAAATACCTAAAACAGTTGTACAATGAATATGTAAATGATGTAGTACAATTACAATAAACACAATAAACATGTCCAAGAAGTTATTATGTTTAGTCATAGTATCTAGTCTGTGCTTACCCCTCATTGGGTATGCACAGACTGCATGTTGGTTGCTAAAACCAATATATCAAAGCATTACTCCTTTTGGTGAATCATACTATAAGGTGAACACTTATAGTACTATGGCCATATTTGACACTAATGGCAATAAAATTGTTGAAGCAGATTCCATTACCTATATCACTAATGGATATGCCCTTGCCCTTACCAATACGAATGGAAAATTCCGACTAAAAGCCATTATTGACAAGTCAGGAAATGTAAAAGATATTTCTGAAGAATACTATGTTGACGACTATCATTTCTTCTCAGAAGATATGCTAGGTGTAAGTAATGACAAAGGGAAAAGTGGATACATTAATCCTGATGGAAAACTTGAGATACCTTTTATTTACGTATCTGTTCACCCCTTCCGCGAAGGACTTGCATCCGTTTTTAAACCCAAGAAAGGACTCAAAGGGTTAATAAGTTCAGTAACTAATAAAAAAGCTCTAGTAGGCTCTGCAACTTATGTTAATCATAAAGGAGCAGAATTAAATATCCGTGACGGCAAAAACAATCCTACTTTTACAGCCTCTTTCAAAAATGGCAAAGGCTTAGTACAGATGGAAGACGGCTCTTCTTTTTATGTTGATCCTAAGGGGAATCGTTTAGAAGACGGACCAAATAATAAAGAACTTGGGGTAGATGAATATTTTGCTTATTCCGAAGAGAACAAAAAACAAGAAGTGAATCTTCCATTTATTCCCTCATATAATGCCGCGTATTCTATATATACAGAAGGCCCTGTAAAGGGATATATGGCAAATGGAGTAATGATGATACCAAGTCAATTTCAGGAAGCTTATGGATTTGCTTCTGGTTTTGCTATCGTGAAGAAAGATGGCAAGTATGGAATTATCAAGCAACTTGGTGGAACAAATTCTGTTAAAGTCAGTGAAAAAGGAGGTAAAATTAGTGTGCAAAGTGTTATTCCTGCCGACTGGGGTAATTGTCCTGCTAAATTTTTATATATCACCAATGGAACAGATCGTCTAAGTTTTGCTATGACCGGTCAGGAAAGTCAGAGAGCCGTAGAAGGAGTTGTCCCTGTTACAAATGGAGAAAAGATATATGAATTAGACGTTGACGGATTGATTGTTTGGCGGCAGACAAATGCAAACGCGCAAGCTACAGATGAAACAAAATCTTCTGGAGGTATTTCGGTCAGTGCCCCTGGTAAAGTCACTGCTAATTCAAAAGGTGAATGTGTTGTTAACGTACGAGTAACAAACCGAAGCGGATCAGCACAGTCCATTTCGATTAGCTTGAGTACAGGAGGAAACAAATCTGTTAAATTGGCGCCAGGGAAAACTGCTGTAGTTTCAATAACCACAAAGATTGTAAAAGAAACCAGATGTGTAATCTCTGCAAAAAGTGCAGCTGGTAACGCTTCTGGTGTTACAAATCTTATACCATCATTTGTATTGTAAATAATCAAAATATGTTCTATATGAAACAGCTATTTTTATTCACCTTATTTTTAGTAGTAACAGGAGAGATTTCTTTTGCTACCAACACTCAAGACAAACTCTATACATTAGACAATAAAATGTATACAGGATATATATCAACACAAATACCAGGTGAGCAAATTATTTTTATATGCGACGGACAGGCTATTCCCTTCTCTATTTCTGATTTGCTGATGATTAGGTATGAGGCTAATAACCCAGAACTGCTTACAGGACTAAATGACGTCATAAAGACCCGTTCTGGAAATATCTATCAAGGGCAGATTGTCGAACAAGTATTCGGAAAGACCATTAAAATACATACTTCTGATGGTTTGAGAAATATCGATGTCTCAGATATTTTGGAACAGCAAAAGGTAAAAATGTCAAAAGATTATTCTTTTATAGAACAGGCACCATATAAGACTATTGTTAAAACAAAAACGGATGAAGAATATACGGGTGTCATTATTTTCCAATATTATGGCAGGGATGAAGACCCTAGCTATTTGGAAATCAGTTCAGAAGACGGTATAAGTAAACGAGTATATATCAGAGATATCGAGCAGATGCGTCGCATTCCAAATGAGGCGTATCGTGAAGTCGAGGCTTTTAGTGTTAAGGATGGTAAGGTTTATTTTAATCAAGTAGAAATAGAGCCGACATCTCTTGCAATGCGCCAGAAAGGCGGACGTTTCATATTCTACCTTGAAAATAAAGATATTGCTAATCATACAGTTATAGACAAAGGAACAGGTCAACTTTCAATTCAAATGAAAGAAGATTCTGATTATTCAAAATATAAGTTGATAAAAATAGAACTTATGAAAATTGGCAAGAATGAGTATTATGCATTCGATAATGATATGGTTTACAAAAATGTTATTGAACCTTATACTAAAACCATAGATAATAAAAATGTCATATGTAAGGTTTATAATGTTAAAAATGGAATGTACCTTTTTTATAGACAAGGATCAAATTCTGCCTTTTTTATGGAAATTAAGTAACAAGAAATATGACAAGGAAAATTCTATTAGTGATATTGCTTTTACCTGTTTTAGGTTTGATGGCTCAGATACCATTCTGGACTATACATCCTGAATATACAAGTATAAAAATAATTGGCAACGGTTTATATGTCGTTTCCCAAAACGGTAAGTATGGAATATTAAACGCTGAAGAACAAATCGTTGTACCTTTGAAGTACGACAATATATCTGCTTTCAGTTCACATACAGCATTACTATATGAGGGGAACAAGTTCGTAGCCTTTGTCAATGACAGGGGTGAAGTAACTGACGTGGCAAACAAAGAGTATGTTCCACAAGCGGGATGTCTTTTTGCTGATGGATATCTTCCTGTAAAAAACTCTGACGGCTGTTTTTTCATAAATGCAAAGACAGGGAAAGCTATAGGGCCGTATTCGGAAGAAAGACCTTTTGTCGAAGGGTACGCTGTAGTAAAAGAGCCAAAGTCATTGAAGCATATATTTGACGGAGCCACACTCTTAAAATGTTTGTCAGCTGAAACAGGAAAACCTATTACAATATCATTCAATAAGTCTGAAGATGATGATCTTGACTTTATTTCAACTGCAAGTAACGGAAAATCCATAGTAGTCATTAAGAAAAGAGTTTTTGAGTATGATTATAGAAATGGTGTAATAACTCCATTATCAACAGATGGAACGGAGAATAAAAAGTCACGTGTATTTGTTACTCAGAGGCCTGTAGTTCCAGTGAAAACAGAGATGGGATATGCGATACATCTTAAACAAGGAAGTTTGGCATTTGATTCTCTAATGAGACTTACGGGAATCCAATATAATGGTCAGGAGTTCAAATCATTCGAACCACCAAAGGAGATAATCAAAGAAATTAAAAGCCCATTCAAGTGTCTTTCATTCAAAGATACAGATTTGTTAGGACTTTCATATAAAGAAAATGATTTCCTGCCTGCTCAATTTGAAGAAATAAAATTGCTTTGGGGAAATGACGCATTAGTAAAGTCTGATGGAAAATATGGTGTGGTTTCTGTCGACACAAAGAATTCCTACAGATACATGCTTAATGATAATCTTGACATAGGCTTTGAACATAAGGCGGTAAAAACTAATGTAAAGGTTTTATGTCCTCCGTATATGAAATTACCTCTGATGAGCCTGACAAGCTTTGATGATAATTGTCTAATAAATACAGATACACGCAAGGAAACCTCCAATGTTGAATCTGTCGTATTAAGCTATGAATGTACTCTCTCTATTCCAGAGAAAATAGGTCTTGAACGAACACCATGTTTTGCAACAATAGGATTAAATTACGATGGTTTAAAATTTGTTCCACGAGAGATCTCATTCAACACCTGGTACATCAATAATTATACTGTAGAATTATCTAAACACCAAATGGCAAATCAAATACTTGATGTGGATGTATTAGTAAAGAACAGTACAACAAGTGGTCAAGCATTCTTTAAAGATGTTGCAATAGAAGCAGAAGACTCTGTTTCTTGTTCTATAACTAAAATAACGGAAGAGTTATATAATGCCCGTCTTTCAGGATGGAAGTCCGATAAAGTAAATTTCAATATTGATGTCACAGAGGATGGCTGTCCAACAATTACTTATGGATTCAGTTTGGATATTAAATCACATAATGACAAGAAGAACCAACAAGAATCTGTTTCAGTAGAGAAACCAGTATCTCAAGCAAAAGTAAAACGAGCACCCAAAAAGAATCAAGCAGTTCCGAAAAAAGAAGAAAAGAAAAAATTCGTCTTATAAGATTACCACGACATCTTTTTAGCTGGCGCACCCAAAGACTCACTTCGTCAAATATGGGTTTGTCAGTATAGATTGCCTTTTCATTGAGCATAATTATGCTCCTGATATTCAGTTTTTCGGCTGTCGATGACATTTTTATGCAAAAAGACGGGCGAAAGTGCTGAGTTTTCGGATATTTGCAGTAACTTTGCAGCCAAAATATAATAAGGT
>JAEEGI010020535.1_pt1 | contig 13211 bp, 7 predicted proteins | sample 8958751 | NCBI WGS metagenome assembly JAEEGI01 (sample SAMN16246545, study PRJNA631951) | gut metagenome | biome: gut microbiome; feature: rumen; material: KS-attached | host: Bos | place: Iran: Karaj | collected 2018-10
TGAACAAGCAAAAGAACAAGTAAAAAAAGATCAATTGGAAATAGATAAAATTGTTTATACTCTTTACGATTTAACACAAGAAGAAATAAATATTATTGAGAAATAATACATAATATTGACAAAAAAAGCTTCATATCATATAATCTCAAGCAGTAATAATTATAAACTTACAAAGATAGTTTAACAAAAGGTAAAAAAAATGAAAATGATATTTTAGTTTGGATAGAGATTCTTCGGTTTGTGTAATAGCATTTGTTTTCTTTTTGTATCTTCCTTATAGAAGTTCTATCCTAAATTTAAAATCATTTGTTTTATAAATAACTTAATATTGAATTGTTTTTATATATTTTTATATATAAAATCATTTCTTTATTTATATTTTTCTATAAAAGATATAGGAGAAAATTTTATGTATAGAGGATTTAAATTAACAATAGCTGATTATGAAAAAGATTTCAACAACTTTTATTTAATCGGGAAAAAAATTTTAGAAGAACAAAAAAACACTACACAAAAAGTTTTAAAAGATTACATAGATAGTGATGGAATATTAAATTTTAATTTAATAGAAAAAGATTGGTTCCCTACAATAGATAGTCATATTTTTATATCACATTCACATAAAGATGAAAAATTAGCGGTATCTTTAACTGGTTATTTATATAAAAATTTTAATTTAAAATGTTTTGTTGATTCTTTAATTTGGGGATATTCTAACGATTTATTAAAAGAAATTGATAAGAAATATTGTTTGTTAGAAAACAAGAAAACATATGATTATGATAAAAGAAATATTTCTACATCTTATGTGCATAATGTATTACTTATGGCATTAACAAAAATGATAGATAAAACGGAATGTTTACTGTTTCTTAACACACCATCATCAATATCAATAACTAATATAATAAATAATGAAGAATACACTTTTTCTCCTTGGCTTTATTCAGAGCTAAAAATATCAGAAATTATAAGAAAACCTTTTTTAGATAGAATTAAACAAAATGAACAAATTAAAAAAATTGCTATGGATAGCGGTATAATTGGTAAATTATCAGTAGGAACAAAGCATTTAGTAGATTTATTCATAGATGATATTAAAAGCATACCTACTTCATTAAAAGAACCGTATGCTGTTCTTGATTATTTATATTCAGATACATATACAAAGTTTTTATATCAAATAAATAATTAAATATAAGGAGATACTTTATGGAACAAAAAGAAATTATAGAATGTAAGAGAGAGCATTTAGGAATGATTCAGAACATTATAATAAGAATGAACTCTAATTCTTTTACTTTAAAGGGAATATCTATAGGAATTTTAACAGCTTGTTTTGGTATTTATACAGCAAATTCAACAATTAATAACTATATTTTATTATTACCTATTATTCCAATAGTGATAATGTGTTTTTTGGATACTTATTATTTACAGTTAGAAAGAAAATTTAGATACATCTATGATATTATTGCTACAGATATTCAAAAAGGAACAAATCAAATAGAACTTTATAAAATGCCGATTGGTGGATATGATGGGAATATTGATAAAAGATTAGGATATTTTAATTCTTTCTGTTCAAAATCAATATGGATGTTCTATATAGTTTTTATTTTAATTTCAGTTTGTGCATATATTTGTATTTAAAGGAGAGCTATTTATGGGTAAAAACATTTTTATTTCTTACAAATATAAAGATACCGATGTAAGAGCTTTAAAAAATACTACATTCTATCCTACAATTGTTAGAAATTATGTTGACATATTACAAGAGAAATTAAGAGATAGAGGAGATATTAATCTCGGTGAAAAAGACGGTGAGGATTTAAGTAATTTTAAGGATAGCACAATAGAATCAAAATTAAGAGATAAGATTTTTCATAGTAGTTTAACAATAGTGCTAATTTCAAAAGGAATGAAAGATAATAATATAAGTGAAGAAGAACAATGGATTCCGTGGGAGATTTCATACTCTCTAAAAGAAATAAAACGAGAAGATAACATTAGTAGAACTAATGCATTGTTAGGAATAGTATTACCAGATAATAGCAATTCTTATCAATATTTTATAAGAGATAACAATTGTGTTAATAATTGTAATTGTAGAACACTAAAAACTAATATACTGTTTAAAATTTTACAACAAAATATGTTCAATAAAAAAGATAAAGAATTTTATAAAAAAGAATGCAATACATTTAAAGGTTATTCTTCTTATATTTATACTGTAAAATGGGATGATTTTATAAACAATATAGATAAATACATCAATATTGCATATGAAATAAATAGCAATATTGGTAATTACAATATAGTTAAGGAAGTGAATTAAATTATAGCTTTAGACTATTATAGTCTTCTTTAGATAATTTAAAATCTTTGTCTATAATTAAAACTTCTTCGTAGGTTAGTTCGTATAATTTATACACCATAATATCTATCTGTTCTTCGTATTCTTTGACTTTATTTTGGCTATCAATATTTTCTAAGTAGTCTTCTTGTTTGGTTAAATTCAATATTTTATCTACTACTATCAAGAATTTATTTTGGATATTTTCTTTTGCTTTCTTAATAGGAATTTTTCTTAATTGTTCAGGCTTTATATTTACATCTGTAAAATTATTCTTAAACCAATAATTGATACATAAAGAATTTAATAGTGCGATTATGTATTTTAGTAAGTATTTTTTATCTGTTAAAATAACATTAGACATTCCTGTTCCATTAATAAATTTTTGGTCATCTAATGCTACAATTAGTCTTTTATTTAATTTAGGATTTCGTATTCGTTGTATAAGCAATTTATCGTTATCAAAAATATAAGATGGTCTTGGTCTATGCAACCAATCACCATACTTTAGATATTCTCCACTCCATTTAATTCCATATTGAAAAATATCTCTACCATATAACAATTTTCTATGGAATTTTGTCTCTTTTTTTAAAGAAGAGTATATTCTTGGTTGATTTTTTTGTGAATAAGCTATTAAGCCCTGCCATATTTCACTAATATCATTCAAAGGAATAATGTTATTAGATTCTATTTTGTCCACCAATGAATTTTTGTTTGAATAAAAAATAAAATCTTCATCAAACGATATATCAATGATTTTATAATTAATTAAATCTGGAGAATAAAGTTGAAGCTTATTATTCTTGCTTTCTTTTTTTATAAAAAAAACAATTGTATCAACTGTTGCAGAATTAAAAATATTGTATAAAGTTTCTGTCATTTGGTAGATATTATAATTAGAAATTAATTCTCTGATTTTTTTGAAGTAGTTTAAATTTAACCAAGTATTTGGTGTTATAAAAGAAAGTATTCCATATTTTTTATTTAAAGTTAAACCTTTTTCAATAAAATATTTATATATTTCAAATTTTCCCTCAGTGCATTTGTAAAAAAGTTTAAAATAATCTTTATTGTCTTTTATATTCTCTCCATATGGTGGGTTTCCGATGACTACATCAAACCCACCTTTTTTAAAGACATCCGCAAAAAAGAGTTTCCAAGGGAAAAAATTTCTGTTTTCTCTATTTGCTATAAGATTTGATATTTTTTCTTCAACCAATTTGAGATTTTTTTCTATACCTTGAGTTTTTTTGTTCTGAAAATTTGATAAAAATCCCTTATCGTTTTCGCGTTTTTCCAATTCTTTTCTTATTAACTCTATCATTAAGCTTTCAATTTCTTCTCTACCTTTGTCTTTATCTTCTTTATCACAAAGATTTATAAACTTCTCTAATTTTTCTTTAATTTTGTTTTTAGTTTCTTTTACTTCGACTGAAACAAATAATTCTTCATTCTCTTTATTTTCAAAAAGATTATCAAAATCTATACCCTCATAACTTGAAATTAAAGAATTACCCTGCATAATTTTAAAATCTAAGTTAGGTAATGGTCTAATATCTTTTATATTTTCTTCATCTACTACTAAAGATAAGTAAAATCTTAATTTTGCTATTTCTACTGCACCAGAATCTAAATCTACTCCGTATATGGAATTTTCTATAGCATTTCTCTTTAATTGATATGATGTTCTATTTTTACTTTTATCGTCTAAATAATCATTCAAAGCCATTCTTGTTCTAACAATTTCTGTCATTATACCTACAGGAAAAGCACCTGAACCGATAGCTGGGTCACAAATTTTTATATTTGCTAATGCTGTGTCTATTTGTTTTGCATTTGGTTTTATTGATTTTGGTAATGTTTCCGAATTTCCTTGATTTTTATTTATATAAACTGAATCTGCTCGTTTTACTAATACGGAAATATCTTCTTTTTCTATTACTTTGGTATCTTTGTTCAGTTGAGTATCTAAATAATTTATTAAACTTTCTTGACACATATAATGAACTATTTCTCTTGGTGTGTAGAATGCTCCGTTACCTTTTCTTATATTTTCAGGTAGTAAATTTTCAAATACTTTACCTAACATTTCAGGGTCTATAGCGATTTCTTTTTCTAAAGGCTCATCTTCTTTAACTGTGAAATTATATAAATCAAAAACATCAAAAATCTCTTTAAACAATGTGTTTTTTATTGTAAGGTCTGTGGTTGTCCAACTGTAATTGTTAATAGGTTCAAATAATCCACCATTTAAAAAAGGAATTCTGCATTTTAAAGTATCAAAATATGATGCTGTTCCTCTATATGTGGCTAATGCTTCATAAAATAACGGTTCTAATATATCATTGAAAAAATTATTATATGAAACATATTCTTTATCAAATAAAGCTCTTAAAAATTTCTTATTTCCTTTTCCCCAATCTTCATCTTTTTTTACTCCAAGCCAACCTTTCTTTTGAATAAAATATAGGAACACTAATTGACCTAATGTTTTCTTAGCAAAATCTTCAACGATTATATTATGATTGTCAAAATCTTCTTTTACTTTAGAATCTGACTTATAAATTCTTTGTAATTCCTTACAGAATATTTCAAAAAGTTTTTTATATTCATCAAAAAATTCTTGAGATACTTTTTCTATATTAAAAGCATTTGTTAAATCTTCTAATGTAAGTTTTTGTCCTTGTTTAGATTTTTCCAAACAGGCAAATAATTGTTGTTGTGCTGTATGGGTATTTTCATTTTCTCCTACAAGGAAAGAAAATCTTTTAGCTGGGGTTAGTTCTTCTACAACAACTCTTTTTTTATTTCCGTCTTTATCTGTTTTAATTTCTGTTTTATAGTCCATTTTTACTAATGAAAATCGCCAATCTTTAGGTTCTTCTTCATTAATAAAAGCAACTAAACAGGCTTCTCTTTGAACACCGCCAAAAGTGCCGTTTAGATACCTTGCGACAAAATTTCTCTGCATACTTCTTGCTTTTTCTATTGAAGATGTTCTTTTTAAACTAACTTCTATTACATCTATGATTTTGTCAAAATTATCTGTATCCGTAAAAGTGTATTTGCCTAATCTTCTATAGCTTTTAATATAATCTTTAAATTGTGAAGGGATATTTGTATGAAAAGAATCTCTTTCTTCTATTCTATACAATAAATTCTTTATAAAATATATGAACTGTTCTCTGCTATATTCTTTATCAAATGTATCTTCAACCAACTTTTTATTTATATTATCTGGCATTAATTAACTCCCTTATAAAGAAATTCTGATAAAACTATTTCTTTTCTATAAACACTTGCTTTTTTGTTATTATCGTATTGATTTAAGTATTGATTTGGAATAAGTTTCCTTATTTCAGAAAGAATTTTTAACTCATTAAAACCTTCTACTTTTTCCATTTCTTGTTTTAAGAAATTATTTAATTTCCTTTGTGTTTTATCTGCTATAATTCCTGTTTGTAATACTTTAATTAAGGAGTTGATAAATTCAACATCTTCCGTTGTAAATTTAGGACTTTTAGATAATGCTTTTAGATATTTTGTTATGCTTGTTTCCTTTGATTTTCCACGAACTTTATAATTATCGTCAAATTCATTTTCCATACAGTCTTCTTCAAATTTCTGTTTGTTTATCTTTAAAAAATCATAATATTGTTGTGGTATCTGCTTTTTTGTTTCTTCCTGTGAACATTCGAAATATTTTACGGCTTGTTCAAATTCTATTTCTTCTGTTTGTTGGTTTGTTCCCTGTGTAATATAAAACTTTGTAAGATTATTTTTTCTGAAAAATGTAATTAAGTTATCTTGCTGTAAGTTAGATATTCTTGCTGTTCTTACCTTTTTAGGCATATTTTTAACTTTATTAAATAACTCGGTATTGTTATCTCTAATATTTCTTATTATATCGAGATATTTAAGTTCTGGGTTTTCTATACCATCTTCAAATTGTTCTTTTGAATTTAATGTATTATATTGATGTTCGCCTCTTAAATTAAAAGATGTTATTTCTTCACTATCACTTAAATATTTTGAATCTTCACCTAAAGCATTATGAAATGCCTGTATTTTTGAAATAATGTTTTGTTTTAAGTCTATTTGTTTATCTGCTTGTGTTGTAGGAAATATATTGTATATGAATATTTTATCGTGCTGAGTTCCTACTCTGTTGACTCTTCCTACTCTTTGTAATACTCTTGTAGGATTCCAAGGCAAATCATAATCTATTACTATATTTGACCTGTGTAAGTTGATACCCTCAGATAAGACATCTGTTGTGATTAAAATTCTAATATCGTCTTTACCGTTTTTGATATTCGGGTCAAAATTATTTTTTATTTGTTCTTTTATAGAATTACTTTCTGCAGAAGAATAAAATATTACAGATTCTCCATAAATTGTTTTTAATGCCTTAAATAAATCTTGTCCTGTTTCTGCCGATTCCGAGAATATTACTAATTTTTTATTTTTAAAAGTTTTATTGTTTTGTAGTTCAGAGATGAATTTTTCTTTCTTTAAATCTATTGTTATTGATAGCCAATCCGACTGAATTCTTTCTAAATCATTTAAATCTTTTTTTAAACTTGGTAGAAACTCTTCTCTGAAATCTTTTGAAGAAAACTTTTCTACTCTTTTTTTATCTATATCATCCGAATCTATTATCTTGTCTAATTCTTCCGTGTTATCCGAATCTATATAATCAAAAACATCTATAGCTTTACTGATATATACTGTTCCTTTATTATACATTTCAATAAATTTTTTATATGAATCTATTGTTCTTGTTAATGTCTGAGTAAATGCAAATTTAGAACTTTCCAACCTTTTTACTAACCTTGATTTCATAAATCCTTTCATATTTAATTGCTGTGTATTCTCAATAGCAGAAATATCTTCTTTTAAATATTTTTTAGGAATATATCTCGCATAAGTTAAATTTTTTATTACATCTATTGTATCTTCAAAAACTTTATTTGTCCTTTTATCAAATTCATATACTATTTGTTGAGGTTTTTGAACATCAGGAAAGAATAAGCCTTGAGAAACTATATCTTTTTTAAAATATGTTTTAATTTCTGTTCTTGTTCTTCTTACCATAATGAATTTTAATATTCTATCTCTAACTTCTTTTGATACCTGTTTTACAGCATTGATATATGCTTGTTGTCTTAATTTATATTCTTCATCAGATATTTTTCCATCTCTTTGTGGTTTTTGTTTATCTAAATAATCTTTTTTTGAAGAAAAGAAATGTTCAAGATTTTTTAATCCTGGAATATCGCTATTTCTTAAGTTTTGGAATAAACCTATAAGGGATTTAAAGTCATAAAAAGTATTATTTAAAGGAGTAGCACTTATTAAAATAACTTTTTTATTTACACAAATTCGTTTTAATAATTCATATTGTTCCGTCTTTGGATTTCTAAACCTGTGAGCTTCATCAACGAATATGTAATCGTAGTCATTATTTCCGTTTTGTTCTATTCTTTCTACAACTCTTTTTAACATACCTATTGATTCAATATCATATTTTGTAACAGCAAAATCTCTAAAAGCTGTTTTCCAGTTGTCTATAATTGGTGGTGGAGCCACAACAAGTTTTTTACCTTTTAATGTTTGTGCATACATCGCTGTTATATATGTTTTACCAAGTCCAACTACATCAGAAATAAATGCTCCGTTATACTTTCTTACTATCTTGCTTATTGTTTTAACAGCTTCCGTTTGATAGTCTAATTTTATGTAATTATCGGGAACATCTATATTTACATCTAATTCCGTATTTATATCTTCACTAAAATACTCATATAAGAATTTTATATATAGTTCATAAGGAGTTATTTCGTCATTGAGCCAAGTTTTTTTACTGATTGTTTCAACAAAATCTTCTAATACATCTACACCTTTTTCCCAAAGCTCTTCAAATTTAGCCAATGCAAAATCTACATCTACTTTATCTTTTAGCTCTACATTAAATTCATACTGGGCTTTTAAACCGTTTTCCGTAAAGTTACTTGAACCTGTTACAACAGAACCATATAAAAGAGGACTATCATACCTTGAAATATATACTTTTGCGTGAATATCTGCACTCGGATATGCTTTTATTTCTAACTTCTTCTGTGCGATAAGTTCTTTAAACTTTCTTACACTCAATTCAACATCATAATTATCTTGAGAGTTTTCATATTCTTTGACTATAGAATCTTTTATTATTTCCTTTGTTTTCGCTTGGGTTTGTGTTTTAAATAACTCTCCTTTTTCAGATTCTTTTATTAATTTATATGTTTCATAATCTGTATTAATACCTATTAAAATTCTGATTTTTTCTACTTTCTCTAAAGATTTATATATTAAGTGAAATCCGCTTGTCCTAAAATATCCAACTAAAACATCAAAATACTTAGCTGATTGTAAAGTTTTATTAAATCTGTCATATAAAGAATTATTTGGTTCGTTTGTGAAGAATTTTGTATCTGTATTGGCTTGGTTTGTCATATAGATACTCCTTAGTATTAATAGTCTATATTTTACTAAATTTAACCTACAAGTTAAAGAAAAAATTTGCTCATTTATACAAATAATCATATCAAATATTTACGACAACATCTTGTCGCAAAAAACGGTTGTTTTTATTAAAAAACAATCTATTATTTCCTTTTTATATTTTTTGATACATTGAGTGTTTCGTACGCAGGATATTGTTTCCATCTTTTTAATCCCCATACATTAGGAGCAATTTTTTTTAAATTATCACACCTAGATATAAACGAATGTAAAGATCTTGAACATGTGTTTTTGCCACATTTCTTAAGATATTGTTCAATTTGGTATAAATTAACAGGCTTTTTTTTATATTTTATATATTTGTATATAATATCTTTAATATGTTCTCTTGTTTTATTTTCCCAAAAAGCTAATCCGTAATATTCCATTCCAAAATTTTTAAAATGTTTATTAGATTCTAATAAGTATTTTATTTCACCCAAGGAATATTTAGATAAGATTTTTTCTTTTATAAAATTAATATGTAATATTTTATTTCTACTTTCTAATAATTCCATAATTTTCTTTATAAAATCTTTATCACACAATATTTGATTACTGATAGATTCTTTTAAGACATAAGTGCCTCTATCATAACGAGAAATTTCACTTAGTTTCTGAACCTGCGCATATAAATTATGTATAACATTAGTTGAATTGAACTCTCTTTTATATAAATTTTCTAATTCTGAAATATGAATAGGCCTTTGTTCAATATAAAATAAATATAGTATTTTATTTGGCAAAGTTGGATTAATTAAATATCCTTTTTTTAATATAAACTTATCAAAAATTACAAGCAATTTATCTACAATTTCACTGCTTATATTAAATTTTATTTTTAGTTGTTTATAAATATATTCTATTGTGACAACGGAAATCGATTCCAAAATTTCTTTTATCTTATTTAAGTTTATATTACCAGCGATAAGAAAATCTTTATCTTTGATATATTTATTTATGAAATAGTTTATATATATCACAAGAATTTGAGGATTACCATAATTTTTTAAGCTTTCATATAGTTCTTTTTTGGTGGCAATATTTAGATTAGAAATGTTTTTTGTAAATTCTAATAAGAATCTATTTATATCTGGTTTGTGAACATTAAATAATTTGTTTTCTATTTTAACAAGTATTTGTCTTGCTCTTTCTCGTGTTATTTTATATTTTTTGCCAATATCTTCTAAAGATTCTTCATAATAATACCTCTTAATGATCATGTCTTGTTGTTTTTCATCAAGTTTATTAAAAATATTATCCAAAGCTCTATCTTTAGATTTAAGAACAATATCTCCATTATTGTTTTCAAAAAGAATTCCTAAATTATTATCTATTATACCATTCGATATTTTTTCATTATTTTGCAACGGAACTAATTTTTCTTCTGATGTGTTTTTTTTACAATTTAAATTGGTAAGCAGCTGATTTAAATAATCAAAAATTTGTTTCTTGGCTATAATAACTTTAAAGCCAAAAATTTTTTGTATAGCATGAAAGTATGTTAAAGTTTCAATTTTTAAATTTTTTTCATATATTTCTTCTCTTATATCATCAAAGACAACATACCCGTATCTTTTACCTATGGATATTAAATTTTCAAATAATTTTTTCCCAGTTCTATCAATTATTTTAATTTCTAATTTGCCTAATATTCTATAAATACTCAAAATATACTTCCGATTTTCTTTACTATAATTTAAATTTTTTTGAAATAATTCATTATTTATTTCATTATAAGTAAGATATCCTCTTTCTTTGTCAATGGATACTAATTTTTCAATTACTTCTTGTTTTTTTCTTTTAATAGCATCTACTTTAAGATTTTGCTCTACTATTTTTATTTCTTTTTCTCTAATTTTAGTATAAAGTTCATTTATATCATTATATACTAAATGTTTTTCTTCTAAATACAATTCATCTATTTCATTATAGGTAAGATACCCTTTCTCTTTCCCAATAGTTAGTATCTTTTTTAAAAATTCCCGTTCTTTTATTACATTTTGCTCTAATATTTTTATTCCTTTTTCTTCAATTTTAGTATAAAGATCTTTTTTGCTCTCTTCCAAACAACCTGAAATTTTTTCTTCATAACTAATCTTACTCAAAAATCCAGAATCTATCTCTTCATAAGTAAGGTATCCCTGTGCTTTTCCGATTGGTATCAAATATTCAAGCAATTCTTGTTTTTTTCTTTCAAGTATTTTTTCTGCTATTGGATCTAGAAATGTCGCTTTTATTCCTAATTCTACAAGCCTGATAAAGAAGTTATCTATTAACTCTTCTTTGCAATCCTCTCCTTCTAAACGATCAATTATCTCTTTATAAGTAAGATATCCTTTCTTTTTTCCAAGAGTTATTAATTGCTTAAATTTTCTCTTTACTGTATTCTTATACATATTGATATTTTACAAAATTATAGTACTCTACCAAACGAAAAATTTTACTTTTTATTTCTTTTCATTACATCAATTGATTATTATATCAAACATTTAGGACAACATGTTGTCGCAATTATTAGATACAATATTTCTTGACAGTATTAACATTTTGTATTACAATCTTATTGGAATTAAAATTCCGGGTGGATTTATTGGTTTTACTTGCCAGCCCTAAATGGCTAAAGGAGCTTTTTTTATTGGTAATAAAAAATACAGTGTGGATTTAATCACTTTACTTGCCTGCACTATAAATACAGAGCTAAAGGAGTAAGAGATGCAATTTATAATTTATACTGTAGAATGTACAATTAACAACTGCAGCAAAGGACAACAAAAACAAAATACAGTTCAACAAGTTATATCGACAAAACATTTCACAGATTCTTCTTAATTTATGTATCAATTTTTACATTGAAAAAACAAATTAAGGAGAAATATTATGAAAACAGAATTAATATTAGCAATTCCACACAGCAGCACACATATAGTAAACGACGGGACAATAGAAAAAACAATGTTTGCCCGAGTTCAACGGGATGCTCTTTTATGTGCAGATTTATATACGGATTTTTTATTTGATTATCCCAATGCAAAGAAAGTTATATGCCCTGTATCAAGAATGATGGTTGATGTTGAAAGGTATCTTGACAGCGAAAAAGAAGAAATGGCAAAAGTTGACAGAGGTGCTTTTTATAAAGTATTAAACGACGGGAAAACAATATTCAGGGAAAACATAAACATTGATTTGTTGGATACATACATGCAATACCATAAAGAATTAAGCAAAGCTGTTGAACTTGTAAAAAAGGAAAACAAAGAACCTTTTATTATAGATTGCCATTCTTTTAACGAGCAACCTTTTTGTTTCGATTCAATTAAAGAGATAGAATTTAGAAAAGTTGATTTTTGTTTCGGATACAATCATAGAGAAGATATTCCTAAAAAAGTTTTTAACAAGATACATAAATGGGCTAAAGACAATAACTTTTCTTATGATTTTAATGTGCCTTACAGCGGATCAATTACAAGTGATAATTGCACAAGATCATTAATGATAGAAGTAAATAAGAGAATATATTTGGAAAAAGATAATATAACACCTAAAGGTATTATGAATGGAGTTCAATTTGCAATTTCGGAATTATTAAACAAAATAAAAGAAGATTAAAGTTATTGTTTTTGCGAGATCCCGCATCAAGTGCGGGATGACAGATTTTTTTGTTGTTTAAGACCTTAAGATTTTCGGTTAGAATGAAGAAACTAACGAATGAAGTGTATATGGATCCCGCAAGGGCATACTCGATTGAGTTAGTTGCAAAATTATAACCAAAATATTAAGGCCGCTATAATTGTTGTAAGAGAACTATTTCCTTACAACAAGAAAAATTCCCGTAATAACAAGGAGAAATCCAACCGCATTAAGCAACGACACCTGTTCTCCAAACACCAGCACACCAACAATTATCGCAGTAAGCGGTTCGAGTGCACCGATTATCGAAGTTTTTGTTGCACCGATAAGTTTTATTGCAACATTAACCGTTTCTATGGCAACTATCGTAGGTATTACCGCCAAACAAAGCACATATATCCACTGATTCGGCCTTGTAAGCAACTGGAAATCCAGTCCGAACCTTAAACATATAAAATAAAAAACCGTTCCGGAAAGCATAACATAAAAAGTTACTTTTTCCGGCTGCATATGTTTTATGGTTTTTATGGTTTTTACAAATATCATATACATCGCATACATTATTGCACCGCACACAGAGAACAAAAATCCCAAGAATTTTCCGCCGGTACTCATACCGCCGGCATAGTTTAAAAGTGCAACTCCCAAAAAGGCACAGGCAATGGAAACAACAGTT
>JAEEGI010020539.1_pt1 | contig 13210 bp, 13 predicted proteins | sample 8958751 | NCBI WGS metagenome assembly JAEEGI01 (sample SAMN16246545, study PRJNA631951) | gut metagenome | biome: gut microbiome; feature: rumen; material: KS-attached | host: Bos | place: Iran: Karaj | collected 2018-10
TTTTCCTACGCGACGGCCCGATCCTGGCACACGGCGCATAAGGTCACGGACGGGCTGACCGCCGCGTTTCCGTTGATCGTATACAACGGCGCATTTATTCTGGACAACGCGAGCGGAAAGCTGCTGGCGGAAAACTTCTTTGAAAAGGCCTGCGCCGTAAAGCTCGTCACGGAACTGACAGAGAGCGGCGTTCGACCCATTGTTTACGCTTTTGTGGAAGGAGAGGAGAAATTCTCCTATCAAAAGGAAGAAATCAACGCGCCCACGCGGGATTTCGTGTTTTCCAGAGCGGGAGACAGCAGAGACCGCCCGGTGTCCGACAGGGAGGAACTGACGGCGGGGGAGATATTCTATATCGTTTGCATTGACGAGCCGGAGAAGCTCCTGCCCTTTTTTGAACGCTGCAGGGAGTTGTATCATTGCGTTTATCAGCGCGATATCTACTCCGGAGAACAATGGCTGGAGATCATGCCCAGGGAGGCCTCGAAATCCCATGCGATCATCCAACTGAAGACGCTGCTCGGCTGCGGCCGCCTTGTGGTTTTCGGGGATGGGGTCAACGATCTGGATATGTTTCATATTGCGGACGAAGCCTATGCCGTGGAAAACGCCGTGCCGGAATTGAAGGCCGCCGCCACTGCGGTGATCGGTTCCAATGACGAGGACGGCGTAGCAAAGTGGCTCCGTGAAAACTGCATGATCGCTCCGGCGGACTGATCCGCCGGAGCAAATCTGTTTTATCCCCCGTACCCCAGCAGCATCAGCACCAATCCGTACACAGCACTCGCCACGGTTCCGGAGACGATCACCGGTCCGGCGATGGTGAACATCTTCACCATCGTCCCCGTAATCAGCCCCTCGCTCTTGAATTCCAGGGCGGGGGCGGTGACGGCGTTACTGAAGCCGGTGATGGGCACCAGGGTCCCCGCCCCGCCGAACTTCGCCAGCTTGTCGTAGACCCCCAGGCCCGTGAGCAGCGCGCCCAGGAAGACGAGGCAGACACTGACGGCGCTTCCCGCGGCTTCTTCCTCCAGCCCGAAGGCCAGCCAGCCCTGCCGCAGCAGCTGCCCCAGGGCGCAGAAGAGCCCACCCGTGAAGAAGGCCCGCAGGGCGTCCTTCCACAGGGGGGACGTGGGGGAGAAGGAACGGACGTAAGCCCGGTATTCCTGATTTGTCATCGTGACCATAAAAACACCTCCCGGAGCAGTATCTGCATCCGGGAGGCGCTGTATTCCGCCGGGAAATCTTCTCTATTACAGCAAATCCAGTATTATTGCAAACTGCGGAGAGGAACTTCGTGCAGCAGTTCCAGGCCCAGCCGCGCCGCCATCTGTACCGCTTTCTCCTCGCTCGCCGGGTCCGTGACCCACTGAGGCTGGTGGGCGTCGCAGCCCAGGATCACCGCGTTGCCCTCCTCAGCCGCGACCTGCCAGAAGCGCTCCTCCGGGTAATGACGGCCGTCCCGGATACCCAGCAGGTTGATCTCCAGGGGCGTCCCCGTCTCCCTGGCTTTTCGGCAGAGCTTCCTTACCTCCCGCACATACACCGCGTCCTCCCCGGTGAAGCGGAATAGGTCCGGATGGGCAAAATAGGTGAAAAGGCCGGTCTCCAGAGCTTCACAGCTCTGGGCGACGTACCGTTCCAGGGCCGAAGCCTCCGGGCAGGGGATGCCGCAGTATTGCCCGTCCACCTCGTTGTTCAGGAAGTGCTGGCCGAGGATCATGTACTGCACGCCGCTGCCCTTCAGCAGCTCCAGCAGGCGGGGGAAATACTTGGGGTAGTATTCCGCCTCCACCCCCAGGAGGATATCCAGCTTTCCCCGGTATTCCTCCGCAAGCGAGCGCACGGAATCGGCGTATTCCGGAAGCTCCTCCGGCATCATCCGCATGGGGCGGTTCCGGGGCCCGATATCGAAGAAGTCATAGGGGGTGTGGTCGGATATGCCCAGGGTGCGCAGCCCGGCCTCCGCGGCCTTCTCCGCGTAATCCCGCTCGCTGCCCTCGGCGTGGCCGCAGCGATAGGTGTGGGCATGGTAATTTGCGATCATGACGTTCCTCTTTTCAAATCAGAGCTTGAACAGGATCTTCAGATAGTTCCAAAAGTAATAGGGGACCAGGTAATCGGTGTGGTAATAATCCGACAGGGAATAGAGGATGTTGTTCGTTTTGGGGTCCGTGCCGTAGGAGAAGCCGGGCTGCTCCGTCAGCAGCTTGATCTGCGCGCGCATCCAGGGCCCGTCGCTCATGCCGCCGCTGGCGGCATAGATGAAGAAAGGAAGCTCCGGGTGGGCCTTGATGGGCGCGGTGATATACTCCACGATCTCCTCGTCGGTGAAGGTGGGGAAGGGGCCGCTTCCGGGGGGCATGGGCAGGGGCTTATCCCCGGAGATGCCGCCGCTGGTGGGGCAGTACCAGCGGAAATAGGGGAAGGCGTGGTGGAACATCCGCCAGGTCCAGGCAGCCCCGCGGGAGTAACCGGCAAAGGCCCGGTGGTCCCGGCTGGCGATGACGCCCTCATCGGAGGCATCCTCCAGATAGGTATTGTACTTCGTTTCCACCGCGGGGACGATATCCTGCACGATCTCCTTGTAAAAGTAGCCGGGGATGCCGGGGGTCCAACCGTCCCCCGCTTCGGCGCCGCCGGTCTGGATGCGCACGTCGGCGTCCCGCATGGGGTCCATGTAATAGGTGATGAAGACGATGATGCAGGGGTCCAGCTCTCCGGAGTCAAAGAGCATGTCGAACATATACTTGTTGCCGCCAATGGCGAACATGGCCGGCTCGCAGGTGTTGCCGTGCTGGAAGTAGAGCACGTTGTATTTCCGGGCCCTGTCCTCCTTGTCGTAGCAGTAGGGTAGATAGACGTAGGCGGTCTTATGATAGGTCTTGCCGTTGTCGTAAACGGCGGTGTCGTAATCCAGCCGCTCCACGGAGCCCATCTTCTCCGGCACACCGGTGCGAAGATAGAGATTCTCCTCAAAGACGGTCTCGTAAGCCAGAACTTCGCCGGGCTTGGTGACGACCTTCCGGAATTCGCTCATTTCCGCTGCCCTCCTTATTTCCCGTATCTCGTCAGTGCTGCGCCGTGGATCACCTTGGTCATCCAGGGCCTTTGTCCGTAGATGCCCTCCGCGATCCCGGCGGTGGAGCCGGTGGAGGTGTAGTAGAGATCCGTCTGGCCGGAGCCGGAGCCGGAAACGAAGACCATCAGGTGCTCCGGCTTGGAGAAGGGCTCCCGGTGCAGGCCGGGCTTCACGTCCTCCGGGCGCATCGTGGCCCGCCCCAGCAGGCCCTCCAGCCGCAGCTCCTCCCGCAGGGAAGCCCTCTCCTCCTCGCTCATGCGGTCATAGTCGATCACATTCCGGTCATAGAGGTATTGGATGAGGCTCTGCTTGGTGAAGCCCCGCGCCGCCAGCTGCCGCGCCAGGGTGGGGTGCATCACCAGCATGAGCCGGACCCCCGCGGCGAAGGGAGGCAGGCCGGATGCGAAGGCGCTGCCCTTCCTGCCGAACATCCGGGTGAGGGCCGCCAGTTTTCCGTCGAAGTCCGCGTAGCCCACGATCTCGGCGGGGCCGCCGTAATTGCCCAGAAACTCGCAGGCGGTGATGACGCTCTCCTCCGGCCTGCAGCCGTTCTGCTCCGCCCAGGATTCCCAGGGGCTCTCCTCCTGGTTCTCCGCCACGAAGATGTTGGCGTAAGCCGCCGGGCGGCCCGCGCCGCCAGGGGAGGCATAGATGGTCATGTCCCGCCATCCGATGGTGATCATGCACATCAGCACGGCCCGGCCGATGGCGCTGTTGGCCCTGGTGCCGGGGGCGAGGTAGCCCACCTTGTTGTTGAGGCCCAGCTCCTTGACGATGGGGCCGGAGATGAAGATGGCCGGGAGGATCTCGTTGACGATGTGGAATTGATTGAAGCCGGGGTCGGTGAGGGTCTCCACAATGGCGATGATGACGGGGAGCCATTCCGGCTTTGCCCCCGCCATGACGGCGGCGATGGCGATCTTCTCCACCGTGGCCTTGCCCCGCTTGGGCTCCATCAGGCCGATGACCTTGTCCCGCGGGTAGGTGGTGCCGCCGAGCATCCACTCCACGGCCTCCTTCGTGGGGGGCGCCAGGGCCAGACCGTCCCCCAGATGCTGGTCCATGCAGTATTCCATGAATTTTTCATAGACTTCGCTGTAGCTCCCGCCGGTGAAGGTCTTGGGGGATTCGTCGAAAGTGAGGTCGAAGGAGCGCTTTTCCTCCTCCGTCAGGGGCTTGGTCAGCCCCTCGATGATGTCGTTGATGCAGCCGTCCACCACCTTTTCCATGAGCTGCGGGTCGTCCTTGGCGGAGTTGTAGTCCGTGGCGGGGACGGTGACGATGCGTACCTTGGGCATGCCGTAGAGGTCCTGGCCTGCTTCCTTTGCGCGGCGCAGCACGTCCACGCAGATGCTCACGCCGGGCCTTCCCGCCCGTTCCATGCACACCCCCGCGTCGTGCCTGCCCTGGGTATGGGAATCCTTGACCCCCTCCAGCCAGGCGTCGCACTTTTCGGCCACCTCATAGGCCTTTTCCGGCGGGTCGATGGGCGTGCCGAAGGAATTCATGCGGAGGATCTTCACCTGCGGGTACCGCTCCCGCAGCCTTTTTTCCACCACCTCGAAGAAGGGCTCGCTGCTGGAGTGGAAAACCGGGATGTTGATGCCCATCAGGGCGATGGTCTTGCCGTTGAGGTCGCTGAGCCGAGGCGCGAACAAGCCCTCTCGCTTGGGGTCCTCCAGAACGCCTCTGGGCTCCAGGATCTCCAGGGAAACCTGCTGACTCATGGGGTTACCTCCCTTTCTCAATTATTCATTTAAAACAATTATATCACCTGGGAGAAATGGGGACAAGACAAACCTCCCGGAAGCGGATGCTTCCGGGAGGCAGCGAAGGTGCTCATTCTTTGTTCACGCTGACATTGTTGAGGCCGTTCTCCTCGAATTCTTCCATATATTCGTCGATCCTTCGGCTCAGCTCGCCGTCGTTGGAATTGTCGATGGGGGCGAAATCCATATCCCGCCGGGCCAGCTCCTCCGCCAGGATATCGTAGAAAATGGCGTCCTCGTAGTCCATGATGGCTTCCTGGATGCCGCCGTCCTCGAAGCTGGCCGAGGGGATGACCTCCCCGTCCATCATCTCAAAGAGGGAGTACATGCCGGTTTTCAGACAGTAGGAAAAGCATTTGGATTCCACGTCGTCATAGTCCTTGATCCTCTGGCTGCCCCGCAGGGAATTCATCACCCAGTTTCCCACGTATACCAGGTCCAGCAGCCGCCGGAATTCCTTATCTGAAAGTTCCATCGTCATGGTCGATGCACCACCCTTCCAATGCCACGCTTTGAAGTGCACATATTATAGCCTCTTCCCCTCAAAATATCTACCGTAATTTTGCGTATTTTTCATGAATTTCTCCGCCGCCGCCGAAGGAAGCGCCGGGCCGCGAAATTCCCCTTGCCGCAGCATGGATTTTCATGTATACTACTACTTTGTAATGACAGGGGAAGGAAAGGGCAGTATGGATGAACGACCCATCGGCGTCTTTGATTCCGGGCTGGGCGGGCTGACCGCCGTTCGGCGGCTCCGGCAGGTGCTCCCGGCGGAGGACCTGGTCTTCCTGGGGGACACGGGCCGGGTGCCCTATGGGAGCAAGAGCGCTTCCACCATCCTGCGTTATGCCGCGGAAGACATGGACTTCCTCCTGAGGCAGGGAGTGAAGGCCGTGGTAGTGGCCTGCGGTACCGTCAGCAGCATCGCGCTCCACACCCTGCAGGACCGGGGCGTCCCCGTCGTGGGCGTGGTGGCCCCCGCCGCAAGGAAGGCTGCGTCGCTGACGAAGAACGGCCGCATCGGCATCACGGGCACCGCCGCCGCCATCCGGGCGGGAGCCTACGCGGCGGCCCTGCGTGCGCTGAGTCCCGGAAGCGAAAGCCTGGCCATGGCCTGCCCCATGTTCGTGCCCCTCATCGAGGGGGGCGACGCGGAGAAGGGCAGCCGCCTGCTGGAGACCGCCATGGAGGAATACCTGGGCCCCATCCGGGCTTTCGGGGCCGACACCCTGATCCTGGGCTGCACCCATTATCCCCTGATAGCCCCGGCCATCTCCGGCTGCGTGGGGCGTCAGGTGCAGCTGGTGGACGTGGCCGCCGAGGCCGTGGATGAGATGAAAACCATTCTGGAGGAGCGGGGGATGCTGGCCCGGCGGCTTAGGCCCGGCAGCCTCCAATGCTGGGTGACCGACAGCCCCGGCCGCTTTGCCGCCCTGGCAGGGCGCTTCCTGCCGGGCCCGGACACCCTGAACGTCCGGCATACGGTACTGAACAAGGAGAAGATATGAAAGATGTAGTGATTTCCATTCGAGGCACCCAGCGGTCCTTCCATCCTGGGGAAGAGGAGCAGGGCCCCGAATCCGTGGAGCTCGTCACCGACGGGCGCTATGAATATGGCCGGGACGCCAGCTGGTTTACCTATCAGGAGAGCGAGATCACCGGCATGGAGGGCACCGTCACCACCTTCCGGGTGGAGGACGGGATGGTGACCCTGACGCGGGAGGGCGCGGTGAACAGCCAGATGCTTTTCCAGAAAGGGCGCAAGCACGTCTTCCTCTACGATACCCCCTTCGGCGCCATGACCATGGGGGTGGACACCCAGCAACTACGCACCGAGACGGACGAGCACGGGGGGCAGCTGGACATCGTTTACAGCGTGGATGTGGACAACGTCCTTCTGGGCAAAAACACCTTCCGCATCGACTGGAAGGAAAAAGGAGGCAGCCGGCAATGAACATGATCGAAGAGGCCAAAAAGCAGATCGACGCCCTGGTGCGCCGGGCTTACGACAGCGCTGCGGAAAAGGGGCTGCTGCCCGCCGGGGCGGAGCTGAAGGGCACCACGGAGATCCCCAAGGATCCCGGCCACGGCGACTATGCCTGCTCCTATGCCATGAGCGCCGCCAAGGCCATGCGCATGGCCCCCCGGAAGATCGCCGAAGCCCTGGCCGGGGAGATCGACTTTGCCGGCAGCTGGTTCGACAGCGTGGAGGTGGCCGGCGCCGGCTTCCTCAATTTCCGCCTGGGGGACGCCTGGTATGCCCAGGTGCTCAAGGCCGTGGAGGCCGAGGGCGAGGACTACGGCAGCGTGGACGAGGGCCACGGGAAAAAGGTGATGGTGGAATTCGTTTCCGCCAACCCCACTGGCACCATGACCATCGGCAACGCGCGGGGCGGCGTCCTGGGGGACGCCATGGCATCCATCCTCAGCAAGGCGGGCTGGCAGGTCTGGCGGGAATTCTACGTCAACGACGCCGGCAACCAGGTGGAGCTTTTCGCCCGCAGCGTGGAGGCCCGGTATATCCAGCTGCTGAAGGGGGAGGACGCCGTCCAGTTCCCCGAAGACGGCTACCACGGCGACGACATCAGGGAGATCGCCCGCCTTTTCCGGGAACAGTTCGGCGACGGCTGGCTGGACAAGCCGGAGGAAGAACGGCGGCAGAAAATGCAAGTCTTCGGCATCGAATACAACATCGCCAAGATGGAGCGGGATCTGGAGCGCTACGGCATCATTTACGACCAGTGGTTCCGGGAATCCACTCTCCACGAGAGCGGCTATGTGAAGGAAACGGTGGACCTTCTGGAAAAGCAGGGCTATACCTATGAGAAGGACGGGGCCCTCTGGTTCAAGCTCACGGATCTGGGCGCGGAGAAGGACGAGGTGCTGCGCCGGTCTAACGGCTTCTACACCTACTTTGCCGTGGACATGGCCTACCACCGCAACAAGTTCATCGAGCGGGGCTTCGACAGCGTCATCAACGTCTGGGGCGCGGACCACCATGGCCACGCCATCCGCTTTGCCAAGAGCCTGCCCGCCCTGGGCATCGAGCCGGACCGGCTCCACTTCCTGCTGATGCAGCTGGTGAACCTGATGCGGGACGGCGAGACCGTGCGCATCTCCAAGCGCACCGGCCGGGCCATCGCCCTAGCGGACCTGCTGGACGAGATCCCCAGGGATGCCGTCCGTTTCTTCTTCAATGCCAAGCCCGACACCCACCTGGATTTCGACATGGACCTGGCCATCCGCAGCGACAGCGAGAACCCGGTCTACTATGTGCAGTATGCCCACGCCCGCATCTGCTCCCTGGCGGCGGCCCTGGCCGCCGAGGGGCACCCGGTGCCCAAGGCTTCCGACGTGGATTTCTCCCTCCTCTCCGGGGAGACGGAGAAGGCCCTCATCAAGCAGCTGAGCCTCCTGCCGGAGGAGGTGCGCCTGGCCGCCCTGAACTACGACCCCAGCCGCATCAACCGCTACCTCATCGAGCTGGCGGGCCGTTTCCACCGCTTCTATACCGCCTGCCGCATCAAGGACGCGGAGCCGGGGGTGCTGGAGGCGCGGCTGAAGCTAGCCGACAGCGTCCGGGCCGTGCTGGCCCTGGCCCTGGGCATCATCGGCGTCTCCGCTCCGGAGAAGATGTAAGCTCAGGAACTGAAAAACAAGCGAACGAAGATCCCCGCGCACAGGAATCCCACCAGATCGGAGACCAGTGCCGCGGGGATCGCGTGTCTTGTCCGGCGGATGCCCGCCGCGGCGAAGTAGACCGACACGGTGTAAAAGGTGGTCTCCGTGCTGCCCAGCATCACCGCCGCCGTCCGCCCCGCGGGGGAGTCCGGCCCCAGGCGCTCCATGAGCTCCGCCCCCAGGGCCAGGGCACCGCTGCCGCTGAGGGGGCGAAGCAGCATGAGGGGCGCCGTTTCCGGGGGGATGCCCAGGACTTCCAGCACCGGGGCCAGCAGGGACGTCAGGGCCTCCATGCCCCCGGAGGCGCGGAACATGGCCGCCGCCGTCAGGGTGGCCGCCACCGGGGGGAAGATGCGCCAGACCGTCCTGAGCCCCTCCCGGAAGCCGTCGGTCAGGGGGCCGTAGAGGGGCTTTCCCCGGAGCAGGACGGAGAGGGCGGCCAGCAGCAGGATGCCCGGCAGCAGCCCCGTCACAGCCGGAGCCTCCGCAGGAGCTTTTCCGCCAGCAGCCCCGCCCCCGCCGAACAGAAGCTGGTGAGCCAGACGGCGGGGAGGATGTCGAAGGGACTTTGCGACCCGGCGGAAGAGCGCAGGGCGCAGACTGTGGCCGGGATCAGCTGAATGGAGGCGCTGTTGAGGACCACCAGGCGGCAGAGGCTGTCCGTGGCGCTTTCCCCCCGCTTCAGGGTTTTTGCAGCCCGGATGCCCGCGGGGGTGGCGGCGTTGCCCAGCCCCAACAGATTGGCGCTCATGTTTTCCGCCAGGGCCGCCAGAGCTTCCGGATCCTGCCGGGCTTCCGGATAAAGCCGGACAAGGAGGGGGCGCAGCAGCCTGCCCAGCAGCGCCGAAGCCCCGCCGGTCTCCAGCAGCTTCAGGATGCCGGACCAGAGGCAGAGTCCGGCGCAGAGCGCCAGACAGCTTTTCACCGCTGTTTCCGCCCCCTCCAGGGCTCCCTGGGACACCTCCGCCATACGCCCGTTCAGGATGCCGAAGAGGATGGACGCCGCCACAAGGCCCGTCCATATCCAGTCCATCATGTCGATCACCTCCCTTCCATTTTATGCTTGTCCCTCCGCTGCAAGAACTTGCAAAACATTCGCCAAAATTCGAGCATTTTCTGCTTGACTTTACAAAACTTGCCGGGTATAATGTCGGCACTTGTCGTTATATGTATAAAAATGCGGAGGTTGTATATAAATGAAAACTACGGGAATCGTGAGGCAAATGGACAGCTTGGGCCGCATCGTGCTGCCCATCGAACTGCGGCGGACTCTGGATATCGCCCAGAAGGACAGCCTGGAGATCTATGTGGAAGGCAATCAGATCATCCTGAAGAAATATGAGCCCACCTGCATCTTCTGTGAGAACAGCCGGGACATCGTCTCCTTTAAGGGAAAGAACGTCTGCCCCGCCTGCCTGAAGGAACTGAAGGGCATCAAGGACTGATGGAAAAAGGAAAGGGCCGCGAGCGAACACGCTCGCGGCCCTTTTGCATCTCATCAAGTAACCGATTTAATCATCGGTTACTCATACGTCCAGTCCGGCGTGGTAGCCCTGGAAGATGGCCTCCCGCAGGGTGGAAGCCTTGACACAGTCCCCCAGCAGCCGCACCTCCGGCGCAGTATTTCGCAGGGCGTCCGCCGCGGCCCGGTTGGGCCTTTGTCCCACGGCAAGCACGATGGCGTCGGCCTCGATCAGCTCCTCCCGCCCCTCGGCGTCCGCGCAGACGAGGCCTTCGGGCGCGGCCCGCAGGCCCCGAAGGCCGCAGCGTACCTTGGTCCGTTCCAGCTCCTTCAGGAGGGCGGGGCGCTGCCGGGGATTGGCGTCCCGCGCCACGTCCTCCGCCAGCTCCACCACGGTCACCTCTCCGCCCTGCATGGCCAGGTGCACCGCCGTCTCGCAGCCCACCAGGCCGCCGCCCAGCACGGCGATCCGCTTTCCGGGCAACTGCCCCTTCAGTTCGGAAGCCAGGTACACGTTGGGCCCGGTGAAGGGCACGATGGGGCTGCCCCCCACCGCCACGATGAGGCAGTCCGGCTCCCAGGCGCGGACGAACTGAGGCGTCACCTCCGTGTTCAGGCGCACTTCCACCCCCGCAAGCTCCATGCGCCTGGCCAGCGTCCGGGCGGCAGCCCAGGCGTCACGCTTGAAGGGGATGTACTTGTCCCCCAGGATCGCGCCGCCCAGCTCCCCGCTCTTTTCGCAGAGGAGTACCTCATGGCCCCGCAGCGCGGCGGTGATGGCAGCTTCCATGCCGCCCACGCCGCCGCCGGCCACCAGCACCTTCTTTTTTGCTGTAGGCGGGCGGTCGAACATGCTTTCGAATTCCCGGCCGATGAGGGGGTTCAGAGCGCAGATGCGGGTCTGGGTCTGCATCCGCTCCGCCAGGCAGGTGAAGCAGCGCATGCAGCGCAGGATCTCGTCGGTGCGGTTCTGGATCACCTTCCGGGGCAGCTCCGGGTCTGCCAGCAGGGCCCGGCCCATGGTCACCACGTCCGCTTTGCCGCTCTCGACGATCTCCTCCAGCATCTCCGGCTCGTTCAGGGCCCCGATGGTCGCCACGGGGGTGCGGATGTGCTTCTTGATCTCGGAAGCGAAGTGCACGTTGCACCCCCGCTCCATGTACATGGAGGGGTGGGTCTCATAGAAGCTGTCCTCGTTGGATCCGGCGGAGACGTGGAGCAGGTCGATCTTGTCCTCCACCAGCTTTGCCAGCTCGATCGCTTCCCGCAGGTCGTAGCCGCCGGGGAAGCTCTCCTCGGCGCTGATGCGCAGCTCGATGGGGAAGTCCGGTCCCACGGAAGCGCGGATGGCGTCCAGCACCTCCAGCATGAGCCGGGCGCGGTTCTCCCTGCTGCCCCCGTATTCGTCCCTGCGGGTGTTGGTGGCGGGCGAGTAGAACTGCTCCAGCAGCCAGCCGTGACCCCCATGGACCAGCAGCATGTCGAAGCCTGCCCGCTTCACCAGGGCCGCGGCCTTTCCGTAGGAGGCCACGATCTCCCGGATCATCTCCTTGGGCATGGCCAGCACCCGGCTGCCGTCGGGCATTACTTCGTCCACCGGGCCGTATTTCACCGCGTCGCGGCGCCGCTCCCCTGGCAGGGAGTCCACCGCGCTGAATTTGCCGCCGTGGGCCAGCTCGATGCTGGCGGCGGCTCCGTGGCGGCGGATGGCCCTGGCCAGCTGGGTGAGCCCAGCCAGCACGTCCGGGTGGCTCAGGTTGATGCTGCGGCCATGGCTGCGGCCGGTGGCGTAGTGCACCACCGCCTCCCCCACGGTGATGAGGGCGGCGCCGCCCTTGGCGCGCAGCTCATAGAAGGCGATGGCGTCCTGGGTGAGCAGGCCCTCCGCCGTCAGCTCCGGGTAGCCCATGGGGGCGGCGGCCATGCGGTTGGAGAGGGTGATTCCCCGCAGCCTGAGAGGCTGGCAAAGGGCGGGAAAGGCAGGCGTATACATATTGTAATCTCCTTTTGGCGGGCCCAGCCCGCTCTTATATTATATAATGTGTCCCCGGCGATTGCAATTCCTGCCGCTTTCTGGTATGCTGACTGGAGTTAATACTGTGTAAAGGAAATGGAAATGCCAGACGGAAGATACATCGTTGCCCTGGATATGGAGTGGAACCAGCCCCTGCCCTGGAAGCAGTACCCCCGCGTGCCCAAGGCCATGCTCCCCGGTGAGATCATCCAGATCGGCGCCGTGAAGGTGAGTCCGGCGGGGGAGACGGTGGATGAGCTGCGCCTCAGCGTGCGTCCCCGCTATTTCAAGCAGGTGCACTGGAAGGTGAAGAAGCTGACCCGCCTCAGCGAGGAGGAGATGATGAACGGCATCCCCTTCCCGGAGGCGGCGGAAAAGCTGGGCGCGTGGCTCTGCGCCACGGGGCCGGATTTCGATATTTTCGCCTGGGGGGGCGAGGATGAACGGATCCTCACCGCCAATCTGGAGGCTTGGGGCCTGGCCCCGGACTGGCTGCCCCGGGACATCTACGACGCCCGCTTTATCTACGACAGCTTCCTGGGGCGGGACGGGGTGAGCACCTCTCTGACGGACGCCGCCGCCGAGCTGGGGGCGGAGCTGGAGCTGGACCAGCACGACAGCCTCAACGACGCCCGTTATCTGGCCGCCATCTGCCGGAAGACGGACCTGAGACGGGGCATGGCGGAATATGAAGAGCTGGGGCCCGCCCCCGCGCCGGGGCAGCCTTTGCAGCGCCTGCGTTTGGCGGACCTGGCGGACCAGAACGAAGTCCTGAAAAACAGCGCGCTGCGGTCCTTCGCCTGCCCCCGCTGCGGGAAGGAGCTTTTCTGCCGGGAGTGGGTCCCTCAGAACAAGGACCGGCAGATCGCCCTGACGGCCTGCCCCTGCGGGGCCAAAGCCTTGAGCCGCATCCACTGGAAGCCCCGCCCCAACGGCACCCTCAGCGTGGTGCGCACCGTCTATGAGGCGGACGCGGAGACGGAGGATTTCTACAAAAAGCGCCTCCAGCGCTATCTCAGCGCCCAGAAGCACGCCAAAAAAGCCAAGGAGAAAGCCGAAGCCGCCGAAAAGGCCGGCGGCGAAGCAAAGAAGGAAGAATGACCGAGCGGCAGAGAGTCTATGCTCTCTGCCGCTCACCTTATCTTTTCCGCATCGCTTTCACGATGGCATAAACCGCGCCGTAGGCTGCGCCGGCCACGGGC
>JAEEGI010020541.1_pt1 | contig 13210 bp, 7 predicted proteins | sample 8958751 | NCBI WGS metagenome assembly JAEEGI01 (sample SAMN16246545, study PRJNA631951) | gut metagenome | biome: gut microbiome; feature: rumen; material: KS-attached | host: Bos | place: Iran: Karaj | collected 2018-10
AAAATGAGTCTGAATAATCGATATTCTATCAGCACATAACCTGTTCCCAATAAAATAATACCACCTATTAAAGACTTGGGTATCTTCTTCGTCTTAATTATCATATATACAATGTACACAAAAAAATATCCTATAATAAAAGGTCCAAAGAAGGTAAAATATGAAACCATAGGATATAAGAACATGTATAGATAATATCGTTTTCCTTCTCCATTCTGTAGTTTTCTTATGATATATATTAAAAACGGAATTGAAGAAAATGAAAAAGAAAAAGCCGGATATAAAGGCAATAGTCCATATGTTAAGCTGATTAAGACAATGATCCATTTATTCCTGTCAAAGGTTTCCTTCAGGATATCCTTGCCTAATAAATATCCTCCGAACAGCGCGATCACAATTTTCAGAAAATAGCCTGCAATATACGCTGCAAAATTAGGAAAAATAACATATAATAAGGAATACAGATAGAACTCAGATAACATATAATCTCTGTTTATTCCTCCCAGAAACGGTAATATTTTGGACTGGGAAAAGAATGCATTATTATTTCTTAGCAATTCATAATCAGCAATATGAATATCAAGGTTATCATGGATTCCAATATATGTATGCTGCTCACCCGCAGATAAAAACACGATAAGTTCGACTAACAATATCCCAAATGCAAAAATCCAATACCAGTTTTTATATACTTGATTTTTTATGTTTCTCATATCTTTTTTCTCCCATACACAAAAAAAAGCAGAATAAAAAAACCATTTTAAATGGTATTTTATTCTGCCGTTCTTTACATTTCTTTTCACAATGAAAGGAACTTATGCATCATTAACTGAATAAGGTTCCTTACATTTTAAAAGCTTTTACTTCTCAGCTGTAAATAAACCACAAATTATATTGAGATGGTATTTCTGATTTCAACACGAATCAAAGGATTTCTCTGATATTTATGCCAGAAAAAATCTTTAAATTCCTGTTTGATATGAATTCTCATATTCTTCGGAGCAATACCATCGCTGATACATCTTCCAATAATCCGTGAAGACAATTCCTCTAAAGATTTTGATATCAAATCTTCTGTCTTTTTATCAGCGAAACCTATTATCTCACATTTTGGTGGAGCTGTCATCATTTTTGACTTTGCATCAAAACAAACATTGATCAAAACAACACCGGATTCTGCAATTCTGTATCTTTGCTCAACAATGCTACTGCAGCTTTCTCCAATCACTAATCCGTCAACATACCTCTCCGGACTATCTACTCTCCCGGTTATCTCATAGCCGTCATCATCTATTTCTAAGACATCTCCATTATTTATATATATAACATTTTCTCTCGGGATTCCGACTTTTACAGCTATTTCACCCGCCGCTTTTCTTAATCTATACGTTCCATGCGCCGGAATTACATGTTTTGGTGATAGAAGATTATATAAAAGCTTGATTTCGTCTGCATGCGCATGTCCGGTAACATGAGTTTCCTGGTAGTACACATTAGCCCCTTTTTCACTTAATTTATCAATTACATCGGAAAACATCCTTCCGTATCCCGATATCGGTATTGAGCTGAAAATAATATTGTCTCCCGGTTTTACTTTTATGTATTCATTCATATCTTCTGCCACCTGTGCAAGATATGAAAAAGCTTCACCATGATTTCCGGTGGTAATAAAAACCAGTTCACTGTCAGAATACTCATTTATATCAAGCAAGGATATTCGTATTTTTGTGGGGATATCAATTAACGAGAGTCTTTCAGCCTCCTCAAGTATTCGGGACATCGTTTCTCCCTGAATAACAACTTTTCGACCATATTTATGCGCCAACTGTATTATTTGATGCACGCGATCGACATTTGAAGCAAATACCGAAATAAAAATCCTGCCATGTCTGCAAACATCAAAAAGACTATTAAGTGACTCTGCCACGTCCATTTCCGAATTGGAAGTTCCTTTTTGCAATGCATTAGTACTATCCGGGATTACTGCTAACACTCCCTTATAACCCAACATTCCCAAACGCTTTAAGTCTGTTGGCTCCCCATTTATCGGAGTATAGTCTATTTTGAAATCTCCCGTATGAACTATAACGCCTACCGGTGTATGAATTGCCAGCATTACAGACCCCGGAATGCTGTGATTGGTTTTTATAAATTCTATTCTCATATTACCTAACGAAATAGTATTGCCTGCTTTGATCACCTTAGTTTTCATCCGTTTTATTCCAAAATCTTTCAATTTACGTTCAACTAAAGCTATAGTTAAATGTGTTCCATAAACCGGGACATTAATCGTAGGTAATATATATGGTAATCCACCGATATGGTCTTCATGACCATGTGTAATAATTATTCCTTTTACTTTATCCAGGTTGCTTTCTAAATATGCAGTATTAGGTATGGATGTATCAATACCATAGAGCAGATCATCCGGGAATGATGCTCCACAATCCACAACTACTATTGTGTCATCATACTCTATGACCATCATATTCATGCCTATTTTATTAAATCCACCAAGTGGCAAAATTTTTAATCTTTCCATTTTCAGAAATCAGCGGTCCATTCCACTGCTTTTACCATTTCGTCTAAATTGAAAACATTTCTCTTCCAAAACCGGAAGCTGCAATAAACGAAGAAATTCAGATCATCTTTTGTAAGTCTACCTATTCCTTTCTTACGGATATCTCAGGTTTTGCTTTGGAAAGACTGGCCGTCCGAGAGGAATATATCACACGATAGGTTGGGTTAATTATGTCTCTCAAACAAATCATCAAGTGTTATAACATCAGCTATATAAGAAGTGTGCGTCGTTCCAGACAATCCTTTTGCCGAGATCAATATAATTTTCAAAGCCTGCGTCGATCCGGTTTTTGCCTTATATACATCCCTTTTCTTCAACAACTGCTGTTCATAGGCTGCATCTATCACAAATGGTTTGTTTGTATATTTTATCTCACACAGATTTGTGATCATGTCAGCTCTTTCAATCACCATATCTATCTGAACACACTCATTTTTTTTATCTTCAGAATTATACCAGGGATAACATTCTGTTTTAACCCCACTGATTCCCAATGCATTTTTGATGCTGTTCAAATTGTTAAAACATAATATTTCGAATGCCTGTCCTCTCCAGTTATCATATCTTCCCATATCGCTCACAAGGTCCTCATATCTATCATACTTTTTTCCCCCGGTCAGATAATGATAATGAAACAACAAAAACGGATCTACGAGTTGAATGTATAGAGGATTGTATTCCTCATATTTTTTTTTGTACTCTATTACATACCCACAATCCACCAAATCCTGTATTGCTCTTCCATACGTCCCATTAGGAGCGCCTGTTTCTTCCTGTAATTTTGATTTTTTAACTCCATACCTTGAGCTGGTCAGCTTAGACAGAATCTTTTCATATATTGGAGATTCACTAAGTGTTGCTTCCAGCAATCTTTTTGTCTCATCCCTGTAAAGGGCATCTTTGTCAAACAGCAGCCTGTTTATATTCTGAGAAAGGCTCTGCGACGTATTCATCAGATCAAAAAAGAACGGAAGCCCTCCAAAAATCATCTGACACTCGGCAATCTGTTCCCGTGTCCAGTCAAACTCTCTGTCCTTAAAGAACATTTCAGTCTCTGCAAGAGTGAATGGTTCTATGCAGATCTTTTTTGTTACTCGCTGAAACATATTCCCTGTATTTTTTACCACATTTTTAATGATCCACGAAGTAGCTGAACCACATATTATAAAGACCAGATCTCCATCGATGGTCCCTCTGCGATTCCAAAAATCTTCAAAGGCAACCAAAAAGTCCGATTTTTTCGTTGCAAACCATGGGAACTCATCGAGAAACACTATCTTCTTACCGTTTGGAGAACGACGTGCAAAATCTGCTGATAATATTTTATCCAGTCTTGAAAACGCCTCGAACCAGTCTTTGGGAGCATGCTTAATATCATCACCATGCTCAATCAATCTCTGTCCGAATGACTTAAGTTGCTGCTTTGTTGTGCCGTTTTCCAATCCCACAGCCCTGAAAGCAAAGTCCCTGAAAGTCTGCTCAACCAGAAATGTCTTTCCGGCCCTTCGCCTGCCATATACACATATAAGTTCAGATTTTCCGGACCTTTCACTGTATTCCAGTTCTTTTTTTTCTTCTTTCCTACTGATAATTTTCACTTTTTCCTCACAAAGTAAAGATTTATAAACTTATTGTAATATTTTCCCCAATTATAAGCAAGTAAATATGCCATATTTGGGGAAAGTTATTATCACAGATCAACTTTACCCAAATATGACACATATAATAGTGTAACAGGGAATAAACTTAAGGGGCTGCCATATGACAGCCCCCGTAAATTCTATCCGGAATCCTATCTGTTCCACTTCCATCCTGCGACTTCCGGCAGATCTTCGCCGTATTCATGAATGTACTGCTTGTGTTCTACCAGTTTATCGCTCATCTTCTGATAAAGGTATGCCCCGCGATTGCCAAGACCCGGCAAGAACTTGAGTGCTTCCTGCACCAGATGGAATCTGTCGATGTCATTCTGGACACGTACATCAAAAGGAGTCGTGATGGTACCCTCTTCCTTGTACCCGCGAACATGCATGAGACGGTTATTGTGTCGTCTGTAGGTCAGTTCATGTATCAGGTTTGCATAGCCGTGGAAATTGAATATTACCGGCTTATCCTGGGTGAACAGCATATCATACTCGGCGTCGGTCAGGCCGTGAGGATGCTCGTTTGCCGGCTGAAGCTTGAACAGGTCGACCACATTAATGAAACGGATCTTAAGCTCAGGCAGTTCTTCCTTAAGTATCGTAACAGCAGCAAGCGCTTCCAGAGTGGGAGTCTCTCCTGCACAGGCAAATACGATATCCGGTTCCTGTCCCTGATCGTTGCTGGCCCATTCCCAGATGCCAATACCCTGCGTGCAGTGCTTTACAGCCTCTTCCATCGAGAGCCACTGAGGACGGGGATGCTTGGAAGCCACGATAACATTTACATAGTTACGGCTGCGAATGCAGTGATCGAAGCATGATAACAGGCAATTTCCGTCCGGAGGAAGGTACAGTCTTACCACATCTGCCTTCTTATTGGCGATATGATCCATGAATCCGGGATCCTGATGTGTAAATCCGTTGTGATCCTGCTGCCATACGGTGGATGCCATGATCAGGTTAAGTGAGGCTATCTCTTCACGCCAGGGAAGTCCGTTGCAGACTTTAAGCCACTTGGCGTGCTGTGCTGCCATGGAATCGATGATGCGCGCAAATGCCTCATATGTGGCAAAGAACCCGTGACGTCCCGTAAGCAGATAACCTTCAAGCCACCCTTCACACATATGTTCCGAAAGCATGGAGTCCATAACACGTCCGTCAGCTGCAAGATGATCGTCGGTGTCATAGCTTAATGCATTCCAGTCACGGTTCTCCACTTCGAATACCGCGTTCAGACGGTTGGAATTGGTCTCATCGGGACCGAATATACGGAAGTTCCTGCTGTCGGCGTTTAACTTGAATATGTCTCGTACAAAGCCCCCGAGAAGTGTCATATCCTGTCCCAGGATCTCGCCGTGATCCTTGATATCCAAAGCATAATCACGGAAGTCAGGCATCCTCAGATCGCGGAGCAGAAGTCCGCCGTTACCGTGAGGATTGGCACCTATCCTTGAGTTGCCTTTTGGCGTAAGATCCTTGATATCCTGAGCTATATGCCCCTCCTCATCGAAGAGTTCCTCGGGATGGTAGCTCTTAAGCCAGGTCTCGAGAATCCTCAGATGCTCCTTGGGTTTCTCCATGGATATGGGAACCTGGTGAGCCAGGAAATTCCCCTCGATCTTCTTGCCGTCAACCTCCTTGGGACCGGTCCATCCCTTGGGAGTGCGAAGTACTATCATCGGCCATACAGGGCGCGTGGGATCGTTCTTCTCGCGGGCGTTCTTCTGGATCTCCTGTATGGACTCGATCACCGTATCCATAGTCTCAGCCATGATCTTATGCATGGTCATCGGATCATCGCCTTCTACAAAATAAGGCTCCCAGCCGCATCCGTGGAAGAAATCAACCACTTCTTCATGGCTCATTCTCGCAAATACCGTAGGGTTGGCGATCTTATATCCGTTCAGATGGAGGATCGGCAAAACTGCGCCGTCAGATACGGGATTTAAGAACTTATTGCTGTGCCATGATGTAGCTAACGGACCTGTCTCAGCTTCACCGTCTCCCACTGTCACGCAGGCGATAAGACCCGGATTATCAAATACCGCGCCAAAGGCGTGCGCTATTCCGTATCCCAGCTCTCCTCCCTCATTGATGGAACCGGGCGTCTCTGGTGCGCAGTGCGACGGAACACCTCCCGGAAATGAAAACTGCTTGAAAAGCTTACGCATACCGTCTTCATCCTCGGAAATATTGGGATAGACCTCTGAATAGGAGCCGTCGATGTAGTCATTGGATATGTAGAAATTCCCGCCGTGTCCGGGCCCCGAAAGAAGTATAAGGTCCAGATCATAGCGCTTGATCACACGATTCAGATGCGTAAATACGAAATTCTGCCCCGGAACGGTTCCCCAGTGGCCAACGATCTTCTTCTTGACCATGTCTATGGTCAGCGGTTCTTTAAGAAGCGGATTATCCAGCAGATACAGCTGGCATGCTGACAGATAGTTCACGGCTCTGAAGTACCGGTCCATACGCTGCAGCAGTTCTTCGGTAATAGGTCCCTTTTCAGGACAGGTTGTGTTTAAATCATTATTGTCCATTTTGCCACCTCCTGAGAGCATCTACGATAAATTATTATCATGATAGCATAGAGGCAGCCCGATATACAAGGCGATGCTGTTCACGACTAAACACTTAACAGGAGACCGCCTCTTGCTAAGTTTGTCATATTAATGCGGTTGATGGGAGTCGAAAACTCATGACTTGAAGCACAGGAGACCGCATCTTGCTAAGTTTGTCATATTAATGCGGTTGATGGGAGTCGAACCCACACGTCCAAGGACACAGGAACCTAAATCCTGCATGTCTGCCAATTCCATCACAACCGCGTATCCCGGCACGCCGGGTATTGATCATCTGACTTCTGCCTGATCACTGTTTGTCTGCCAGATACCCTCTTATTGCTTCGAATACTTTCTCGGTATGCTGCTTTAAGTGATCGTGTCTGTTGCGGACAAACTCTACATCGCCTTCTTTGGATTTAAGTTCAAGAGCATACGCTTCTTCACCGAGACTGGCTGCTCCGATAAGTCTGGAGCTTGATTTAAGAGCATGAACAAGTGTTGCATACTCAACCATATTTGCCTCAGCCAGGTACTGATCCATCTGAGTAAGACCTTCTGCGCTCTCTTCCAGGTAAGCCTGCAGGATCTCGATATAGAATTCCTCACTGTCCATGGAATACTCAAGACCTGCTTCAACATTCAATTCGTTTGTATCATATTCTGCCATTACTGTTCCTCACTATATAGCTGTATGTCGTAACTCAAAGTATATGTTGATCTGTTCCCTGTGATCAGACTCCCGGTATAACGGGTCTTTAATACCCGGACTGATTGCCGTCCTGCTTATCCCGATAGTTCGCATCCGGACGCCTCCACATAGCCCGACCAGGATCACTTTATGGAATCAAGTTTCTTCTGGTTATCAAGTTTCTCAAAGAATTCGTCTATATATTTCCTGACTGCATAGGGTTTCATGCTCTTGAGCAGGTACCCGTTGGGTTTATACTCCATTACGTCCTCTATGCTCTCGCGGTCCTGGCGGCCTGTCAGAAAGATTACCGGGATATCCGCAAAGTCTTTCTCCGCACGGATCATCGCAATAGTCTTCTTCCCGTCGATGATCGGCATCTCATAATCCAGAATGATAAGGTCCGGGCGGTTTACCGTGATGGATTTGATCGCTGCCAGCGCCGAATCCGCAAGCATCATATCATATTTATCACCCAGCCAGTTCTTTATCGACTTAAGCATCACGCCGGAATCATCTACCGCAAGGATAAGCTTTCTTTTGTCGGATTTGTGAGTCTCATAGAACTTCCTGATATCATCTGCAACGCTCTTTATATTGATGGGACGAAGGAATTCCAGACTGACAAGTCTCTGTGGAATGAACTTCTTTAATACCGCGATCTCACCTTCATCACCCACAAGAAAAACAGGCACCTCATCCTCGTTTACCTTATCTCTGATGAAGATCATCAGTTTATCGTCTTCGATAAAATCTTCATCCAGATACAACAGGCATCCGTTTAGATCATTGCCCAATTTGTTCAGTGTACTTAAGTTAGAAGCCGAATAGGTATCAAATCCGTCCTGCGTAAGCTGATTTGCCAGATTACCTAAAAGGTACCCTCCCGACTTACTCACTACCGCTATTTTCAATCTTACATTTGTATCTTTATCAGTATAATCGGCGCCCATACTCTACTCCGTATAATCAACAGCCTGATAATATATGATATCATAAATCGCTACGGGCTTTCAAGATTTCACAGGTTACCGTGCCCCCATGCCATGACAGGCATCGATATTGCACTAAGCTCATTCCATGTTCGGGATCCATCAGTTGTTTCAGGATCTTGTCATATACCCCATATGAACTGCCGCTCTGAATATCGCCGCGATCGTCTTACCATCCGTGATGGTCCCGTTATATACTTCTTCAAGAACCTCCTTAAAAGGCACCTTATATATATTCAGGAATTCATCCGTATCCAGCTTCTGATCTCCCATATGGAGGCCTTTTGCAAGATACAGTGTAAGCCTCTCGCTGCAATAGGCAGCTGAAGGATGATAATCCCCCAGATCTATCCATTCGTCCGCCGTAATACCGGTCTCTTCAAGCAATTCCCTCTTGGCTGCATCCAGACGTTCTTCAGTGGGACCGTCAAGTTTTCCTGCGGGGATCTCTGTTATCACATCATGAAGCGGATATCTGAACTGCTTCTCCATGATCACATATCCGTCATCCGTCACCGGTACGATCCCCACAGCTCCCATATGGGATATATACTCTCTGGTTGCCGTATTGCCGTTGGGAAGGCTGACCGTATCAAGCGACACATGAAGTATCGCCCCGTCAAATATCTTCTCTGTTGTGATCTGTTTTTCTTCCAGTTCTTCAAATTTTAGCATGCTCTTTTTCTCCTGTTATCTCATCCTGATCCGGCTTCCTTTCATTTTCCGAAGCATCATCCTTCGTCCCGGATCTTACCTGTCATTCTTCATCATCCATTTGCAGTCCGGATCAGTTCTATCACTTCCATACATTCATCCGTATCCATGCTGTCTATTGCCTTAAGCAGTTTATCAATATTCTCTTTGACCGCATCATCGAACCTATATGCGCGAAGACCTTCTTTTACCGCCTCCATGGCGTCCATATCCAATTCATCGCAGGCTGTCGTAAGATCATCCATGAACCTGTTAAGATCCTCTGCCAAGATCACCGGCTTACTGCTTTCATCTTCTTCGGGTTCATCGAAATACGGCTCCATATCACTTATAAGATCACTGAACATATCAAGCATCTTGTCATTATGCTTATTTATCGTTTCAATATCGCCGGCTTTGCCCGCCATTTCCATCTTCTCTGCCATTCCGCCGATCAGAAAGGCGCCGATCTGCCTTGAACTGCTCTTTAAAGCATGAACTCTGATGGTATAGTCGCCGATATCATTTCTCTGAAGCGCAGACCGGATTCCCTCGATCTTATCACGACCGGTACGATAATACTCGGAGGCTATCTTAAGATACAGTTCCGCTGAGCCAAGCGCCCCGATAGCTTTATCGAAATCAAGCATTCCGGATTTTAAGAAAGCGTTATCCCATACATCGTCAGTTTCGGCTTCTACGCCCTCTATGGTTATTATCTTCTCCTCAGGAAGCCATTTTCTTATCTTCTCCGCCATATCCCGGACATCTATGGGTTTGGCTATGAAATCATTCATCCCCGCCTGCGCAAAAAGCTTCTGAGCATCATCCAGGACATTTGCGGACTGTGCGATAATTATCGGATGAACGGGATTAAACTTCCTTATGAGCTGGGTGGTCTCAACTCCGTCCATCTCGGGCATCATATGATCCATGAGCACTATGTCATAATCTGTCTTATTCACCTTATCGATGGCTTCCTGACCGGACAGTGCGGAATCGATGATAGCGTTCATCGGTGCAAGTAAGCCCTGAGCTATGGATATGTTGATCTCATTATCGTCTACAACCAGGATCTTCGCTTCAGGCGCCTTATAATCGATCTTATAAGCTTTCTTTGAGACCTGCCTGTTCTCTGCTTCAGCCACATCATTTAATATATTGACCATCCCGAGCGTAGTCTCGGGACGTCTCATAACCCGTAGATTCTGCCTGTCAGGCTTGAATTCCGATTCAAATCTCACCAGCACGATGCCCGTCACATCGGGATGTTCATCCAAGAAGTTCTTAACCGCATCGTCATATCCGGACTTGACGAAGAATAGATAATCCTTTTTATCCGATGTTGAATACTCGTCTATCGAAGTTATATTATCAGCTTCAACTCCCAGACGTGCCATCTCGTCTATGAACATATTTACCATACGCTCTTCCGAATTGATCACCGTTGCGCGCTTATGAACGGCGTCCTCAACTTTCAGTACCGGTTCAGGATCCAATACTTTCTGAGGCAGCATAAACCAGAAATCAGATCCTTTCCTGTATACGCTGTTGACGCCTATACGGCCGTTCATGGCTTCAACCAGTCTCTGTGATATGGCAAGTCCCAGTCCCGTACCTTCCACAGATCTGTTTCTCTTAGAGTCAAGCTGCTGGAAGCTTATGAAGAGTTTCTCCAGATCCTCTTCCTTGATACCTATTCCGCTGTCATAGACATGGTAGATCATATTGACGTGATCATCATCGATCCGCTCACATGATACATGAACATATACGCTGCCTTTATCGGTGAATTTGATCGCGTTATTTGCAAGATTGATAAGTATCTGTCGGATACGCATGGCGTCACCGTATAAAGCATGAGGAATATCAGGTTCTGTTATCATAAACAGTTCAATATCCTTGTCTCCCACCCTTGTAGCAAGTATATTGCCTATATCCTGTATTTCGGTTACCGGCTCGTAATTCTCCGGAATGATCTCCATCCTGCCTGCTTCGATCTTGGTAAAATCAAGAATATCATTAATGATATTTAACAGGTTTCGTCCTGACTTCTGGATCTGATTCAGACACTCAGCCACCTGAGGCGATATATCCTCCCTTAAGGCTATCTCCGTCATACCGATAACTCCGTTCATGGGAGTACGGATCTCATGCGACATATTTGCCAGGAAATCAGACTTCATCTGCGCGGCGCGCTCAAGCTCCTGATTGGCCATTTCCATGGCCCTGATCCTCATAATGGACTGAGTCGTGTCATGGATGATATACAACGTTCCGAGAGGAGCATCCTTCTCGCCTAAGTTGTTCACCTGGACGTCAAAATAGTAGTCTCTGTTATTTACCACATAATGGATAACCTCGATACTCTCGATATCTTCGGTATCCCTGGCCCATTCATCCATCAGTTTCTTATCTGCAAAACTCTTAAGCAGATCTTCTGACAGGGTTCTCTTGACCATCTCATTCATGTGTATAAGATCGTCGTGATCATCATACAGAATGAAACCATCGCTCATCTCATTAGCGAAATTATCCATCGACCAGTCTCTTAATTTTACGAGGTTGTAATACCTGACCAGATAAAAACCCGGAATGCTTATCAGATTATATACCAGGCATTCGATCCAGACCGGCAGCGAATAATGCGTGGTAAGCGTCAGAAGGACGATATATCCGATCAGAATGACACCCATCTGGATATATCTCGATCTGAATATCCTGTGAGACGTGACCAGATATCCCACAAGCGCAATAAGCACTATAATAAGGGATATATAATTCATAACCCTGTAAACTTTGAAGCTGTACAGGAAAAAATCCTGATTGGAATCAACCGCCACCCACCAGGTCCTTCCGAACATGATGTGTTTCTGGAAAAAGATCACCTTATTGCCTAACAGCTGACTGGCCATAAGGACAGTCTGATAGGTGCTGGTAAACGCAACCGGCAGAAGCAGTATCTTAAACCGGCCGTTCTTGTCCATGCCGATCATCATCCACAGGATCGAGAAAAGGATCCATGCATGGCATATGTAATAGGCGACCATGACATTTCTTACTTCATTGACGCCGGATACATCAAACAAAAATGAGCAGATGATATCGCTTATGGCGATCAGAACCGTCGCCGCAATATACCCATAGTTTCTTCTCTTGAACTTTGCATCCAGCGAAGCGCAAAAGATCGACATCATCGCCAGAAATATGAACAGGATTTTTATAACATTCATCGTGTGATCTTAGCTAATAATTCAGGTGAATAGGTATTGGCAAACAGTTCGGTGGCGGATGAAGTCGCATCCTTGAATTCTTCAAGGTCAGGATAGGTGACATTCATTCCCTCGTCTTCAAGTTTCTTGATATAGTCTTTTGTCTGTTCACGGATCAGTTCTCTGTCTTTGGCCTGCGCATGGGACGCAGCTTCAAGTATTATCTTCTGATCTTCTTCGGACAGGCTGTCCCATACGTCCTGTCTTAAGACAAACAGCATTACATCATAACTGTGATTGGTTACAGCCAGATTAGACTGAACCTCATAAAGTTTATTGTTATATATTACGGGAATGGGATTCTCCTGAGCGTCAAACTCGCCTGAGGCAAGGGCATCATAGAGTTTTGTAAAGTCTAAAACCTTAGGCGTTGCGCCGAGCAGAGTCATGGTTCCCATCACAACGGGATTCTCCGGAGTTCGTATGATAAGTCCGTCCATATCATCTACCGACTCGACCGGCCCGACCTTATCTGACGTGGTAACGCATCTGAATCCGTTGTCATAATGGCCTAATACCTTGATATTGTAGTTATTAAGGTCCTTCTCGGCCTCTTTTTCCACATCACTGTCAACGAATTCCCATGCTTCGTCAAAATCTTCGAACAGAAAAGGAAATGCTGAGATTCCGGCATCTGACGAGTATGTGGAGAAATTCCCGGCACTCGATGCAGTTATGTCAACCTCTCCGTTCACTACGCCGCTGATGAGTTCAGAATCTGCGCCGAGTTCACCGTCAGAATGGATCTCAATGGTGATCCGCCCGTCTGTTGCC
>JAEEGI010020543.1_pt1 | contig 13209 bp, 11 predicted proteins | sample 8958751 | NCBI WGS metagenome assembly JAEEGI01 (sample SAMN16246545, study PRJNA631951) | gut metagenome | biome: gut microbiome; feature: rumen; material: KS-attached | host: Bos | place: Iran: Karaj | collected 2018-10
ATCCATATTTGAAGAAACCTCTTCATTGCCCTTTACCTTCACTTCAAACTCAGTTCCGATAACATGCGCAGGGGATACATATTCACTTATAGGAGAATTTGCAACGATTGCCCTTGTGGTTGTTCGCTCCGTTCCACTTACCACATAAATCGTGAATCCATTGTCATAAAGATATTTCACAACCTCTACCATAGGCAGATAGAATCCATCGATATAGCGCATATTCTTAAAGCTGTCTGTTTCTTTCTGTCCAAATTCAACAGCATAGTCATATAGTTCTTTTACCGTCATTCCTGCATATGCTTTTGCAAAGTTTCTTGCCAGCTCTTCCCCGGCCGTATAGCCCGGCTTGATTTCAGCAGCTGCTGCCTTTAACTCATCAGATACACTGTCCGGATGATCCACCAGGCAATAGTTTATAAACATCATCGTGTCATAGTAGGTATAATATGTTTCACACGTTAACGTACCATCCATATCAAAAACAGCTATTCTATCCTTTACAGGTATGAAATTTGCTGTATCCTTCTTATTCGTAACCTTTTTCACATAACTTCTAAGGCTCTCCGCTGCCTGCGAATCAGCAGGCCAATACTCTGAAAGAGCTTTAGAACTGTTTTTCCCACACCCCGTCAAGCCAATACTTCCTACAAGCATCGTCATACAAAGAGCTATTGCTAATATTCTTTTGATAACATTTGACACTGTACCCATATCTTTTCAGGTCCCTCCTTTAACGTTATCGTTCCTACATTAATTACTTTACCATATTGCAATAACCCATTTTGTTAAAAAAGAATAAAACAAAAAGACACTTCTTAGAATCTCTTCTAAAAAGTGTCTTCAATATCATATTTATATACTGATTACTCAGCTACGTAAGGCATAAGTGCCAGATGTCTTGCTCTCTTGATAGCTGATGTAAGCTCTCTCTGGTGCTTAGCGCAGTTACCTGTGATTCTTCTAGGAAGAATCTTGCCGCTCTCAGAAACGAACTTCTTAAGCTTAGCTGTATCCTTGTAATCAATTACATTATCTTTGCCACAGAAAACGCAAACTTTCTTTCTTCTGTGCATTCCGCCTTTTCTCCTTACAGGAGCATCGGATCTATCAGACTTAGTAAAAGCCATTATTTTGTCCTCCTATTTTAATTAAAAGGAAGCTCCTCGTCTATTCCATCAGGAATGTTCATGAAGCCATCCCCTGCTGCAGAAGGTGTATCATTATTATTACTTGGGAAATCGCCGCCAAAGCTGCTACCACCGTTTCCGGCATTTGAGCCCTTGGACTCTGCAAATTCCTGATCCTCTGCAACAACATCAGTTGTGTATACTTTGACGCCATCCTTGTTGGTATAACTACCTGTCTGGATACGTCCTGTTACGACGACTTTGGTACCTTTCTTTAAGTACTTCTCAGCAAACTCGCCTGACTTACCAAAAGCTACGATCCCAATGAAATCAGCTGTCTGTCCGTCCTGCTGGTTGCCTCCCCTTCTTCTGTCAACAGCAAGTGTGTATCTTGCAATTGCCATAGAATTCTCGCCCTGTGAGTATCTAACCTCAGGGTCTCTTGTCAAACGTCCCATAAGTATAACTTTGTTCATATTTTCGTCCTCTTCAATTTAAGTTAAGCCTCGTTCTTAACGCATAAATATCTGATGACGCCATCCATAATACGCATACGTGTCTCGATCTCTGCTGGAGTTGTTGCTTCAGCGTCGAACTGGATGAAGTAATAGAAGCCTTCTGTCATTTTCTCGATCTCATAAGCGAGCTTCTTCTTACCCCAATCATCTACGTTAGTAATCTGACCACCATGCTTCTCGATAGTCTTCTTAACCTTCTCGATGACTGCTGTTCTGGCATCGTCTTCGATCTTTGCACTAACAACAACGGCTAATTCGTATTTGTTCATGCTATTGTTACCTCCTTTTGGTCTCTGGCTACATTTTTCATTAATGTAGCAAGGAATTTATCACAGAATGGTATATTATCATAATTTCGCAAGTATTGCAAGCACTTTTTTATTAATCAGATAGATTATCTGATCCCTCTAATATTCTTCTCAATGCTCTTTCTCGGAACCATTATCTGGTGCCCACACCCCATACACTTTAAGCGAAAATCAGCCCCAACTCTGAGAACTTCCCATTCAAAGTTTCCACAAGGATGTTGTTTCTTAAGTTTTATAATGTTGCCTACCTGAATGTCCATTTAAATCTCTATTCCCTGAAGCTGTGCCAGCTCCCTGAATACCTTACCAATTTTTTCTTTTACTATAAGAGTATTCTCTGCTGCTCTTACAGAAATCTCGCTCTCATTGATAACTACCAGATATTTGCCTCTGAAGTAGTTGATAAATGAGGCTGCAGGATAAACAGTAAGAGATGTTCCTCCGATGATGAGCATCTGAGCCCTGGCTATTGCTTCGATAGCGCCGCTTACCTGATCATCAGGAAGTCCTTCCTCATATAATGTAATATCAGGACGTATTATTCCACCGCAATTGCAGCGTGGAATAGGCTCTTTTGACTCAAAAATATAGTCTGCAGGATACTCTTTTCCACAGCTCATACAATAGTTCCTGAGTGCGCTTCCATGGATCTCATAAACCACGTTGCTGCCGGCCTTCTGATGAAGTCCGTCAATATTCTGCGTGACAATGCCTTTGAGCTTCCCCATCTGCTCCAAAGCTGCCAGGTATTTGTGGGCATCGTTAGGTTCAATATTCCTGGTATCCATCTTCTGTCTGTGGAACTCGTAGTAAACCTGTGGCTCATACACAAGACAGCTATGGCTTAAAAGGTATTCCGGCTGATACTGGTCAAATCTGACATCATGCTGATTATACAGGCCATCCTTACTTCTAAAGTCAGGAATACCGCTTTCCGTAGAAACACCCGCTCCGCCAAAAAATACAATATTGTCACAGGCATCTATCATCTCTTTTAACTTTTGTATCTGTTCTGACATGTTTCCCCCTTTCCTTATAAGTTGCATATATCCCATTTTCAAGCATTTTTTCTGCTTAGCAAATCTATTTTATCACACTTTGAGACCTATTATCGGGCTCATCAGGAAGTTTTTTACCTTGGGAAAAGACAGAAAGAGAGGCCAGACTTTTTTAGCCTGACCTCTCCAATTATTCAATATTGCAATTTTCCCTATTGCCCTGTGATTACTGAAGCTTTGTTGTGTTACCAGCGTCAAACATTTCCTGTCTCTCGTCGATAACATCCTGATATCCTGCATCAAGATACTTCTGTGAAAGCTCATCATAAAGAGCATCAAACTCTTCTGGAGCACACATTACAAGCTGATCACGGAACTCAGGATATACTTCTTCCTTAAGAGCTGTTCCGTTCTCTGTTACAGACTCAAGTGAGCCACCAAACAGACAGTCAACGTTAGCGTATCCAGCCTCGTAAAGAGCGAGCTGACCCTTGTAGTTAGCAAGAAGGTCATCATAGAAGTCCTGAGGAAGTCCCTGAGGATTGATAGCTGCGATATCCTTCTCGATATCACCAAATGACTTAGAAGCTGTAACAACCATCCAGTAGTCTACATTGTTGTTGTGACCCTGCTGCTCTTCAAGACCAGTCTGATCGCCAACTGCTACAGGGTTGCCATTCTCATCATAGTTGAAGTTTACGCCTTCAAGACCCCACTGCATTGTGAAGAGGTTCTCATCCTGAGCCATCCACTCAAGGTACATCTCACCAGCCTTAACTTCGTCTTCTGTTGCATTGTTTGCAAATGCGATCATAGCACCAAAGATGTTGTTAGGACGGAAAGCATTGCTTGAGCCCCATGTTGAATCCTGTGTGAACTTGCCATCACATACAACTACACCAAGCTCTGCATCTGGGTTAGCCTCATAGAATGACTGAAGAACCTGCATGTTAGATGAAACATATCCGCTCCATGAAAATGCCTTGCCATTGATGAAGTCAGCCTCTACATCAGATGAAGCTCTGAGGTAGTACTCTGGGTTAATGTAGCCTTCGTTGTAAAGCTTGTTGTTCCACTTAAGAAGTCTCTTCTGAGCTTCTGTTGAAAGAGCTGGAATCTGGTAGTCACCTGTTGTGCACCATGTCTTCTCATCCTGTGGATAATCTCTGAAGCTGTAGTTCTGGTCAGCGCCTGCGCCTGCCACCTTAGATCCTGAAAGAAGGTTCTCATGGCCATTTTCTGTCATCTTTGCATAAGCATCAAGGAGCTCTGTTGCTGTAGCAGGATACTTGTCAAAGCCAGCATCTTTGAGCCAGTCCTTACGATACCATGTTACGAATGTGTAGTTTGTGTTACCATATGGTCTCATACCAAGAACCATGTAGTCTTCATCGCCAAACTTTGTGTAGCCTGTAAGGCCGTTAGCTTCCATATTTCCCCAATATGTAGGAGCGATTGTCTTGAACTGCTCGATGTCGATAGGCTGAAGATATCCATCAGCTGCCCATGTAGCAAGCTTATCATAATCGTACTCCATGCAAAGAGTAGGAAGTGTATTTGTTGAAGCAAGCATAGAATAGTCAGTCATAACGTCTGAACGTGTAATTCCAACATATTCAACCTTGATATTGTACTTATCACCGAAGTTCTCCTGAACCCATTTTGTCCAGTAGTTGTTCTCTACATCTGAGCATCCGTTACCAGCATCGCCTCTGTCATAAACAGCAACACGAAGTGTAACTTCATTGTCAAATGGTGTCCATCCATCAATACCTGCAACTACGTCTGACTCTGTAGCTGTCTCAGCGGCTGGAGCCTCTGTAGTTGTTTCAGTTGCCTGTGCAGCCTCAGTCTGCTGTGTATCTGTAGCAGTTGTATCAGCAGCTGTGTCACCACATCCTACGATTGTTCCGGCTACCATAGCACCTGTAAGTGTTGTAGCAAGAACCTTCTGAAGAAAATTCTTCTTCATAATTCATACCCTCCTTTAAACATAAAGAAAATAAAGTTGTATTTTATGCTACGTTTGTAGCTTAAAATCAAGGAACTTCCGCTAGAGTTCTCTCTGGGACTCTCACTAGGCTCTCAAGGAACCTACCGCTATTGTGTTCTCTCTGGGACTCTCACTAGGCTCGACAGTACCTCGCCAAGTGTTCGCCCATGGCTCGCACCAGATTCGATAAAACCTCATCAGGTGCTCTGCTCAACCCTTTACTGCTCCAATCATTGTACCCTGAACGAAGTACTTCTGAAGGAAAGGATAAATAATAATGATAGGTACAGTTACGAACATAATACATGCAGCCTGTAAAACTTCAGGTGTTGACTGTGTAACACCACCTGTATCAGCAAGTGAAGCATTCTGTGCTTCTGTTGCTGAAGCAACAAGCTGATAAAGCTTATACTGAATCATCTTAAGATCAGCAGATCTTGTGAAGTACATATTATCAGCATATGAATTCCAACGTCCTACAGCATAGAACAGTGACAGTGTCGCGAGAATTGGCTTAGACAGAGGTAAAACAATTTTCCAGAGAATCTGGAAATTTGTAGCTCCGTCGAGGAACGCTGATTCCTCCAAACTGTCTGGAATAGTACTTGAGAAGTAATTCTTCATGATAAGCATATTATATGGTGAATAAATAAGCGGAAGAATCAATACCCAAAACGTATCCAAAATATGCAGCTGATAATAAAGTATGTATGAAGGAATGATACCTGCTGAGAAATACATTGGAACCATCAGCAGAAATGTCAGTACAGGGCGTCCCTTTAATCTCTTTTTTGATAAAGGATAAGCTGCGCAGGTACAAACAATCATACCAAGCAATGTGAATAATAAAGTGATCCATACTGAAAATACCATTGATTTTGTCATGGATTCATCTTTAAAAACTCTTGTAAAAGCATCAAATGTTATATCTTTTGGCCAGAAGTATACTGACTGTGACATTACTGCTGTATTACCTGAAATTGATTTAGCCGCAACGTGTACAAATGGAAGTACACATGTAGCACACAATAACACGATGATCAGCATCATAATCGCATCACTTATTTTAAATCCTATAACGGCATTGGCTCCACCTGAGGAGAAGCTCTCTTCACCGTTTACTGTCTTACTCTTTCCCATTGTGAGTCCCCCTTATTATAGCAAGCCGTCTTCGCCAAGTTTCTTGGCTATTCTGTCTGATAAAAGCACCAGTATAACACCGATTGCAGATTGGAAAAGACCTACTGCAGTTGCCATACTAAACTTATTGTTACTGATACCTTTCTGGTAAATATAAACAGCGAGCTGATACTGGAACTCTTTAACCTGAGTATTTCCAAGGGCTGTAAGTCTCTCGAGGTTACTGCCCATAACTCGTCCAAGGTTCATAATAAGCAGTGTAACAATTGTGCTCCTGATTCCAGGAAGTGTAATGTGGACCATTCTCTGCCAGCGGTTAGCGCCATCGATCATTGCCGCTTCATAAAGTTCTCCGCTAATACCTGTGATAGCTGCAAGATAGAGGATTGTTCCCCATCCCATGCCCTGCCAAACACCAATCAGCAGATAAGTTACTGCCCAATGCCATTTCTCATTGAGGAACGGAATACCCTGATCAATGAGACCAGTCTGCATCATTGCTACGTTCACAAGTCCGCTTGAAGGCTTGAACATTGTAAGAGCAACGCTACCGATGATAGCCCATGATAAAAAGTGTGGCAGATAGAGGATTGTCTGTGATACCTTTTTGAATCTCTTATATCTGAGCTCATTGAGAATCAGAGCCAGGATAATAGGCATCGGGAATCCTACAAGCAGGTCAGCCAGGTTAAATACAATTGAGTTTCTAAGTGCTCTGCTAAAATCAGCATCCTTGAAAACCTTCTGGAATGTAGCCCAGCCTACCCATTTACTACCAGCGTATCCCTTAGCAGGTTTGTAATCCATAAATGCCATTCGAAGTCCGGGATATGCACCATAACTAAATACTATTACTAAAACTAATGGAATTAAGAGAAGTAGATAAAGCTGCCAGTCCCTCTTTAAGGCGCTTTTCCAAGACGTGGTAACTACCACTCCCTTATTTTTACTTTGCTTTTTCATACCTTTATTGCCCCTTCCCCTTGTATATGCTAATCCTAAAATAATTTAGACTGTATATCTAATCACTTAGTCAAAAAAACTTTGCATAAACAACCATTTAAAGAAAAAGTTTTAGTGCCTTATGTCCCTTTTCCCTAAAAGCTCAAGATATTTTTTGTGCACTTTTACTACTCAAACGTTTTCGCTCTTTCGTCAATTCCCCGCAAAAAAGAGTCCGTTTTCTTCCGGACCCCTTTTTCTAAATTCTAAATATAGTTATTTGTCTCTGCCTTCTGTAAGCGTCTGAGCCTGCATCCAGCCTGTATATTCCAGTATTGAAGCGTTATCCACCCTAGCCATCTTGTGTCTCCACTCGCTAGGCTGAGTGCCCATTATCTCTGAAAAATGCCTGTTATAACTAGATACAGATCTAAATCCCACCTGCTCTGATATAGATAGAATAGACTCCTCAGTTGTTCGCAGAAGAATGCATGACTGCAGTATTCTTGTGGTGTTCAGGTAGTTGAGAGGGCTTGTATTCATGATCTCATGGAACACTCTTCTAAAGTGAGTCTGACTCAAATGGCACATATCAGCCAGCTCTTCCATAGGAAAGTTCATCATATAGTTCTCCTTGATGAAATCAAGTGCAGGCGAGATCACGATCGCATTCTCATGTGCATCCTTATCATCAAGCTTCTTGCCTTTGTTCTCTGAATAGATTCTCATAACCTTCATAAAAAGAGACAGCATAAGCCCCTTTACAGAGAGCTGATAGTTGATCCTCTTTTCAATAAGCTCATCCATAGCCGTTCTGATAAGGTAGTAAACATCAGGATATTCTTCCTTATTAAGGATAAGCTGGAAGTTCTGAAGCATATCTGCGAACACCTCTGCATATGGCGAAGAGTCAGAGTACATGCCCTTTAGAAGCTCGTCTGGCTGTATGAAAATGTAGGACCAGAGACTAGCTTCTCCCTTATTACTATATGTAGTGTGTGGAACATTTCTGGATATAAAAGTGATATCCCCAGCCTTAAAAGGATAGGGTGTGTTGTCAAATTCGATGACTCCACTGTCAGAATGGCAGATGCCGATTTCAAGGCAGTTATGGAAGTGGAGCTTACCTGACTTAACATCAGAAATATGCCAACGATCCCCTGTCAGCAGCAATACCGGAAAGTTCAAAGGTAGCTCATAGTTTCTATATTCAATAACAGTCTTTTTTGGTTTCGCCATGAAAATTTCCCCCGAAAAATTTATCACGAATGCGTATATTTTACCCAATCGCCAAAATTAAGTCAAATAGTTGAAATTGCACAGTATTTTATTTTAGATGAATAGACATTTCGACCACGTACTTTTAAAATTTACTCAAAATGACCATATAAGGTGGCATTCAAGGAGTAACAAGGCATGGCAAATTTAACATATGACAAAAAAGAAGTTGAAAATGCGATAGATTCCATTGTAAAACGCACTATGCGCATGGATCTTACCTGGGACTGGCCAGGCGGTGTCGCTTATTACGGTGTCTGCGAGGCATATCTTGCAACCGGCAAAAAGGAATATATCGAAATGCTCAAAGAGCGTATTGATGAGTATATCGAGCTTGGACTTCCTTCATGGACAGTTAACACCTGTGCTATGGGACACGCCATGCTTACATTATATGAATATTCTGGGGACGAGAAGTATCTTGATATCGCCAAGAGCAAAATCGACTACCTTGAGAATGAAGCTCTCAGATTTGGTGACAACGTTCTTCAGCATACAGTTTCTGTGAATAACGATTTCCCAGAGCAGTGCTGGGCTGACACTCTTTTCATGGCAGCATTTTTCCTGTTAAGAGCCGGTGTTCTTCTCAAAGATGAGAAGCTTATCGATGATGCACTCAATCAGTATTATTGGCATATCAAATATCTTCAGGATCCTGCATCCGGATTGTTCTATCATGGCTACAACAATATTACAGGTGACCATATGTCCGGATTCTATTGGGGAAGGGCAAATGCATGGGCTGCATATACAATGTCAGAAGTAGGAAGAGTTCTTCCGGAATGCTATCTGTACCCTAAGTTCCTTGATATTGTTGGCTCTCTCAATGAACAGCTTGCTTCCATCAAGCTCCTCCAGACAGAAAATGGCCTATTCAGAACAATTCTCGACGACGAAGAATCTTATGAAGAAGTATCTGCAAGCTGCGGAATAGCTGCAGCCATGATCAACAAGGGCAACCCTCTTCATATCAAGTATATTGATAAAGCCACCAAAGGCATTCTTGCTAACATATCTGCTGATGGCAGAGTTCTCAATGTTTCAGGAGGAACTGCAGTCATGAAGGATAGAGAAGGCTATCGCGGCATTTCAAGAGATTGGATCCAGGGTTGGGGACAAGGCCTTGCTCTTGCTTACCTCGCAGGAATTATCAACTATGACAAAATCAGAAGCGATGGTGCGCTTTAATAGCTTTGGGGGTTAATATGGGTGTTATAAACAGTAAAGGAGGATTCACTCTTCCGGGTGAATCAGGTTATGAGAAATTAACGCTTGAATTAGCAGAGAGATGGGGTGCCGATGTTATCAGAGATAGCGACGGTACTGTCTTATCAGACGAAATCTTAAATTCAGGCTACGGAATATACTCTACAATCTGCATTATCAGAGATCACAATGAATGGGCCCAAAAGAATCCTGACAAACTTCAGCAGACTTTTCTTATGACTCAGCCCAAAACAGCAGATGACGGTTTTCTTACCTTCCATCTTCTCGATGACTTTTTTGATCAGCAGTTCAAGGTTAATGATTCAGCTGATTCAATGAAATACTGGCAGGTATTTGACCGTACAACAGGTCGGGAGATCAGCAGTAATTTCTGGACCTATGAGAAAGAGGCCGGCAATGTAACAGTCAACAACGTTATCCCATGGCACAGATACACTGTAAGTTTTCTTGCATATCGTATTTGGGAAGAAATTTCCATGTACAATCACACAACAAACAACTGGGATAAAGAACATCTTATGCCAATCGATCCTGTTCATCCTGAAACTCAGGAATACATGACAAAATGGCTTACTGACTGGTGTGAATCACATCCAGCTACTACTGTTGTCAGATTCACATCTATGTTCTATAACTTTGTATGGATCTGGGGAAGCAGCGAAAGAAATAGAAATCTATTCACTGACTGGGGTTCTTATGACTTCACTGTAAGTCCTAAGATGCTTGATTCTTTTGCAGAAAAATATGGATATAAATTAACTGCAGAAGATTTTATCAACAAGGGATCTCTTCATGTAACACATATGCCTCCGGTTAAAACGCAACGCGACTATATGGATTTCGTCAACTCTTTTGTCGTATCTTATGGTCGTAAGCTTGTAGATATAGTTCACAGCTATGGCAAAAAAGCCTATGTCTTCTATGACGATAGCTGGGTAGGTGTTGAGCCATACAGCTCAAGATTCAAGGATTTTGATTTTGACGGTCTTATAAAATGTGTTTTTTCAGGATATGAAGTTCGTCTCTGCGGAGGTGCCGATATTGAAACTCACGAGATCAGATTGCATCCTTATCTGTTCCCTGTAGGTCTTGGTGGTCTTCCTACATTTGCTCCGGGAGGAGATCCTACCCGTGATGCCAAGGAATACTGGAACCACACAAGGCGAGCTCTTCTGAGAACCAAAATTGATAGAATAGGTCTTGGCGGATATCTTCATCTTGTTGAAAACTATCCTGACTTTGTTGAATATATAGAGAAAATATCCGATGAATTCAGGACTATAAGAGATCTTCACACCGAAGGGTCTCCTTTGACTATTGGCGCTAAGGTTGCGGTACTTCACAGCTGGGGCAAACTTCGCAGTTGGACTCTAAGCGGACATTTCCATGAAACATACATGAATGATCTTATCCACATTAACGAAGCCCTGTCCGGACTTCCTGTTGATGTAGATTATATAAGCTTTGAAGATGCTGTTAAAATTGATCTATCCAAGTATAAGATCATCATAAATGCAGGCGCTGCCGGAACAGCTTGGAGTGGCGGCGATAACTGGAGCAATCCTGTTCTTGAAGAAGTTATTTCCAAATGGGTATTCCAGGGTGGTACGTTTATCGGCGTTAATGAACCTTCAGCTATTGAAGGTTATGACACAGCCTTCAGACTAGCTAATATTCTTGGTGTTGATAAGAATACCGTAGATAAGGTTTGTCATGGTAAGTGGAGCTACGACCTTACAACAATCGACAATCTGATTCCAGAAGGCGCTTATATTCCTAAGAGATGCAGCGTTCATCTGACAGACGGAAAAGCTAAGGTTATTCTGGAAAAAGATGGAGAGCCAGTATTTACTGTAAATGACTTTGGAAAGGGAAAAGGTATCTATTTATCTACCTTTGAGACTACTCCTGTTAACAACAGACTACTTTTCAATATTCTTCTTTTTGCAGCAGGTCTTCCTATGGATGAGAACTATACTACAGATAACGCTAATACTGAATGTGCTTACTTTGCATCATCACGTAAGCTCATAGTGATTAACAATTCCGATTCCAAGCAGAGTACATCTGTAAAAACCGAATCTGGAGTATACAAATTTGAAGATATCGAACCATTCGATACAGTTATTAAACAGCTTTAACTCATTTCCTATATTCCATAGAAAAAGAGCGGTGTTTTCCTCCCAAAATAAAAACAAACCGCTCTTTTCTTATGCTCTAATTTAGTTAAAATCCAGCTTTCTTAAGAAGATCTGCCATTGATGTTGTTGCTTCTCCATCACTTTCATATTCAATCTTCTCTTCAGTAATTTCAGTAGCAGCAATCTCTTCAAGTGCTTTCATACTAAGGCTTAACTTGCCATCTTTAATGGCTGTAACCTTGACCTTAACCTTCTGTCCAACCTTAAGAACAGATGAAGGATGTGCAATTCTCTGATTGCAGATCTGAGAAATGTGGACAAGTCCTGTCATACCATTACCCAGATTAACAAATGCTCCATAATTCTGAAGGCTCTCTACAACTCCTTCTGTAACTAGGCCAACTTCAACATTAGATATCATCTCAGCTCTTCTGGCATCAGCCTGCTCTTTGAGATACTCTCTTGCTGACAATACAAGCTTATTAGCTTCCTTGTCCGCTGTGATTATCTTAACCTTTAAGGTTTTGCCGACATAGTTTGGAAGATCTTCCTCCTCTACAAATTGAAGGTCAAGTTTAGAAGCAGGGATAAAGCCTCTGATTCCCTCCAAAAACGCAACACAGCCTGCCTTAACAGCCTCTGAAACCTTAACATCAATATATGAATCAGCCTCTTTTAATTCATTAATTTTATCCCAGGATAATACCTGATTAGCTTCCTTCTTGGACAACAGGATGTTTCCGTTACCATCATCTGTACTAATGACTGTTGCAGAAACCTCATCTCCAACATGAACGTCTCTATGTACTGAGAACTTAGGATCATCACTCATATCCCCTACTTTGATAATTCCCTGAGTGTAGTACTTAAGATCCAGTGTAATCTCTGTATCAGAAACATCTATTACTGTTCCTTCAAGGATATCCCCTTCCTTAACCTTTCTAAAGGATCTGTCTATCTCATCCTTGAAATCATTCATTGTCTCTTCTGGCATAGTAATACCTCCCCGAATATAATATACATTCCCTAAATATATGCTACTTAGGCGATACAAGATAGATTATATCACAGTATATCAGGATATACTCACTATTCTCATTTTAGACAATAAAAAAGCTCACGAAATATCTTTCGTAAGCTCTTAGAGGTGACAGGCGGATTTGAACCGTCGATCAGGGTGTTGCAGACCCACGCCTTACCACTTGGCTATGTCACCATATTCATTTGAATGACTCCGACGAGAATCGAACTCGTGTTACCGCCGTGAAAGGGCGATGTCTTGACCGCTTGACCACGGAGCCGTAATAGAACTGATTCAACATCAAAGCTATCTTTGATAAGCTCCCCAAGTAGGACTCGAACCTACGACACTTCGGTTAACAGCCGAATGCTCTACCGACTGAGCTATTGAGGAATACAGGTACTATTATAACACAAAACACATGCAGTGCATGTGTTTTTTTCTTGTACCTTCAAAACCGAACACTGAATATCTAAATCCTTAACCTCTTTTGTTCCTAACCTTTTTGGATAA
>JAEEGI010020544.1_pt1 | contig 13209 bp, 10 predicted proteins | sample 8958751 | NCBI WGS metagenome assembly JAEEGI01 (sample SAMN16246545, study PRJNA631951) | gut metagenome | biome: gut microbiome; feature: rumen; material: KS-attached | host: Bos | place: Iran: Karaj | collected 2018-10
CTGTACCATGTCGACAGGCACGGGATGTCCTGCCCGGGCATCTCCTTCTTCATGTGGCAGAGCGCGTCGTACGGCGAGAGCCTCTCGTCGACCACGTGCCTTTTGAAGAGGAAGGCCATCTGGTTCGTAACCAGCATCCTGGTTCCCTTGTTGGCGTTGTTCTCGTTGATCTCGTCCTGTGCCCTGAAGGGGTCGTATTCGGCGTACCTGCGTCGTCGCCTGTCCTTCGGGTCCGGAACGGCCGCCCCGGTGGCCCCGCGCAGGTATTCGCGCCTCCAGGTCTCGTATTTCAGCCCGTGCTTCGCGGCGAACTGGCGGAGCGTGATCCGGCATCCCGCCCTGATGATCGCGTTCCAGTCCGATGCCAGCGTCTGGCGATGGCTGAAAATTAGATGTGCGCCGGGCACGTGTTGTGTGGTATAATTCCTCACGGCGTCCTTTCTTTGGCTTTGATGTTTTGGTTTGGGCACCTTCATCATACCACAGATCGTGACGCCTTTGGTGTCTTTTCCGCGCGCGACGCCCCCTAGGGGGCGTGCCTTTCTCCTTTTTCCCTTCCTCTTCCGTTCCCTGTCTTTCTTCCTTTTTGCCTCTGTTCTCCACCTCGAAACCTGGCCTTTCCGATTTGACTCACTTGATTGTACAACTTTCCATGGCGAGACGCAGAATTGACGGGAGAGCGATACGATGGTATATTATTCATCATGTTGTCTTTCGCCATGGGCGTCATCAGGGACTGGCGGGACCTGAACGCCTTCGAGATCATCCGCCATCCGTGGTTCATCTCCGCGTTCCTCGCGGGGGGGCTTGCGCAGGTCATCAAGCTTGTGCAGGGTTGGTTTCGCACGCGCAAGCTGGACAAGAAGGTCCTCTCCGCTCCGGGAGGGATGCCAAGCGCGCACGCTGCGCTCGTTACGGCGCTCGCCGTTGCAGTGGGACTCACCGACGGGTTCGATTCGCCTGAGGCGATGATCGCCGTTGGGTTCGGCACCATCACGCTGGCGGATGCTCTCTCCATCAGGCGTGCGGCCGGCGAGCACGCGCAGCTGCTCAACCGCATCGTCGAGCGGCTGAACCTGACCGGCGAGGAACGATTTGAGGCGCAACGCCTGCGCGAGCGGCTAGGGCACACGCGGGTTGAGGTCGTTGCCGGCGTCTTCTTTGGAATCGCCGTGGCCCTTGTGGTCTGTGGCTTTTGGGACTTCTGGAAATGAAACGGATACTTCATTACTTGATCCTTGCCGTCGTGCTGCTTGGTGCGCCGGCACTATGTGCCTGGCTTGGAGGATACGACGAGATATGGGAAGGCGTGAAGAGCTTTCCGCCGCGCACGGAAGACTGGGGTTTCCAGCCCGAAAAGCTGTGGAACCACCGCTGTCCGTTCTCTTGGCCTTGGTTCATAGGTCTGGCGCTTTTCTCGTTCGTATGCCTTCGCCCGCTCGTGAAGCGTTGCCTCAAGAGTTTGGTGCCTAGTGCTTGGTGCCTAGTACCTAGTGCGAAGCTGAAGCACAAGGATATACTCGGAAGCAACGCACCAAGCACCAAGCACCAAGCACTAAGCACTTTCCCATGGTGGGGCTGGCTTGGCGTAGTCATACTCGCCTCGGGCTGGATACTTTCCTGGAACTACCACTTCCGCTGGTTCCCGACGCTTCCAGAGAGAGTGCAGGTGCAATTGTCGTACGCGCCCGTCTGGGCAGGGTTCATACTTCTCGTGAATGCGCTCTGCGTGAAGCGGAGCGGACACTCCCCGATGACTGACCACCCGTGGGCATACGCGGCGCTGTTCCCTGCGAGCTCGCTCTTCTGGTGGTTCTTCGAGTACCTGAACCGCTACGTGTGGAACTGGTACTACGTGGGCATATCGCAGCTTGGCGCGCTGGAATACACCTTCTACGCCACCATCTGCTTCGCGTCAGTGCTGCCTGGCGTCTGCTCGGTGGCGGCGTTCCTGCACACGTTCCGTCCGTTCGCCGACGAGAACTACGCCAACATGGGCAAGGTGAACATGCGCGGATGGCGCGCGGTTGCGGTGCTGTCGTTCGTGGCGGCGCTTGGGCTCGCGGGCATCGTGTTCTTTCCGCGCTACACGTTCCCGCTCCTGTGGCTCTCGCCGCTCATGGTGTTCCTGCTGGTGCAGGTGGCGCTGAAGGAGCCGTGCGCGCTCGACTGCCTGGCGGTTGGCAACTGGTCGGTGGTGTTCCGTTTCGCGCTCGCGGCGCTCGTATGCGGACTCTGCTGGGAGACCTGGAACTACTACGCGCTCGCGAAGTGGATATACTCCGTGCCGTTCGTGCACCGCTTCCAGATATGGGAGATGCCGCTCATCGGCTTCGGCGGATACCTGCCTTTCGGCATGGAGTGCGCCGCAGTGACGGCGTGGATATGCCCGGCTCTTATCGAGAATGGTGAAAGGTGAAAGGATTGATACTATGAGAAAGATGATGTCATTTGGCATGTGCGCATTCGTCGCTGGTGCGGCGACTGCCTTCACCTGTTCGGAGGCGGCACGCGCCAAGGCGCGAGACTTCATCGACAACGAGAAGCAGTTCCATCTCGGCTTCCTGCCCACCGAGCAGTCGAACCCGATCACTGCGACGCTGGAGGAGGACTTCAAGCGCTCCACGCTCGCGGGCGTGCAGTGCCTTCAGCGCGGCGACCGCCAGATTCCGATTACGATGCGCCACGTCTTCGCGGGCGAGAAGTTCGAGAAGCTCGTCTCGTCGATGGTGGAGACTCTTCAGGCGAAGAAGGGACGCATCATCTTCTCAGGATGCGGCGCGACGGGACGGCTCTCCATCCTGCTCGAGTCGATGTGGCGCGACTTCTTCCATCGCCGCGCCGCGGAGCTCACTCCGGCCGAGCGCGCGCTCGCCGACAGGTCGGCCTCGATCATGACTGGCGGCGACTTCGCGCTCATCCGCTCGGTCGAGTTCTTCGAGGACTTCGCGGAGGGCGGCCGCCGCCAGGCCGCCGCGCTCGACGTTGGCGAAGGCGACACGTTCGTAGCCATCACGGAGGGCGGCGAGACGTCGTCCGTGCTGGGCACCCTCAAGTACGCGGCCGAGCATGGCGCTAAATGCTTCCTAGTCTTCAACAACCCCGCCGACCTCCTGCGCGGCTACCTCGACCGCTGCCGCGAGGCGATCGACAATCCGAAGGTGACGGTGATCGACATATACTGCGGCTCGATGTCGCTCGCCGGATCCACGCGCATGCAGGCCACCACATCCGAGCAGCTGCTCGGCTCGTGCGCCCTAGAGGCCGCGCTCTGCCGCGTGCTGCCGCGCTTCGCCAAGGAGACGTCCAAGGACTACACCCTTGCCTTCGAGAAGCTGCTCGCCGGCCTAGAGTCGCCCGGTGGACGCGCCGGCCTCGTGAAGGCCATCGAGTTCGAGAAGGGCGTCTACGACAAGCACGGACGCATCACGTACCTTGCCGACAAGTGCATGCTCGACCTCTTCACCGACAACACCGAGCGCTCCCCAACCTTTATGCTGCCGCCGCTCCGCTCCAGCCGCGACAGGCACCTCGCCCAGTCTTGGGCGTTCGTGAAGAATCCGCTCCATCCCACCGTTGAATGCTGGAACGAGATGATGCGCCGCCATCCCCGCTGCCTTGAGTTCACGTCCGAGGACGCCCGTTCGCTCAAGATGCCCCAGCGCTTCATCGACTCGCCCCCGCTCATCAAGTACTCCGACCTCGTCACATACATGATCGGCAACGAGCCCGCTCCCGAGCGCATCAAGGGCTACGAACGCGCCGCGGCCGTTATGCTCACCGTGGGCGACAAGCCCGCGGAGTTCACCTCGGCCGCTAACCGCCTCGCCGCCGACTGGCCCGAGAAGATCGAGTTCCACATCGGCCCACAGCGCACGGACGGCATCTGGGTGAACATGGAGATCGCCGACTCGCCGCTTGAGATCTGGAAGCACCTCGCCGTTAAGCTCGCGTTCAACTGCCTCTCCACCGGCACGATGGCGGCCTCGGGACGCGTGGCGGGCAACTGGATGAGCTGGGTGTCGATATCGAACAAGAAGCTCATCGACCGCGGCATCCGCCTGCTCGTTGAACTTGGCGGCGTCTCGTACGAGGAGGCCGCGCAGAGGATATTCGCCGCCGAGGAATGGGTGCAGTCGCAGGACTGGACGGGCAAGGAGGAGCCGTGCGCAGTTCAGGTGGCGCTCGCACGTCTGCGCCGCGAGAAGAGCAAGTGACATGAAACACGGATTTGTGGTATAATAGCGCCATGAAAACAAATCACATTCTCATGCTGGCGGCGGGCGTTGCGCTCGCCGGTAACTTGTTTGCCGCCCCTGCGGCAACCACATTCGCGCGCGACGAGCTGCAGAAGTACGTCGACTCCGGCGAACTTCCGGGCGCGGTGAACGTGTTCTACAACAACGGCGTGGAGGAGGTCGCGTGCCTCGGATATGCGGACGCCGGCAAGAAGCGCCCGATCACGCTCGACGACGTGTACATGCAGTGCTCGCAGACGAAGGGCTTCTGCGGCGTCACGATCGCCATCCTCGTGGAGGAGGGCAAGATCAGCCTCGACGATCCAGTCTCGAAGTACATCCCCGAATTCGGCACGCTGTGGATCGAGAAGTCCAACAAGAACGGCGTGCGCACCCTCGAAAAGGCGAAGAACACGCTCACCGTGCGCATGGTGATGAACCACACCGGCGGCTTCCCGTTCGAGCTTCCCAGCTTCCACTCGATGGGCGGATGGTCGCGCAGGATGCCGCTCAGGAGCGTGGCGCTCGTCGCGGCCTCCCAGCCGATTCTCTTCGAGCCCGGCACGAAGCAGCAGTACTCGAATGTCGGCATCGACATCGGCGCCGCAGTGGTGGAGCGCGTCACGGGCAAGCGCTGGGAGGACTTCCTCAAGGAGCGCGTGTTCCAGCCGCTCGGGATGAAGGACTCCGGCTTCTGGCCCACAAAGGAGCAGCTAGAGAAGAAGGTGGAGATGTACACCTGCCGCAAGGGCCAGCCCGCCGTGTGGACTGAGCACGACCAGTCCATGCAGCGTCCTTACGCCGACGACCGCGTGTTCCCGAGCGCCGGCGCGGGACTGTGGACGACCGCGCGCGACCAGCTCAAGTTCTACAAGATGCTGATGAACCTCGGCGTTGGCGAGAACGGCGCGCGCATCCTCAAGGAGGAGACGGTGAAGAGCATTCTCGCGGTCTCGACGCGTCCCCAGGGCCTCGGCGGCTACTCGCTCGGCCTCGCCGCGCCGGTGAAGGACGGCGAGAACGAGTGGTTCGGCCATGGCGGCGCATGGGGCACCAACTGCATGGTCAACTGGCACAAGAAGCAGCTCAAGCTCTGGGCGGTGCAGCTCAGGGGCGGTCCTCGTCCGTGGGACGGCGCTCGCAACAAGGCCGAGCAGAAGTTCTTCAGCCAGAAGATCGACAACTCCGCGGCCGAGGCATTCACGGGTCGCCTGAAGTAAGATGGGCCGTCACGGGGCACACTGGACTCTCTTCATAGCCACGCGCCTTGTGGGCGTGGCTGTGGATTCCGTCCTCATGGGCGCCGCATACGTGGCCGCCGTCGCTCTGCGCTTCGACTTCCGCGAGCCGCAGTGGGGATGGCGCGCCACGGCCCTCAGCTTCGTCACGGTGTGGGCGGTGCAGCTCTTCGCCCTAATCGCGACTGGATGCTACAAGCTGCCCTGGCGCCGCACCGGCGCACTCGAGATGCCCCGCTACGCGGGCGCGTTCGCGCTGAGCGCGCTCGCGCTCGCCGCGCTCAGATGGTACATGCCCGAGCTCACGCTCGCCCATGTGCGCCCGCCTTACTCGATCACGCTCATCTCTACCGTTCTCGCGTTCTGCGCAGTGCTAGGCGTGCGCATCGTATGGCGCTTCTACTCGCAGGCGCGGAGCAACGAGAAGAAGCTGCTGCGCCGCCGCGAGAAGATCGCCGGCGGAGAAGACGTGCTGGAGATGCTGCGCGGAAAGACCGTTCTCGTTACAGGCGCGGGCGGCTCGATCGGCAGCGAGATCGTGCGCCAGACCGCTCGCAGCGGCGCCGCGCGCGTGGTGATGGTGGAGCGCGGCGAGAACGCGCTCTACGAGATCGACCGCGAAATGCGCGCCGCCGGCTCAAACGCGCCGTGCGTGCCGGAGATGGTGGACATTACGGACGCCGACCGCATGAAGCGGGTGCTCGAGCGCTGGAAGCCGCAGATCGTGCTGCACGCTGCCGCATACAAGCATGTGCCGATGGTGGAGAGCAATCCGCTGGACGGCCTGCGCAACAACGCAGTCGCCACGCGCCGTCTCGGCGAATGGTCGCGCGATGCGGGCGTGGAGAGGTTCGTGATGATCTCCACCGATAAGGCGGTTAACCCCATCAGCGTGATGGGCATGACGAAGCGCCTTGCGGAAGTGCTGCTCCTTGAGCTAAACAGCCCGGACGCGAAGGGGTGCGTGTTCTCGTGCGTGCGCTTCGGGAATGTGCTCGGATCAAGCGGAAGCGTGGTGCCGCTTTTCCGCGAGCAGATCGCACGGAAGGGTCCGCTCACCGTCACGCACCCAGAAATGAAGCGCTACTTCATGAGCGTGGAGGAGGCGGTGGCGCTCGTGCTCGAGGCCGCCGCGATGGGCTCGCGCGGATCCCAGAAGGGCGGATGCATCTACACGCTCGACATGGGCGAGCCGGTGCGCATAGTCGACCTCGCGGAGGACATGATCCGCCAGGCCGGCTACAAGCCCTACGTTGACATTCCAATCGTGTTCACGGGAATACGTCCTGGCGAGAAGCTCTTCGAGGAGCTCAACGTGAGCGAGAAGAGCGTGTACCGCACCGGCCACGCGAGAATATTCGTTTGCCGCGATCCCGGACGCGCAGAGGGAGTGGACGCCGAAGAGGTGGCGCGCTTTGCGTCCGGCTGCCCGGGCGACGACGAAGTGCGAGCGTTCCTCAAGGCGCGGGTGGGCGCGCAGTGAAGGCGACGCTGATCATCCCCTGCTGGAACAGCGCCGCCACTCTGCCGCGCATCATCGCAGACGTGCGCGCGCAGACATTTTCAGATTTCGAGGCAATCTTCGTTGACGACGGATCTGCAGACGCGACGCCGAAGATTCTCTCCGCGGCCGCGTTCGAAGATGCGCGCATCCGCGTGATCACTCTCTCCGAGAACCGCGGCGTCAGCGCGGCCCGCAACGCCGGCCTAGACGCGGCCCATGGCGAATTCATCTTCTTTGCCGATCCCGACGATTCAATCTCTCCGCAGATGCTCGAGAAGGGCATTGCCGCAATGGAGGCGGATAGCGCCGACTACTGCGTGTTTCCGTACCTGGAGAAATTCGAAGGGGACGCCGAAGCGCGCATTGTGCCGCTCAAAGGCGAATGCCGCCTCTCTTCCAACGAAGAGATCGTGCGCCTGTACATGAGCCGCATGTTCGGCTACTCGTTTGAACATGTGAAAGAATGGTACGCGGGCACACCGCTCTTCGAGCGCCGTATCCAGGGCGGTGTGTGCTGGTGCGTCTTCAGGCGAAGCGTTGTCGAAGAGCATCACGTGCGCTTCGACGAGGACATCGCATTGTACGAGGACGCGATGTTCAACTGCGCCTATCTGCTGCATGCACGGCGGATGACGTGCGTGGCGGAGCCGCTGTACACCTACCTTCACGCGCACACCGGCGCAGTTGCGCGGCTGCGGCGCGGCGAGCGCGAAATCGAGAACAAGCTCGCGCTCCTGCGCGCGCGCATCGCGCTCGACGCCGCCTCTGGCGGACGCCTCGAACCGATGTACGCCGCATCGTGCGTGTTCTCTGTTCTTGAGATGCTCAAAATCGCGTTCACGCTGCGCGCGCCGTTCGCGAAGAGCCTGCGCCTCGTGCGCGAGTACATGGCGCACGACGTGGTGCGCCGCGCGATCGCCGGCTTCCCGCTCAGTGCCCGCCGCCCGTTTCTCGCCCTCGCCGTCCTCACCCTAAGAGTGGTTCGGTAGTTGGGTAGTTAGGTAGTTGGGTGGTTTGGTAGTTGGGTGGTGCCTTTTCTTTTAACGCAGAGACGCAGAGGGGCAGAGACTTTTCTTTCTCTGCGCCTCTGCGCCTCTGCGTTAAGAAATGCCGGCAGAAAAGAGCAATGACAGAAAAATCAGTCCTATCGTGATTCTGCGATGCCGCACATCATTGCCCAACCAGGCGAAAATGTGAATGTTTGTATTCATGCCCTCATCATACCATATTTCAGCACCAGCGGCAAGCACTAGGCACTAAAATGTGCTATAATCTTACCCATGAAAAAGACATTGTCGAACAGAGGGAAAAACATCATGTGCAGTCTTTTTGCCTGCGCCATCCTCGCAGCAGGAGCAGCGACGGCAAATGTCGCGGAGCCGCCGCGAAATAATCCTGCGCAGCAGAGGATCAAGGAGTGGTTTCTCGAGAACTACTACGGCCGCGCGCCTGTAGGGCGTCCGGACGACATGGAGTTCAAAGAAAACGAAATCCACATTGCCGGCGGAAAGGTGAAGATCCGCCTCGATGTCACCCTGCCGTCCGGCGCGTCGAAGGATAAGCCATGCCCCGTTGTGCTTGTTGCCGACAGGCGCTCGTGCTTCGCCACGCCAATCAATTCAAAGAATCTTGAAAAGATTCTCGCCGTACAGGCGGAGTTCAAGCGGATGGCGACCGAACGCGGCTATGCGCTTGTCATGTGGAACGTAAACGACGTCGCGCCAGACTGCTGGCTGTACGACCGCTACATCAGGATGAAGCAGGACGATCTGCCACCAAACGCATGGGGCGTGTTCGGACTCTACGGCGGCGAGCCCGACGGACGCAAAGGCGACACATGGGGAACGATCCGAGCGTGGGCCTGGGGCCACAGCCGCGTGATGGACTGGATCGAAGAGCAGCCCATGCTCGACGCGAAACGCGTTGCGGTTTGCGGACACTCCCGCCTCGGCAAGACTGCCCTCGTCGCTGGCGTCACAGACGAGCGCTTCCTCGTTGCGTACTCCAACGACTCAGGCGTTGGCGGCGCGCATCCGCACCGACTCTGGAAGCCGGGCGTATGCAAGCTCTCCTTCGTGAACAAGCACCATCGCCACTGGCTATGCTTCAACTCGCGCAAGTTCGAAGCGGACGAGCGCAACATGCCGCACGACATGGACGAGTTTCTCGCGCTCATGGCGCCGCGCTACCTCTACGTGGCAAGCGCAAGCGAGGATGTATGGGCGGGTCCGGAGGGAGAGCAGTTTGCCGCCGAGATGGCCTCCCGCGCCTGGGAGCGCATGAACCTCAAGGGATGGGGCTACAAGGGACATGTCGGCGGCCATGTCCGGCCCGGCGGACACGACTTCCTTCCCTACGACTTCAAGCTCTTCCTCGACTTCTGCAAGACGCCATTCGCCTCACAATCCCTGCAAAACTAAGACATCATTTGATTCATACGACGACTCCGACGAGATCGAAGCGCACGGTGGCCTCTCCCACATATTGACCGAAACAGATTGATGGCAACTATTTTGGATTTTCATAAATAGTTGCCATTTTTTGTGAGCATTGAAAATGGCAACTATTTCCATTTTCTTAGAATAGTTGCCATTCGCACTATTGCGCTTTATGAAAAATTATGGTATTCTATCTACGTTTTCCACAAGAAAGGCTAAACGATGTTTATTGGAAGAGAATATTACCTTGAACGTCTTGAAGCGCTCTGGCGGAAGTCGGTTGCGTCGTTGGTGGTCATTTCAGGAAGGCGACGAATCGGAAAATCAACGTTGGTTGAAGTGTTTGCGAAGTCCTCCAAATGCGGTTTCATAGAAATCGAGGGACTTGCGCCCGACAAGTACATGACGAACGAGAAGCAGATTGAAAACTTCTGCGCTTCTCTTGCACGGACGACGGGTTCGCCAGAAGTCAGGGCAGACAGTTGGCCCAAGGCATTTGACGCGCTTGACGCGGCACTTGGGGGACGAAGCAGGAAGGTTGTCTTCCTTGACGAAATATCCTGGATGGGTGGATACGACACGTCGTTTGCCGCCTACCTGAAGAATGCCTGGGATATGCAGTTCTCGCGACATCCACGTGTAATCTTCGTGTTGGCGGGCAGCGTTTCGGCGTGGATCCAGGAGAACATTCTGCAGTCCAAGGCGTTTGTCGGCAGAATCTCTCTTGATGTGACGTTGCCAGAGTTGCCGCTCTCTGACTGCCGTGCGTTCTGGGGACGCAAGGCCGAGCGCACGGCTCTGCGAGAAGTCATCGACGTGCTGTCGGTGACAGGGGGCGTCCCGAAATATCTTCAGGAGATTGATCCTTCGCTGCCTGCTGACGAGAACGTCAAGCGGATGTGCTTCACGCCGGAGGGGTATCTGTTCAAGGATTTCAACACGATCTTCGGAGACGTGTTTGGTGCGGCGGCGGCGAAGCGACGCATTCTTCTGGCGCTTGCCAACGGCTCTGCCAGCGTCTCTGAATTGGCAGAGAAGTTTGAACGGGAGCCGAACGGGCATTTGAGCGAGGATTTGCGCGACCTGACAGCGGCTGGTTTCGTCGCGTCGTCGGCGGGGAAAAACCCCGAAACGGGTTCGGACGTGCGGGAAGTCCGCTATCGGCTTCGCGACAACTACACGCGCTTCTATTTAAAGTTCATCGCGCCGAAGGCCGAGGCGATCGGAGAAGGACTTTTCCGATTCACGACCCTTGACCGCCTTCCGGGATGGGAGTCGATCATGGGACTCCAGTTCGAGAACCTTGTGCTGAACAATCTGAAAAAGCTCTGTTCGCTCATCGGATTGGACGGACGGCTCGTTACGTCTGCGGCGCCGTATGTTCGGCGACCCGGAAAGACGACGCCAGGCGTGCAGATCGACCTGCTCGTGCAGACGCCCAAGTCGGTTTATCTCGTGGAGATCAAGCGGCGCACGCGCATTTCGTCGGCGATTGAGGACGAAGTCCAGGAGAAGGTGAGGCGGTTGCGCGTCCCGCGCGGCACCTCAGTGCGAACGGTTCTCGTGTATGACGGAACCATCGCACCGGAGGTGGAGGAAAACGGCTATTTCGACTATCTTGTTCCGGTGGAGTCGTTCTTCAACTGAAAGCGAGAAATTCAAAAAGATGGTTATGCCAAGCCGTTCCGCACTGAGACTCGCCCCGTCTTGCGCTGTAACCGAAGGCGGATGGGGGGTAAATACCTACTATGCCACAGATCCTCGGTGGTATATTTCTGTATATGGTTTTGTCAGCAATAAGGTGAACCGTCTTACGCACGAGCAGGCGATAACAAAACCTCTTTTCACACCATTCAGAATACATGTCGACAAGATGCATTCACTCGATCCATACGACGGCGCCGACGAGAACGGCCAACACGGCGGCCTCTCGGGTAAGGAATGGCTGCGCGCGAGGTTCCTTTCGGATGCGATACCGGCCACAAGCCGCGCCGCCGGGGCGAATGAATTTAGAATTGGAACTGTACGAGGTAACATTCGCATGGATGAATATAGTCTTGAAGGCTGCATGTACAATGTGAAGGAATGGCCCGGTGAACGCAAAGAGGAAAGAGACGGTATCACTGAATACATGTGGCACCATTCGGATTTTAAGCAACTTGCATATTTCTTTGTTCACAGGCTGTTCGACAAGTTTGTTCAAGGGAAAACGGAATGAGGAGGAATAGCAATGAAAGCAAAATTGATTCAGCGTGTGACTTTTACCAGTTTACTGGCAATTGGGGTCAGCGTATTGGCAATCGGTAGGGCCGTTACGGATACGGCGAAGTTGGGGGTACTAGTTGTTGATGACATTACGGCCAAGCCGATTCCGAATGTAAAGGTAACGGGAATCTTTAAGAATGACAATGGATGGTTGGCGTTTAAGGGATCTGCCGATTCGGATATGGATACCGCAAGGACTGACGCAAAAGGCCGTTGCAGGGTAAGCGGGAGGACGAACTGCGGCTATGCGTCATGTATAATCGCCGCGGAAGTGACTGGATATTACTGGCATGACCAGGGAGATGGTCGCTGTTTCCGGCAAAAAAACGCACTCGGCATCTGGCAGCCGGACAATCTTGTGGTGACGGTGCGTCTTCAACGCGTGGAGCATCCAATTCCTCTTCTCGTGAAATATGTCAGTGCGGCTTCGCGCGTGTCTCGCTCAAAGGATATCTTCCCTAAAGGGGAAAAAGTTGTGCGGTATGATCTTGTCATGGGGGATTGGCTGCCGCCGGTCGGAAAAGGGAAAGTGGCAGACGTGGAGTTCACGCGCCACCCGCGCAAGACGCTCTACGAAATGGAAACATCCTGTTATGACGGAAAAATCAAGGTGCAGGCGTTCAGAGATTCCATGACTGTCAAGTTTCTAGGCGAAGGGAATGGTCTCGTCGAGCTCCATCCGCCTCCTCGCCTCGGGCTTATGATACGCGCCGCCCCTGAAACTGGCTATTCGCCGGAATATGAATGCTGGGCGCAGCTTGATCTTTGGAAGCCAGAGCCTCGGAGCTTTGCGCGCTCGAAAGAAACGTCCAGCTATGACGCTAGCAGATGCTTCTGCTTCCGCATCCGCACACGACGTGACGAACGTGGGAAGATCGTTGAAGCCTATTATGGCAAGATATATGGAGACATCTTCTTTTCTCATGAGGTGACGAACGTCTGCATGCTGTACTATCTCAACCCCAAGCCTCTTGACCGCAATCTCGAATGGGATCAGAAGACCAATCTGTGTTCGGAAAACGACCCTTCCTACGAGTTTGAGTTTAGACCGTGAAACGTACTCCAACTCCGCGAGCAGGCGATAACGCATCCGCTCTTCACCCCGTTCGGGATACACGACGAAGAGATGCATTCGCTCGATCCGTACGACGGCTCCGACGAGAACGGCCAACACGGCGGTCTCTCCGGCAAGGACTGGCTGCGCGCGCGGTTCCTCGCCGATGCGATACCGGCCACAAGCAGTGCTTTTGACTTCTCCTAGTTGCTTTCGCTGCTTGGAGTTTCGGAGTTCTGGAGGGCTGAGGATTGCCTTGGGGGTATTCTCCCTGACTCAAAAACTCTCCGTGGCGAAAGCAATCTACATTATCCTCCGTAACATTCAATTACGTGGCGTTGGAGTCTTATGGCAACTGATTGCTGAAATCACGGCTGCGGTTCAAGCACCACGAAGAATGCGGCGGAGTTGGCGTCTTTGCGAGGAAGGGTGAGCGTGCCATCCTTCCACTCGACAGTGATGGGTTCAAGGT
>JAEEGI010020545.1_pt1 | contig 13209 bp, 7 predicted proteins | sample 8958751 | NCBI WGS metagenome assembly JAEEGI01 (sample SAMN16246545, study PRJNA631951) | gut metagenome | biome: gut microbiome; feature: rumen; material: KS-attached | host: Bos | place: Iran: Karaj | collected 2018-10
TGTTGTGTTTTCCGCTTCCGTTGATGCCATCGAAAGGTTTCTCATGGAGCAGTACACGGAATCCATGCTTTCTTGCCACTCGTTTCATGACCGACATGAGCAGCATGTTGTGATCGACCGCCAGGTTCGTCTCCTCAAAAATCGGCGCCAGCTCAAACTGGTTAGGTGCCACCTCGTTGTGTCGGGTCTTGCATGGAATGCCGAGTTCAAGCGCTACGATTTCAAGCTCCTTCATGAACGCCGCCACACGTTCCGGGATTGACCCGAAATAGTGGTCGTCCATCTGCTGGTTCTTTGCCGAATCATGTCCCATGAGCGTCCTTCCTGTGAGCAGGAGGTCAGGTCGTGCAGCATAAAGTCCCTCATCAACGAGGAAATACTCTTGCTCCCATCCAAGGTTGCTGGTCACCTTCTTGACATCCTTATCGAAATAATGGCATACATCGGTAGCCGCCACGTTCACAGCATGGAGTGCCCTGAGGAGTGGAGCCTTGTAGTCGAGAGCCTCACCGCTGTAGGAAATGAACACGGTAGGGATACAGAGCGTGTCGTCGATGATGAACACAGGCGATGTTGGGTCCCATGCTGAATATCCCCTGGCCTCGAAAGTGGATCTGATACCTCCCGAAGGGAAAGAAGAGGCATCCGGTTCCTGCTGTACAAGGAGCTTACCGGTAAATTCCTCCACCATACCACCTTTTCCGTCGTGTTCGATAAACGAGTCATGTTTTTCAGCCGTACCTTCGGTGAGTGGCTGGAACCAATGCGTATAATGAGTGACCCCATTTTCAACCGCCCAAGCCTTCATTCCTTCCGCCACAGCATCAGCCACGCTGCGATCGAGTCTTGCACCGTTGTTGATGACATCCATCATTTTCTCATACACATCTTTAGGAAGATATTTATACATTTTCTCCCTATTGAAGACCTTCTTTGCAAAATACTGAGCAGGTCTTTCCGCAAAAGTTTTCACTTCGAGAGGCTTTTTCTTGAACGCCTCACCAACAACTTGAAATCTTAAAGTTTCCATACAAACTTTTTTTTATTACAGGAATACATTTGTTCTTTAACATCAGATTCCTGTAGGTTAATAATTCTTTATTTCCAATTCTCAATTCTCCGAAGCGCCTCCGCAGTTGACTCGTGTGACCCAAAAGCAGTGAACCTGACATATCCTTCACCACTCGGACCGAATCCCACTCCCGGCGTGCAGACCACATTCGCTCCATAAAGCAGCTCATCAAAGAAATGCCAAGAGTCCATTCCTTCAGGAGTCTTCATCCAGATATACGGTGCGTTGACACCGCCATAGACCTGGAATCCGAGCTTTGCAAGCGTGGTTCTCATCTTAGCCGCATTCTGCATATAGTAATCCACCGTGACCCTCACCTGTTCTTTACCTTCAGGAGAATAGGTAGCCTCCGCTGCTTTTTGTGAGATATAGCTTGTGCCATTGAATTTTGTGCACTGCCTGCGGTTCCACAAGTGGTTGAGGGAAATGCGCTCTCCATTGAGAGTTGCCGCCGTAACCTCTTTCGGCACGATGGTATATCCGCATCTCACTCCAGTGAATCCAGCCGTTTTAGAGAAAGAGCGGAACTCGATGGCACATTTCTTTGCCCCCCTGATTTCATAGATGCTGTGGGGAATATCTGGATCCGTGATATAGGCTTGATATGCAGCGTCATAGAATATTAAAATATCGTTTTTGAGCGCATAATTCACCCATTTCTTCAATTCCTCCCTTGAGATGACCGTGCCCGTGGGGTTGTTGGGATAGCAGAGATAGATAACATCCACGTGCTGCTTTTCTGGAATCTGGGGAGTGAAGTTGTTCTCAGCTGTGCAAGGCATATATACCACGTTCGACCATTTGCCTTCCTGTAGCACGCCTGCCCTTCCGATCATGACGTTAGAATCGATATAGACAGGATAGATTGGGTCAGTCACACCGATGGAGTTGTCCCATCTGATAAGTTCCTGGAAATTTCCAGTGTCGGACTTTGCTCCATCATTGACAAAGACCTCATCAATGTCGAGATGTATGCCCCTTGGCCTGAAATCATTCTTAAGAATAGCCTCACGCAGGAAGTCATATCCCTGCTCAGGTCCATATCCTCGGAACGACTCCTTGACCGCCATCTCATCGACCGCCTTGTGCATGGCATCCACCACAGCAGGACAGAGAGGCTGTGTGACATCTCCGATACCCAGCGAGATGAGTTTGTTTTTCGGATGCGTCACTTTGAACACATTGACCTTCTTTGCGATATCGGCAAAAAGGTAGTTGTTCGGCAATTTCAAAAAATGTTCGTTAACTAAAGCCATAGCTTCAAATTGTATTTCAACATATTATACTAATCACATATAGATTTCCCCATCAAACACAAATTCGGCAGGTCCGGAGAGGAATACATGATTGTTTTCTTTCCATTCGATATGGAGATTTCCACCGTCCATGATGATGTCTGCCTGGCGTCCGGTTCTTCCCGTCATGGCAGCCGCCACCGCTGTTGCGCAAGCTCCAGTTCCGCATGCCATCGTAATGCCACTGCCTCTTTCCCAGACTCGGGTACGGATTGAACCATCAGGGTAGACTTTGGCAAATTCGATATTGCACCTCTGTGGAAACGCTTCATGGCATTCGAGTCGAGGCCCCATGTCCGCCACCTTGTCCACGTTGTCGGTGAAAATGACATAATGCGGGTTTCCCATAGAGACAAACACTCCGATTTCAGGATCCTCGTCCTTGCAGAAAAGCAGCTTATCCGATATTTTAGGTACCAACATATCCACGCAGACCGACTCCACCACTCCTTCGGAGACCTTCAGTTCCAGAACCTTTACTCCCGATTTAGTCAGTAGTCTGATGGTGGTCTTATCCGTCAATCCCTTCTCATAGAGATATTTTCCGATGCACCTCGATGCGTTTCCGCACATCAGCGCCTCACTTCCGTCGGCATTGAAGATTCGCATGGAGAAATCCGCATCGTCGCCGTCCACCTTATCGATGAGCACCAGTCCGTCGGCTCCAATCCCTTTGTGCCGGTCGCTCCATCTGGTGGAAGCCTCCTGCGGGTTGTCGATAGGATATTTCGTGGCATCTACATAAATGTAGTCGTTGCCGCACCCGTGCATTTTGGTAAAAGCAATCCGTTTCATTTTGATAGGAATTGATGAATTTTCTGTGCCGTTTGTTTTCCACTCGCCATCGCCCTGACCACGAGTGACGCCCCATTGGCCGCATCGCCGCAGACAAACACATTTTCAGGGTATTCGGGATGTTCCGGTTTGAGGAATCCCATTGCAAGCAAAACAAGTTGTGCCTTGATGACTTCAGGCTCTCCTTTCTCCACCATGATTGGTCTGCCTCCATCCGGATTCGGCATCCAGTCGATTTGCTGCACCTTCACACCTGTGAGCATTCCGTCTTTTCCCAGGAACTCCAGAGAGTTGATATTCCATCTTCTTGTGCATCCTTCCTCATGGCTTGATGTGGTTTTTAGCGTTCGAGGGAAATTTGGCCACGGATTCTTAGGATCAACCGGTCCTTCCACCGGTTTCGGCATGATTTCAATCAGAGTGACGCTTTTGCATCCCTGCCTGTGGGCCGTTCCGATGCAGTCGCTTCCTGTGTCACCACCCCCGATGACCAACACGTCCTTGCCTTTGGCCGTGATCCTCTGCTCCTTCGTAAATTCCATTCCTGCAAGCACCCTGTTTTGCTGTGCAAGGAGTTCGAGTGCGAAATACACACCTTTCAATTCCCTTCCTGGAATTTTCAAGTCACGTGCCACCGGTGTGCCCGTGGCCATGACGACGGCATCAAACTGCGCTGCAAATTCTTGATCGCATTCCACCTTCTTTCCAAAGCAGAACTGAATTCCCTCCTGTTGCAACAGGTTCAACCTTCGGTCGATTATAGCCTTGTTGAGTTTGAAATTCGGAATACCATATCTGAGCAGTCCTCCCGCCGCCTCATCCTTCTCAAAGACGGTGACCTCATATCCCATCAGATTCAGTTCATTGGCTGCTGCAAGTCCCGCTGGTCCAGCTCCAATGACCGCGATTTTCTTTCCGTTCCTTACGGGTTTGTGGACTTTGATGTATCCTTCGCGAAAAGCAGCTTCGGTGATTGCCGCCTCATCCTCGCGGTTTGTGGTAGGCTGATGCTGGATAAGGTTGAGCACACATGCCTTCTCGCATAGTGCGGGACAGATTCGTCCGGTGAATTCAGGGAAAGGGTTTGTGGCATTCAGCAGAGCGTATGCCAGTTCCCAATCCCCCTTGTAGAGCGCGTCGTTCCATTCAGGTGGTTTGTTGCCGAGCGGGCAAGCCCAATGGCAGAAAGGCACTCCGCAATCCATGCACCTGGACGCCTGCATTTTCCGTTCCCTGGTGTTGAGCGTCTGCTCCACCTCACCAAAATCGTGTATTCTATCGTGAACAGGCCTGTATCCCGCTTCCTGCCTGTTGATTTCTAAAAAAGCTTTAGGATTTCCCATAATGACATTTGGTTTTAATAATCACGTTGCATATCCTGTATTTTCTGCTGGAGTTTTCTCATCTGCTCTTCTTGCAGCACCCGTTTGTATTCGATTGGCACCACCTGGATAAACTCCTCCACATAGCGGTTCCAGTTGTCGAGCATGGTTTTCGCCAGTTCCGATCCAGTGTAGAGGTAATGCTGGCGGATGAGCTCATGGAGTTCCTTCCTGCTGACGGCATCCTCCACCAGGTTGATTTCCACCATGTCCATGTTGCAGAAGAAGTCGAAGTTATGTGATTTGTCCCAAACATAAGCCACACCGCCCGACATACCCGCAGCGAAGTTGCGTCCAGTCTCACCGAGCACGACCACTCTCCCGCCCGTCATATACTCGCAGCAGTGGTCACCCGCTCCCTCGATGACAGCAACGGCACCTGAATTTCGGACAGCGAAGCGCTCACCCACCTTGCCATTGACATAGAGTTCCCCGCTGGTGGCTCCATAGAGTCCTGTGTTTCCTGCAATGATGTTGTCCTCCGCCTTGAAGCTCACCCTCGAAGGTGGGAGGATGGCGATACGTCCTCCACTGAGTCCTTTGGCATAATAATCGTTGGTTTCCCCTTCAAGTTTGAAAGAAATTCCGTGTTCAAGGAAAGCTCCGAACGACTGTCCGGCCGATCCTTTGAACTTGATGTTGATGGTGTTGTCGGGCAGTCCCTTCAGCCCATATTTCTCAGCCACAGCTCCGGAGAGCATGGCACCCACGGCGCGGTCTGTGTTCTTGACAGCGAAGTCGAGGTTCACCTCCTGCTGATTGAGAATCGCATTCTGTGCAGCGCTGATGATTTGCTTGTCGAGCACAGTGCCACTCATTCCGAGAGGAACCGCCGGAGCCTTTGCGTCGCCAGTGAAACGGAGTTCCCCTTTCTCCTGATAAGTCAGTCTTGAGAGATCAAGAACAGACGGCTTGGTTTCGATGAGTTCTGTATGTCCGACGATGTCGTTGAGGCTTCTGAATCCCATCTCCGCCAGATATTCCCTGACTTCCTGCGCCAGGAAAGTGAAGAAATTGACGAGATACTCATATCGACCGATGAAGTTCTTCCTGAGCAATGGGTTCTGTGTGGCCACTCCCATCGGGCAAGTATTGAGATTACATTTCCGCATCATCACACATCCGAGAACGATGAGAGCCGCAGTTCCGAACGCAAATTCCTCAGCTCCAAGGAGAGCCATGACGATGATGTCGCGCCCAGTCTTGATTTGTCCATCGACCTGCAATCTGACCCCATTTCTCAGTCCGTTGCGCACCAGCGTCTGCTGAGTCTCGCTGAGTCCGATTTCGGGAGATATACCCGCAAACCTCATGGAGCTGGCTGGCGAAGCACCTGTTCCTCCCTCAGCACCGCTGACGACGATGATGTCCGCCTTCGCCTTTGCCACACCAGCGGCAATGGTACCCACTCCACTTTCCGCCACGAGCTTGACAGACACAGTGGCTTTCGGGTTGACATTTTTCAGGTCGAAGATAAGCTGAGCCAGGTCCTCAATGCTATAGATGTCGTGATGAGGGGGCGGTGAGATGAGCGAAATGCCAGGAATGGAGTGTCGGGTCTTAGCAATGACTTCATCTACTTTGAACCCAGGCAGTTGTCCACCTTCACCCGGCTTTGCACCTTGCGCCACCTTGATTTGAATTTCCTCCGCATTGACGAGATATTCGGCAGTGACTCCAAATCGTCCGGAAGCCACCTGCTTGGTTTTGCTGTTGAGGCTTATGCCATCGAAAGTGGCACGGAAACGCTCAGCATCCTCGCCTCCTTCTCCAGTGTTGCTTCTCGTTCCGAGCTTGTTCATTGCAAGACAGATGGCTTCGTGCGCTTCTTTCGACAGCGCACCGAAACTCATGGCACCAGAAACGAAATGCTTCACGATCTGTTCCACCGGCTCCACCTCCTCGAGCGGAATCGGATTCTTCTTCCATCCGATGAAGTCGCGGATGAAGATTGGCTCCTCCTTCTCGTCCACCTTCTTGGAATACTCCTTGAATTTGGCGTAGTCGCCCAATCGTGTGGCCAGCTGAAGCGCCGCGATGGTCTCCGGGTTCCACGCATGGCGTATGCCATCCTTCCTCCAGTGGAACTGCCCATTGTTGGGCAAGAATCCCTTGTCTTCCGCAGAGAACGCCTTTCTGTGCATCTCCACTGCATCTTGAGCGATTTTCTCAAGTCCCACTCCTCCGATAGTGGATACTTCCGTACCGAAATAAGATTTCAGAAGGTTTTCGCTGAGTCCGATACTTTCGAAGATCTTGGCTCCCCGGTAGCTCCTAATGGTGGAGATACCCATTTTTGCCATGATTTTGAAGAGTCCCTTCTTCACTGCCTTGATATAGTTGGTTTCTGCCGTCTGGTAATCCTCCTGAATCTTATGCTTTGTGACCAGTTCATCGAGCACAGCGAATGTGAGATATGGGCAGAGCGCAGACGCGCCATAACCCAAGAGCAATGCCGCGTGCATGGTCTCCCTGATTTCGCCAGACTCCACAATCAGCGCTGTCTGCACCCTCTTTCCCACCTGAATGAGATAATGATGGACGGCCGACACAGCGAGCAATGAAGGAATAGGCACGTTCTGCTCATCCACATCCTTGTCGGAGAGAATAATGTAGTTATATCCCTCATCCACACATTTCTCTGCTTTCTGACAGAGTTCATCGATAGCATGCTTGAGTCCGTCACCTCCTTTTCCCGGTTCGAAAAGCATCGGCAACTTGATGGTGTTGAAACCCTTATATCTGATATTGCAGAGAATGTCGAGCTGCGTGTTATTGAGGATTGGGTGTGGGAGCCTCACCATCTTGCAGTTGGTCTCGTCAGGGTTGAGAATACCTGTCCCCACCCTTCCGATATATTCGGTGAGGGACATGACCAGTTCCTCCCTGATGGAATCGATGGCAGGATTGGTGACCTGTGCGAACTGTTGTCTGAAATAGTTGAAGAAGTTTTGAGGTTTGGTTGAGAGTACGGCCAGCGGCGTGTCGTTTCCCATGGCAGCAGTGGGTTCCTGTGCGTTGACCGCCATCGGTGCGATGGTGCCGTTGACATCCTCATCGCCAAAACCAAACAAAATTTCTTTCTGTCTGAGTTTTTCCACCTTGTTTTCCACATGCCTTCCGCTCTTGAGCATCTCGAGCTGAATGCGGTTGGTTGAAAGCCATTGCCGGTATGGGTGCTCCTGTGCAAGTTTCTGCTTGATTTCTCCATCGTAATAGATTTTTCCCTCCTTGGTATCAACGAGCAGAATTTTTCCTGGCTGGAGCCTGCCTTTCTCTGCGATTTCGGTTGGTTCAAAATCCATCACTCCCACTTCCGACGCCACAATCATGGTATTGTTGTTCGTGATGGTGTAGCGCGCCGGACGCAGTCCGTTTCTGTCGAGCATACCGCCTACAAACCGTCCGTCGGAGAAGAGAAGTGCCGCCGGTCCGTCCCACGGCTCCATAAGGATGGAATGGTATTCGTAGAACGCCTTGAGGTCCTCACTGATTGGGTTCTTGTCGTTGAAGCTCTCAGGCACGAGAACCGACATGGCATGTGGGAGAGAGAGACCTGACATGATGAGGAACTCAAGCACATTGTCTAGGCTGGCAGAGTCCGACATTCCCGGTTGTATGATTGGTGAGATGCTCTTCACCTCTCCCAGCGCCTCGCTGGAGAGCACGCTCTCCCTTGCCTGCATCCATCCCCGGTTTCCCCTGATGGTGTTGATCTCCCCGTTATGGCAAAGCAGGCGGAAAGGTTGAGCGAGACTCCAGGTTGGAAAAGTATTGGTAGAGAATCTGGAATGCACGAGCGCAAGTCCGCTGGTGAGATATGGGCTGCTGAGGTCAGGGTAGAATTGCCTAACCTGCATGGATGAGAGCATTCCCTTATACACAATGTTAGCATTGCTGAGTGAGCAGATATAGAAATCTGGGTTGGATACCCTTTTCTCAATCTTTTTTCTGATAAGATAGAGTGTCTTCGGAAACTCCTGCAGTTTCTCATCTCTGACTCCCGTGATGAAGATCTGCTTGATATCCGGTTCTGTCTTGAGCGCCTTATCACCAAGGCATTCTGGATTAACCGGCACATTCCTGAGATGCATGAACTGAAGTCCCTCCCTTTCGATTTCCTCAATCATAATGCTGAGAATGGCTTGCTGTTCTTCTTTCTGTTTTGGGAGGAAAACAATTCCGGTTCCATATTTTCCCTTCTCCGGCACTGGTATTCCTTGGAGGAGTATGAATTCATGTGGAATCTGAATCATGATTCCAGCCCCATCGCCGTTCTTTCCCACTTCCGCGCCTCTGTGTCTCATGTTTTCGAGCACCTTGAGCGCATTATCCACAAGTTCATGACTTTTATTGCCCTGGATGTTGACCACCATGCCAACTCCACAAGCATCATGCTCATAACTTTTCTGGTAAAGTCCCTTTAGCTGCATACTATTACATTTTGATATTATTTTGGATACAATTCTACCCATTTGATTCTAAAACGATGCAAAGTTAAGTCATTTTGTCAGTCTATCCAAATATTTGATAACATTTTTATATTTTAATTATTTTTCAAAAATATCAAACTTACAAAATCACACAATTTTTAATGTTTAAATTACAACATTTCATAAATAATACTATTTTTCTTACACATTGTTACTTTCGAAAAATAATAATTACATATTGCTATAGATTTAAATATTTTACTTACTTTTTGCTTATCTTTGCAAAGAATTTAAAACAAACTGTCAGTTAATTAAATTCTATTTCACACATTTTATAATAGAATAAAGGAAGAATTATGAAGAAAATTGAAGCGATTATCAGGAAAACAAAGTTTGAAGAAGTGAAAGAAGCGTTATTGCATTCCGACATTGATTGGTTTGAATATCACAGCGTTCACGGAATCGGGCAGAGTCGTGAAGAGCGCATATACCGTGGCGTGCAGTATTCGACTGATGTGATTGAGCGTATGGCTTTAAGCATCGTATGCCGTGACCCATTGGTGGAGGCTACAGTGAATGTGATATTGAAAGTGGCCCACACAGGAGAGATAGGCGATGGGCGCATATTCGTGAGCGACATGCTTGACACCTGGTCAATCCGCACTGGTGAACATGGCGACACAGTGTTGCGTGACAAAAAGTAAACCAGGATCGGCAACTCGCCTGATGAGATTAAAGATTATTTTTAAGGTAAAAAAGAAAAGTATTATGAACGAAATTGGATTATCACTTGACACCGTATGGATGTTGCTGGCCGCAATGCTAGTATTTTGGATGCAGCCAGGTTTTGCCTTGTGTGAGGCAGGTTTCACCCGCAGTAAGAACACGGCAAACATATTGATGAAGAACTTCGTTGACTTCATGTTTGGTTCGCTATTATTCTTTTTCTTGGGCTTCGGGTTTATGTTTGGCAGTGACGGTGCCGGTTTCATCGGAGCTCCCAACTGGGGAGACCTGAGTTTCTACAAAGGCGATCTCCCCGTTGAAGGATTCCTGATATTTGAGACCGTGTTCTGCGCCACTTCCGCCACAATTGTGAGTGGTGCGATGGCAGAACGCACCAAGTTTTCGATGTATTTGGTTTACAGCGCCTTCATTTCATTAATCATATACCCCGTGGAAGGTCATTGGACTTGGGGTGGTGGTTGGCTCTGCGACAGCAGCAGCGATTCCTTCATGATGGAGTTGTTTGGCACCACCTTCCACGACTTCGCAGGTTCCGCCATCGTCCACAGTGTGGGTGGCGTATTAGCCCTGATAGGTGCCATGGCTCTTGGTCCGCGTCTGAACAAATACAGCAAGAATGGAAAAAGCCGCGCCATCCCTGGCCACAACCTCACTCTGGCCTCGCTCGGTGTGTTCATCCTCTGGCTTGGCTGGTTCGGCTTCAACCCCGGCTCTCAGCTGGCAGCCACCGGCGAAGTGAACCGCACCGCCATATCTCATGTGTTTCTGACCACCAACCTTGCAGCTGTAGCTGGTGGCACCGCCACCATGTTCATCACCTGGCTGAAATACGGTAAGCCATCATTGTCGTTGACCCTCAACGGTGTGTTGGCCGGACTGGTGGGCATAACCGCAGGATGTGACCTCGTATCGCCTTTGGGCGCCATCATCATCGGTTTGATATGCGGAATCGTATTGGTTTATGCGATTGAATTCATTGACCACCGTCTCCACATCGATGATCCAGTAGGCGCAAGCTCCGTCCATGGTGTCTGCGGTATTCTCGGCACAATCCTCACGGGACTTCTCGCAACAGATAGTGGTGCGCTGTACGGTCACGGATGGGGTTTCTTCGGTGCTCAGTGTCTCGGCATCGTCGTCATCGACCTGTGGGCAGCCGTGACCGGATTCCTGTTGTTCTACGGCATCAAGAAAACACATGGTCTGCGCGTAGGCTCACGTATCGAAGAGGAAGGCCTGGACATTTATGAACATGGTGAAAGCTGCTACAATTAATATTATAATTAGGAATATATAATACAATTAGGAATTAGGAATTAGGAATTAGGAATATAAAAAAAGAGAAAGACAATGAAAAAAGAAATAAGATTATCCGTAAGAAAAATTGGAATTGTCCTAATGCTGCTGGGCACATTGCCGTTGGCGGCACAAGAAGGCAAATTGGAAGGAAGTTTGAGTTCTGACCTTGTGAGTCAGTATCTGTGGCGTGGTCAGGACCTTGGGAGCGTGTCCGTCCAACCGAGCATGGGAATCAGTTATAAAGGTTTCTCACTCAGTGCATGGGGAAACATCGGCATCAGCAACCCAGACGACACCGAAGAGCTTGACCTGACATTGGGTTACGAGAATGGTGGTTTCAGCATCAGCGTGACTGACTACTGGCTGAGTGAAGGTGGAGACCCCAAGGGTCGTTATTTCAAATACGACGCCCACAACACCAATCATGTGTGGGAAGGCAAAATCGGTTATGACTTCGGCTTGTTCGCCATAGAGTGGAACACCAACTTTGCCGGCAACGACGGTCTGAACAAGAAAGGCAAGCGTGCCTACTCTTCCTACTTTGAATTGAGTGTGCCCTTCAAGGCCGGCGGTCTGGAATGGACAGGGAAAGCAGGAGCGGTACCCTACGCAACAGATTACTATGGGACGAACGGTTTTGCAGTAACCAACCTCTCACTACGCGGGTCAAAAGATCTTCGAGTGAGCGACACATTCAGCATCCCGATCTTCGGAGAATTCATCTGCAACCCGTGCAGTCAGAAAGCATACCTGGTTCTCGGTTTCACGCTGCATACATAATCTATCCAGGTGTCCTCTCCTCCCTGATTATCGGGGAGGAGAGGTATTCACATCCCCCCCAAAAAAACATTTACCCCCCAACATACAATGGAAGCAAGATACATTTTCATCACCGGCGGAGTGGTCTCCTCATTAGGCAAAGGTATCATCTCCGCCTCATTAGGGAAATTGCTCCAGGCACGCGGCTACAAGATCACGATTCAGAAGTTCGACCCCTACATCAACATTGACCCGGGCACCTTGAATCCCTACGAGCATGGCGAATGCTACGTGACCTCGGATGGTTTTGAGACCGACCTTGACCTTGGCCATTACGAGCGGTTCACGGGCATAGAGACCACCCGTGACAACAGTGTGACCACAGGCCGGATTTATCTGAGCGTGATAGAGCGTGAACGCCGTGGCGACTATTTGGGAAAGACCATCCAGGTCGTTCCCCACATCACCGATGAAATCAAACGCCGCATCCAGTTGAATGCCAGCAAGGCTCCCTATGATTTCGTCATCACTGAGATAGGCGGAACGATTGGAGATATTGAGAGCCAGCCCTATCTGGAAGCCATCCGCCAGTTGAGATGGGAATTAGGTCCGGAACGTTCGCTTAACATTCACCTGACCTACGTGCCCTATATCAGTGCCGCTGGAGAATTGAAGACCAAGCCCACCCAGACAAGCGTAAAACAGTTGCAAGGGCTCGGCATTCAGCCAGAAGTGCTGGTTTTGCGCACAGAACATCCGTTAAGCGACGACATCAAGCAGAAAGTGGCCCATTTCTGCAACGTGGATGCCTCCTCGGTCATCCAGAGCGAGGATCTTCCAAGTATTTATGAGGTGCCGCTGAACATGCAGCGCCAGGGACTTGACGTGACTTGTCTTGAAAAGATGCGTATTCCCGTAGGCCCGGCTCCGGAGCTCGGTCCATGGCGCACTTTCCTCAACAAGCGCAAGAATGCCAAAGCCAAACTGAGCATTGCTTTGGTGGGCAAATACGACTTGCAGGATGCCTACAAAAGCATCCATGAGAGCCTTGACCACGCCTGCACCTACCACGACATGAAAGCCGATGTGAGGTTCGTGAACAGCGAGTTCCTGACCCCAGAGAACATAGACAGAGAACTTGAAGGCATGGACGGCCTGGTGATCTGTCCTGGTTTCGGAGAACGGGGCACGGAAGGAAAAATCCTTGCTGCCACGTATGGCAGGACCCACGACATCCCCACCTTCGGCATCTGCCTGGGCATGCAGATGATGGTGATAGAATATGCGCGCAACGTGTTGGGCATGACAGACGCCCACAGCACCGAGATGGCTCCTTCCACCACCCACAACGTGATTGACCTGATGGAAGTTCAGAAACACATCAGCCAGCTTGGTGGCACCATGCGATTAGGCTCCTATACATGTGA
>JAEEGI010020551.1_pt1 | contig 13207 bp, 14 predicted proteins | sample 8958751 | NCBI WGS metagenome assembly JAEEGI01 (sample SAMN16246545, study PRJNA631951) | gut metagenome | biome: gut microbiome; feature: rumen; material: KS-attached | host: Bos | place: Iran: Karaj | collected 2018-10
GATATCTCGGGATCCAGGTTGCCCCGGTGCACGAATGACGGATCCTGTGCGCAGGACCGCAGGTAATGCTCGACGGCCGCCCGCTCGTCGCCCCGACGGGCCATGACGATGGCGAGGAGGTAATTCACCTGAGCGCTCTTCTCCAGGCCATTGAGGATATCCAGGGCGCTGGCGTTCCGGTCGCAGGCGAGGTAGGCGAGGGCCGCGTTGAAGTCGCGGTAGGGGCCAAGGACCTTGACGGCCTCGTCGTAGTCCATGTCGCGTAGCAGTTGTACGCCCCGCATGTAAGCCGTGTCCAGTTCCGTAGTGTGAAGCGTGTCCTTGACCATGCCCCTGCGGTGCAGATGGAAGGTGAAGTCCACGACGCGGAGCTTCGGATAGAGGCTGTCGGCAAGGTGGCGGTAGTATTCCCGGTTCCTCATCATCGCCTCACGGCGGTCAGCCTCCCTCATCCCCTCTAGGGAGAAGTAGTGCTCCTTCTGGGCATCGGTCAGGACGTCGTCATTCCGGACCAGCCGGTTCAGCAGGGACCAGTTCTCAGGAACGCTCCTTGTGATGAAACGAATCTCGGGTATTTGGTTGCCCTTGGATACCATTCCGCTCTCGTCCACGGCGAAACCGCCTTCGAGGGCGGCCTCCCGGCGCCGATCACGCATGAATGCGGAGAAATAGCGGGAGACGGCCTCGCCCCGTCGGCGGGACAGGCTTCCGTTGTGCGCCCACGAGCCTTCAGGGGAGGCGTTGGCGACCACGACGATGGAGTCCAGGTCGAAAGTCTCGTTGGCGAGCAGGGCGTCTAGGTTGTCCTTGACGAACCCGATCTGTGCGTGATTGTCCGCGAGGGACGGATCGATGTCCGACTTCCCCCTGGCGAACTCGATCTGGTAGGAAGCGTTGGCCTCAGCCCGGCGGCTCACCACGCGGGTCAGGTACCGTTCGGTGCCGTCGGCGAATGAACTGACGGAGCTGATGTAGAAGGACAGCGGCTCGCTGCGGGGCATCACGTAGACGGGCCGGTCCTCCTCGAAGATGCTCCCCGAGAGGACGATGTCCACCTTCCGCAGCTTCGGCCGCGTGGCGACGGTCTGGACGTACTCGTAGACGAAGTCCCCGTCCAGGGTCCTGACGACCGTGTCGAGACGGACGCCCTCGGTCACGATGGGGGCCTTCACGTACTTGCGGTACATCCTCCCCTGCGATGCGATCCGGCGGCGGTTCCGCTTCACGGCGACACGGTCCGTGTAATGCTCGAGCGCCTCCCGCTCGGAGACGCCGTAGGCGGAGAGGAACCGCTCGTCCGACACCTCGGAGGAATCGGCCTTGAATGCGAACACCTGGGGGATGTTGCGCTCGAGGAAGATCTCCAGCTGGCCGATGTCGATGAACCTGGTCGTGTCGGAGACGATCTTCGAAAGGAAGCGCTCGTACTGTTCGTATCCCTTCAGCTGGGCCTTCCGGTATCCCTCGCCCGTGATGATGACGGACTCGAGCCGTGTGCTGTCACCAAGGATGTACATTTCCGGAGTGAACCGGAGCTGCCAGGCCGGGTCCTGCATCTCCCCGGGGACGATGATCTGGAACCGGAGGTCCACGCGTCCCCCGCGCTCGGCCACGTTCCTGAACCGGGCCGTGATGACCGCGGCGTCCAGTACGTCGGTCGCGACCATCTCCCCGGTCTCGTCGTCCCGGACCGCCTTCATGATGAGGATTTCCCGTCCGCTGTCGTCCTGGACGGTGAGGGTGTCCTTCTTCGCCCTCCTGTAGTCCAACTCGGGGAGTGGATCCTCCCCGGGAAGGACGAGCTGCGGGGCGAGCCCGCGCTGCCGGATGCCGTCCGCCTTCCGTGAGGTCCCGCAGGAGACGATGGCGCCGATGAGCACCACGGCGGACAGCGCTGCGACGGATATGCTGGTTCTACTGTTCATCTGTCCAATCGTTGATGATGGGAGCGCTTTGCAGGGCGGAGGAGTCCTCCGCCGCCGAGAGGATGCCGTATTCGCTTTCGACCGCCTCCCCGAGTTCGCGGAGGGACTCCCTTACGCTCTTGTGTTCCGAGGGATGGACACACTCCTTGACCGTGCTCGCGATCCCGAAAAGGACGAGCACGGAGAATAGCGCCAGCTCCCAGAGGGACCTGCCGTCGGCATAGCCCCGCCGTCCCTGATTTCCGTTCTCCTCCATCGTCTCAGAAGATGTATATGAGCGACACCATGACGTCGTCGGGAAGGACGAAGACCTTCTTCCCGTTGTCCGTCACGGTTCCGCAAGTGGGACATGCATAGGTCGTGTAGCGGGTCGTTCCGCCCCAGACGCCGATGCCGAACTCGATGTTCCAGTTGCGGTGCAGCATCCGGGTGTAACCCGCAGAGAGACCGGCACCGACGGCTTCGCCCTCCTCCGTCGAACGGGAGAGGATGCCGCCGCGGTTGTACTCCATCCACTGGCCCCTCGCCCCGATCCACCAGCCCGAGTAGATATGCCACGGCCACCAGCGGAATCCCGCGTTGACGGCCCTCTTTCGGTTCTGCAGCTGGTCCTGCCGCTCGAACTCCTCGACGGCGGCCGGAACAGGGCCGGCGACGAGGGCCTCGATCGCCTCGGGGGACACTGGCCGGAAGGTCCAGGGATTGTACCGGAATCCGGCGTGCAGCGAGATGTGGCGGGCTAAGGCGGTCCCCGCCTCGAGGTTTGCGGTACCGAAGTCCGCCCATCCGGCGAGGTTCGTGGACACGCTGAACTGCTGCGCCCCTGCGGCAAACGAAAGAAGGAGGAGGGGGATGATCAGTATGGATCTGGACCTTGACATGGTTATCTTGTGCTAGAAGTTGATCCTTACCCCGGCCGAGGCCCTCAGGGAGAGGGTCTCCTGGCGGGTGAGAAGACGTATGGGCAATGATGCGACCGCCACGAGGGCGGCCTTGCGGGTGATGAAGAGTTCCAACTCGGCGGCGGGCTCAAGTCCGTAAGTGAAGGAGGAGTGACGCACGGAACCGTCATCCCCCTGTGACCAGGTGGCAGAGGAATCAGTCCCTCCATCGGAGATGACCTCCCTGACCGCACCGTTGACCTCGTCGAAGTCGACGCCGAGGAACGCTCCGCCTCCGCAGTAGAGATTCAGCGCCCGGTTCGATGTGGCCGCGGCGCGGTACATCCACGCCCCCGACGCCGTGAGGCTCCCGAAGTCGCTCCCGGCGGGGACGATGCCACGGATGGACGCGGACCAGCGTGCGGTCATCGTGTAGCGCCCCGCCTCGATTCCGAATCCCGGATAGCTCCCAGCCTTCGGGGAGAGGGTCGAGGTCGCTGCGGCACCCGCGTACCACTGTCCGCGCATCGTCCGTTGTGCCCGGGCTCCGAGTGGAAGGAGCATCAGCGCCGCTGCGGTGAGGTGGACGAGTATGGCTCGGGTTATGCCGTAATATTTGACTTTGTTGCCTGTCATCGTTGCTTGGATAATCGTAGGGCTTAGATTATTGAACGCACAAAAGTAGCGAAGAATTATTAAAACTGCAAAGAATTTTGGTAATAAGACTTAAATTATTGAACAATTTGCGGTATATTTGTGGCGACAGCAACTCTATGGTAGCATGGAAAAACGCATGATAAAGAAGAACAAAGATGCGAGTGCATCTCTTCAGGTCCGGCGGACGAAGCATGCCGTGCGGCAGAGCGTAGAGATGACCTTCGCGCGCTACGACTACAGCGCCCTTGAGAAGCGGATCCGTTACGTCATCACGTACCTCGCCTTCCAGGAATCGGTCGGAAGGGCGGGGGAGGAGACGCTCCTCGGCCGGGTTGACATGGACGAGTACCACCAGCGCTATGCGACCATTCCCATCCGGATCCTGATGGGGGCGTCCCGGTCGCACAACTACGATGACGTGCGTGCGGCGGTGGACAGCTTCAACACGAAGACCGTCTGGCTCTCGGACGGCGAAGGCGGGTGGTTCAAGGCCTATCCGCTGGTTGCGGCCTACGTCAGGAAGAGCCGGGGCAACGTCATCCTTAAGATCGACCGGGCGGTATGGAAGACCTTCGCCAGGGAGTCCCGCCACTACACGGAATATGACATCATGCAGGCGATCCAGTTCCGATCTCCGCTGACGATGCGGCTCTACGAGATCGCCAATACGCTCACGGGCCCGGGCGAATTCTCGATTTCCTACCTGAAGGACATCTTCTGCCACGGAGGTCCGGACTCGGACAACGGACAGTTCCTCCGCGATTTGCGTCACGCCGCCGCGGAACTGGAGAAGTCCGATGTCGGACTGGAGATCGACGTGATAAAGGAAAAGCCGTCATCCAGGAGGATAACGGCACTGAGGATGACCCCCAAACTGATATGTCAAGGGCGGATCCGGGAGGAGGCGGTCCGGAGGACGCTCCGCAGCCACGGTGTCTCGTGGCTGCTCACTCCCGTCGACAGGAAGGCGCTCAGCGGAGCGGGCTTCTCCGAGGAGGATGTCTGCAGGAACATCGTCCTGTTCAAGGGTGCACAGAGTGTCCTGAACGGGCGGGGATGTCATCCGACAGCCTTTGCGGAGAAGGTGTCGGAGCTCTACGGGAAAGCACTTTCGAAGGTGAATCCCCAGGGGTGGATCATCGCTGCGCTGAAGGAGATCGTCGAGGGCGCATAACCGCCTTCATTTCCCATTTTTTGCAGAATAGTTTCCCATTTTCTGCAGAATCATTTCCCATTTTTTGCAGAATAGTTTTGCGTAAGTTGTTCGCATTCAATTCTGTAAGTCCAAATCGGGCGTCTCTATGTTAATAATATGTTATTCAGCGCACGTGTATGCGCTATGTGTGTACGCGCGTGAGGGGAACAGATGAAAGAGAAAGACAGGGCCTTCAAGAAAAGGGTGATGCTTCTATATCCCCCAGCGGGATTCCTTTTCCTCGATGGCGGGCCGGAAGCCGAGGCCGGCCGCCTGTTCTATCCACCACTTACCGCTCACCGGGTCCGACTGGACGCCTTTCCGGCCTTCCAGGTAGACCCTGCCGAGCTGATGCATGCTGAAAGCGCTCCGCGGGTCGTCATCATCGGCCGCTTCCTTCATGATCTCAAGCCCCTTGCCGTAGTCAAACCACGGCTTGTCATCCATCAAGTAGGCGAGCCCGTGGAATGTCTTTGCTTCGGGCATGCCATAGGAGGCCAGTCCCTCGAGCATCTTCAGCGATGGCGCCGCCTGTTCCGTTGATACGGCAGCATTCAGCGCCGACGTGATCTGGCGGATCAGTTCGGTGAAATCCTTAGTGAACCGCTCGGCCTCATTATCCGCCTTGTCCTTTTTCCTGAAAAACGGCATTGTCTATTCTTTTGTCCTCGATGGTGCAAGCTTTCTCTTTTCATCAGTTTGCTTTATGCACGCGACGAGGGGGAAGGTTTTATTCGGAAGACAGAATGCCTTCGATAAGATAGTCATAGTCCTTGGGAGTGAACCTCGCCGACATCTTCCACATGGAGTTGCAGTCCGCATGGAAATCGAACGAGATGTCCTTTCCGTTGATCTCAGCTACGACGAAGGGCGTGTCCTCCTGCATCATGGGAAGCAGTTCCGTCATATAGTCCTTCAGATAGGATGGGGTCAGACTGGCAAGCACGGAGGTGTTCGTGTTGTTCAGCATGAGATCGTATCGGAGGGTATTCCCGTCTTCGGATAGGGAGATGTCCCTGACCGTGCAGTCTTCGAGCAGTTCATACGGCAACCCCTTCCTGTAAGAGTCGAAGATCCTGCCATAAGTCTCCTTGGGAGTTTCGTAGGAGTATCCGGGCTTCATGCTTGAGGCGATAAGATCCTTCGGGATGACGAAGGAGTACAAGAATCTCCCCTCGCCGTCATTGTACTTCCATACAATGTCATAACCGGCTTTCTCGAGCAAGGGGAAGATGGCGTCTTTGCTTGTCAGGGAGGAGAGGACCTTCTTCATCTTCTCTTCCGTCGAGAGTTTGGTCAGTTCAATCACCACGGGGTCGATATCGTCTTTTGAGACATCCTCGTTCATGAATTCATAGACGAGCTGTTTTCCTTCCACGTACATGTCGGTTGAGGTCAGGCCGTTCCCCTGATAGGAAGGAAATGACGCCTTGTTCTGCTCGCACACCATCTCGATCTGTTTCTCCGCACTGGCGAAGGCGCCGCTCTTGCCGGCGATCTCTCCGATGCCGAGGACCATCAGGACGATCGGCAGAACGATGGACAGGATGAACAGAACTTTGTTGAGTCCTTTTACCTTTCGCGTCTCCTTTGGGATGCGGTCCCTGACATCCTCGCTGCAGCAGAGGAACACGAAGAAGATGATGCTCCATAGCATGGAGGTGAACATGCGTGGCACGCTGTCGAAATAGCCGTCTCCGGTAGTTCCGCCAAGAAGGCTCAGAAGGTTGGAGAGGAAGAGGATGATGAGGAGGTATTTGGCGAAAAAGACGGCGTCCGGCTTCCGCTTGGCGAAAGCGTATATGGTATAGACGCAGAAATAGACGTAGAAGAGGATGAAGACGACGTCGAAGGCCTTCAGGAAGAAACTGCCGGCATAATCGGCGGAGTTGAAGTTGGATATGAAACTGATTAGCGTCAGGATGAGGCTGATGGGGATGGCCCAGTAGACGAAGAAAGCGAAGAACCCCTTGATTTCAGGGGCTTTGTCTTTCTCGGATTCTTGTCTGGCCACCTCCTCCTGGTCGACGACGAGGTTCTCGCACTCGTTTTCGAACAGCGCGATGTCCCCGGTAAGTGAACAGATTATCCCGCGGTCGATATCGAGTTTCCTGTTCTTGCAGACGCTGCAGTACTTGATTTTCTCTTCTCTGGTCATGTCGTAGGTGAATTCTTGTTGCCGGTTATGGAGGCGTTAGTTTTAGGTTAATATGCTTAGGAGCATATTGACAGACAAAGATATGCAACATCGCACTTAATTTCAAGAGCCGGTTCCTCTTTTAGGGATGAGTTAATCTGGACGAACCGTTGCTTCGCTATGGGTGCGGTTCCGTCCGTCCCGACGCAAGGGTCACGGTGACAATCTCCACCGGCATGCATGCCCCTCCGGGCTGCGGATTCCGCAGCGGTTGTATTCTCCCCGTCACTCCTTGCCGAGCTCCGCCGTTTACGGTATGCAACGTAATTCTTCGGGATTGCGGGAGACCCGTCTCCCACTACCCTTGAATTCAGTTGCAAAGTTAAACGGCTCCCCGCTTCAGGAAGCCGCCAAGTCAAACCCCATAAAACAGATTCAGAAATGGAGAAAGAGAACATCTTCAACCTCGGCGGAAAGGACTACCGGGTCTATCCGCTGAACGCCCCCTGGGGGCAGGTCAGGCTCGTCCTCAAGGAGGAGAGTTACCTCGACGGATCGCTCGCCGTCCTCGCCGTGGACGTGTCGGGCGAATGCCCGGAGGATTACGCCGTCCTGACGGTCAACCTGTGCCATCCCCTGCAGGATGAGAAGACGGCGTTCTTCGACACCAACAACTGCGGTTACCTGTACGCCCAGCTCCGCAAAGCGGGCGTCTTCCGTCCGCTTCCCGTGTCCATGCGAAGCGGATTCTGCACCTATCCGCTCTGCGAGTGGAACAGGGCGAAGTTCGTTGCCGGGGAAAACAGCGGAGTTGTACAAAACGATTGAGCCATGGCGACCTACGAGATCACTTATGTGAGGAGGCTGGTCAGCGACGCTCCTACCGCCTGCCGGATCGACTGTTCCGAAAAGGCGGTTGATTACTTCCGGGAGAACTGTTTCAACCCCGGCGAGATGTGGCGCGAGAAGGTGTTCGCGCTTTTCGTGGACAGGGAGAAGGCCCCTCTCGGGCACCTGCTCGTCGGCCTGGGGAATGAGACGACCGTACCGATAAGCAACAAGCTCATCGCGAAGGCGGCGCTTGACGCCTCGGCTGACGGGGTCATCCTCTGCCACAACCATCCGTCAGGCAACCCGATGCCGGGGCATGACGACCTCCGGGCCACCGATTCCCTGCGGAAAGGGCTGGGCTGCCTTGACATATCTCTCCTGGACCATGTCATCCTCGGTGAGAAGGGCTTCTTCTCTTTCCAGGACGAAGTTGAACGCAAGTACCACATAAAGAAATAGCCATGGCAAGACACATCATTCTCGAAAACGGATGCCCCGTCAACATCGAGAGCATCTCGATCGCCTACCGGGAGAGCAATCCCGGCCACGATCCCTCCACGCTTCCGTCGGACATGTTCGGCGCTCCGGCCGGCAGGGATCCCGAGTATCTGCACTACATGAAGATTTCCGGGGTAGGCCGGCCGATGGCCATCACGGAGAAGGATTTCCAGGCCATCTGCGACGCCATCAAGAAGGAGGACCGTTCCGGAAAGGAAGTCGCGGCCGAGATTTCCAGGCTCACGCTGGCGCTTCGGAACCTGTACGAGCTCCTGAGGGCCCGCATGAGGTAATCTTTTCCTTTCATCAGAACAAACACGTCAAGCAAATGAAATTCACAATCGACACGGAGGCCATGATCAAGGGCCTCACCAACCTGGCGAAGGTCATCCCCGCACGGCCGGTCCTTCCCGTTCTGTCCAACTTCCTCTTCAAACTCCGGGGCGAGGAGCTGCTCCTCGCGGCCATGGACGGGGAGATGAGGCTCAAGACCATCCTGAAGGTGGAAGGAGCCGAGGGAGAGGGGAGTGCCGCCGTCCCGGCCAAGATCTTCATGGACCTGCTAAAGACCCTTCCTTCGAAGGGATTCACGGTCGAGATCAACGACAACGGACTCCTCTGCACCTGGGACACAGGCAGGTCGACGCTCCCCGTATTCCCGGCCGAGGACTTCCCGGAGAACCGTACTGTGGATCCGGAGGGTCGGAAGCGGTTCACGATGCACGGGGAAGACCTGTCGGCCGCCATCGGCAAGACCGTGTTCGCGGTTTCCAAGAATGAGAACCAGCCAGCCCTGTGCGGGGTGTTCTTCGACATCCGCCCGGAAGGGGCCGCCATCGTCACGTGCGACACGCACAAGCTCGTCGTCCAGGACATCCGGACCCCGTACGCCGAGGAGGGAGAGTTCATCCTCTCATCCCGTGCGGCGAAGATACTGAAGGACCTTCTCGCGAAGGACGACGCGCTCGTCGTCGAATATGATGACCGGAGCGTCTGTTTCCGGACCCCGGCGTATGAGCTGTCGTGCGTGACCGTGGCCGGGAAGTATCCCAGGTACCGGACCGTCATACCCGAGGGGAACGAAAACATCCTCTCCGTGGAGAGGGCGTCACTCCTTAACGTCCTGAAAAGGATGAGCGTCTGCGCGGACCAGAGGTCGTCCGTCATCAAAGTCAGCCTCTCCTTCAACGAGATGCTCCTGTCCGCCCAGGACCTCGCCATGGCGACGTCCGCGACGGAGAGGATCCCTTGCGACTACGACGGGAACGAGATGGAGATAGGCTTCAGGGGCCCCTTCTTCATCGAGACGCTCGGAAGCATGGCTGCCGACAGCATCGAGATCCGCTTCAAGGAGCCCCGGAAGGCCGTTCTGCTGCAACCGTCCGCCGAAGAGCGGAAGGACGAGCCATACAAGGCGGTACTGATGCCCGTGCTGGTCGCCTGACGGTCAGCCTGTGTCCTGACAGTTCACCCCGGAGATCGCTCCGGGGTGAATCGTTCGCACTTTCCTTCGCTTTCAAACGGCGTTATGAACATTTGGTCTTCCGGCCTGTGAAGATGGCCGCACTTGGCTACTTCTTGGGCTGTCTGACCCTGTTCGGAATCACCTCGGGGAGCACCATGGACAGTTCCATGAATCCCGCGTACTCGTCCCCGTCGTACCAGGGGCACTGGAAGATCAGTTTCTTCACACCCTCCTTCTCGACCGTATACACGTTCGTGCGGGGATTCTCCAGCATGTCGGCAAGGAGTGACCGCGCGGGCTCCGGATGGCAGTCCAGGACATTATGCCCGATGATCTCCTCCATGCCGGGTTTCAGGAAAGTCTTGCGGGATTTCCCGTTCATGTCGAGGATGGTTCCGTCCTTCGCACAGACGGTGACGGCCACGTCGGCCCCTTCAAAGTAATCGCGTTTCATCAGGAATGGAGTTGGTTAAGGAAATGGATGAAGATGTCCGGACGGATCGCCAGCGGAAAGAGAAGGCCATATACGGCTCCCCAGAAATGGGCCGAATGGCCGATGTTGTCCATTTTTCTTCTGTTCATGTACCAGCAGTAAAGCAGGTACAACGGGGCGAAGATGTAGCCCGGTACGGGAATAGGTATCAAGTAGATGTAGATACCCATCTTCGGTTCGAAGAGGATAGACGCGAAGAGAACCGCTGATACGGCCCCCGAGGCCCCGACGGCGCAGTAGGACGGGTCGTTCCTGTACTTGATCAGGTCGCCTATGGTGGAAACCGCGATGGCGCTTACATAGAGTAATACATATAGCGCTGTTCCCGTTCCAGGTCCGAATGCTGCCGAGAAATACTGCCCGACCACATCCCCGAAGAAATAGAGGGTGAGCATGTTGAAGAAGAGATGCCCCCACCCGCCGTGGACGAGTCCGTAGGAGAGCATCCGGTACCATTCTTTGCGGTGCCATACGCCGTAGGCCGTGAACCAGAGTCTGCGGACGTCCGGCTTCCCGTAGAAGCAGAGGATGCTCACCAGGCACGTGACGGCTATGATAATGAGTGTTGCCATCAGTTGCAGCTAGAATTCCAGTTTGCCGCCGTCTTCCTTCATTTCCTCGTACCGCTTCCTGTTCAGGCGGAACAGGGATCCGATCCTGCCCGGACGGCCTTTCCTGGGACGGGATTCCACGGAAGCGGACGTGGGCGCCGGAACTTCCTGGTCGTCGAAGAAATAGAAGTGTTTGGCGAATCTGCCGGAATCCGTATCTTCCTCACGCAGAGACATCAGACAGTCATCCGATTCATACTTGTCCTCGAAGGGCTCCGCCTCCTCGAGGATTCCGGAAGCGAGAATCTTGCGCTGGAAGTTACGACGGTCGAACTTCACGCCGAGGATGGCTTCGTAGAGCCGCTGGAGGTCCGGGATGGTGAACGTGTCGTCCAAGAGGTCGAACCCGACGGGCTGGAAATGGATGTCGCGGCGCAGCCGCTCCATGGCCTCGTTGAAGATCTGTTCGTGGTCGAAGGCGAGGGGAGGGATGTCGTCGACAGGGAACCAGGCGGCTTCGTCCGCATCGTCCCCGCCCACCACTTCGTGGGGTTTCACCAGGGCGTACCATGCTATCGTGATGACGCGCTCCCGCGGGTCGCGGTCGGTTCCGGAGAAAACCCCGAGCTGTCCGATTGCCGCGGGAACCAGGGAGGTCTCCTCGCGCAGTTCCCGGTAAGCGCCCTCTTCCGCGGTCTCGTCCATATGCAGGAACCCGCCCGGGAACGCCCATTTCCCCTTGAACGGTTCGCCCCCGCGCTTTACCAGCAGGACCTTCAGCTTCCAGTCCTCGTAAGTGAAGATGACGCAGTCGGTCGTGACCGCCATGTGCTCATACTTGTACTGCCAGGGGAACTCCGCCCCCTCCACGTATGCACGTGTCTTTTCCATTGTAGACGATGTTTTTTCAGCCTTATGGCGAACATTTTCTTCGCAAAGATACAAAAAGTGTCGAAATGACGCAAAAAATTTGGAGAATAAAAAACAATGCTTTATATTTGCGTCAAAATGACACCTTTAATATTTCCAACGGACCGAGAAGGCCAATCGGGGACCGGGGAGCAAACGGACAAAGAAGCATGAAAACGAAAGAAAGCAGTAGCAAGACCAAGGTCTACAACGTGATCATCATGGACCGCAGCGGATCCATGTGGGACATCCAGCGCCCCGCCATCCAGGGCTTCAACGAAGTGCTCGGGGGAGTGAAGGCCTCCGCCCGGAAATACGCGGACACCCAGGAGCAGTACATCTCGCTCGTCCTCTTCGACAGCAGCGCCGTGGAGTTCGTGCACTGGAACGCGGATCCGGAGTCGGTCCCGATCCTGACCTCCAAGACCTACGTCCCGGGTGCGGCCACCCCCCTGTACGACGCGATGGGGAAGACGCTGACCCGTCTGGAGAAGGAGCTCAATGGAGACGAGAACCACTCCGTCGTCGTGACCGTCATCACGGACGGTTATGAGAACGACTCGCACGAATACAACCTGGCCTCGGTCAGGGCACTGGTGGAGCACCTCAAGGACGAGGGCTGGTCCTTCGCATACATGGGGACGGACCACGACGTCCAGGGGGTGTCCGTCAGCCTGTCCATCACGAACGTGATCAAGTTCGAGAAGACCGAGGCGGAGACCATCGAGACCTTCCGGAAGGAACGCCGCGCCCGCGAGAGGTGGGCGGCGGAGGAGAACGCCTTCAACCTCGCCTGCCCCGAGGCGACCTACGAGGAGAGGGTCCGGTCCAAGAAGGAAAGGGCGATGCACTTCTACATGGATCCCGTACCAGGGGACGGGACCTTCTACGGACGTATCGCCACCGACCTGATCAGGAGGCTCGGGAACAACGAGGTGTTCGTCTTCGGGTCCAACGACAGGGGGCTCCACAACGGCGGCGCGGCACAGAAGGCCGTCCGTAGTTTCGGCGCCCAGATGGGCGTCGCGGAGGGCCCCCAGGGACAGTCCTACGCCATCCCGACGGTTGGCGCCAGCATCGGCCCGGAAGAGATCCGCGCGGCCTTCCGCCGGTTCGTCGACTATGCGAAGGCCCATCCCGAGAAGGTCTTCCTCGTTACCGCCCTCGGCTGCGGCCACGGAGGGTACACGGCGGAGACGATGGCCCCGCTTCTCGCGGACGGCGTGCCCGTGGAGAACATCCACTTCCCGTACGACTTCTGGAAAGTGTACGAGGGAATGGGCCTCGTGTAGGAATGCGAAGATAGGATACGTCGGAAGACCCTATATTTGTGGACAGAAAACAGAACGACAGATTATGCTAGGAGCGATCACCGGGGACACCGTAGGCTCGGCCTACGAGTTCCACAACACCAAAGACTATGACTTCAGGCTCTTCCTCTCGGAGAGCGACTACACCGATGACACCGTCATGACGATGGCCGTCGCCCACTGGCTGCTCACGGACAAGGAGCATACCTACCAGGGGCTGGAGGAGTCCATGGTATTCTTCGCTGAGAACTGCCCCTGCCCGATGGGCGGGTACGGCACCGGATTCTACTACTGGCTTTTCCGCCCCCGCAGCCCTCGTCCTTTCGACGACAGGTACGGGGTGTCCCCCTACGAA
>JAEEGI010020560.1_pt1 | contig 13203 bp, 8 predicted proteins | sample 8958751 | NCBI WGS metagenome assembly JAEEGI01 (sample SAMN16246545, study PRJNA631951) | gut metagenome | biome: gut microbiome; feature: rumen; material: KS-attached | host: Bos | place: Iran: Karaj | collected 2018-10
GATCCAGTCAGGCCTCATACGAAGTGATGACTTAATAAGGTCCCTGATGGTTATTGGCTTGCAGCCCTCCACATTTGCGTTTCTTGCTTCCATCCTCACAAGGTTTGGAACCCCCAGGATCTGGAGCTCTGCGTTGTCCTCTATGCTTATTAGTCTTTGATCCTTTGGAATAAAATCCGAAAGAGCATTCAGAAAGGTGGTTTTACCGGAACCCGTACCACCGGAAATAAAGATGTTATATCCGGCCTTTATAAGGACCTCGATATAATTTTTAAGATATTCGGATATTGACCCCAGCTCTATGAGCCGCCTCATGGTGATGGGCTTTTCGGGAAATCTTCTTATGGTCACTATCGGGCCGTTTAGCGCGACAGGACTGAGCACAATGTTTACTCGTGACCCGTTATCGAGCCTTGCATCCACTATCGGCGATGACTCGTTGACCACTCTGTTGCAGGAAGATACGATCTGTTGGACCACATCCTCAAGGCGCTGCCTTGACTCAAACCTGCAATCCGACTCCATGATCACACCGTTTTTCTCGATAAAAATGTTGTCGGTGCCATTGACCATTATCTAAGTGATGGTCGAATCATCCACCAGGTGCTGCAGGACGTCGAGCTTTCTTATGGAGTGAAACACCTGCTGCCTGAGGCTCTTTCTCTCCTCGAGAGTAACTGCCCTGTGCCTTAGCTGCATTGATATCTCCCTGTCGATGATCTCGTACATCTCCCGGTCCGTGATCTCCCTGGAGAAGTCCAAAGAGTTCATGACCCTGTCCTTGACCACAGCCCTCATCTCCTGCAGCTTACGCTCCAACGCCGGATACCTCCCTGCTCCTTATCAGTATGTCCTCAATAAATCTGTTGTAGGCAGTGATATCCCGTCCATCCGGAAGCAGACATTTCATGGTCTTTGTAAGAACCCTCTCATAGTCATTTTCCAAAAGAGCTTTATCATACCTTCCAAGTCTGTAATGGTCAGCTGAGTTGTTTCTCATAACGGTATAGACGATGTCGCACATATCAAGGATCTCAAAGAAGCCGTCAGGATAGTCTTTTAAGTCAAAAAGAATGTATTGGTATCCCGCCTCTCTTGCTAAGAGCTCAACAAGCTCCCTTATCTTTTCATAGCTGATCTCCTTGACCTGCATGGCAGTCTTGGCCGGTGCGATAAAATCAAGGCCGTTCCTTGTTCTTTTTATCTTTTCAAGGTAAAGGCAGAACTTATCCCTCTCGCAATCCGCAAAATACAGAAGATCCGTAATATCCTCTTCAGCCTCCTGTTCAAAGAGGCTTGTGATGGCCGAGAAGCTCTCAAAACTCAAAAGAATTGTCCTGCCCTTTCTGGCAAGAGCCTCTCCCACCTTGATGGCAAAAGAAGTCTGTCCGCATCTCGAAACGGGAGTGTAAAAGCCCAGTAGTTTAGAGGTGCTGTCAAGCGCCTTGACCTTCAGTCCTGAAAAGCCCTCTGCTCCGCTTATACAGAGCTCTAAAACCCTGTCCACGATCTCTGCTGCCGGCAGATACTTGCTCACATGACATATCCCGATGCCATAACTTATGGATAATTCTTCCAACTCTTCAATTTTCCCCTCTTCATCAAGGATCATTATGTTTCTGCAATTTCTGCCCAGGGTTTCTCTCTTAAGATCGCAGGCATCGCTCTGTGAAACCACAAGAAGCGCTATTTCATTTTCATCAAGGTACTCTAAAAGCTTTCCGCCCTCTGTGAATGACATTATTTCAAAAGAGAGCTTAAGATGACTTCGCAGGTATTCCGAAAGCCTCTCACAGTAAAGAGCATCGCTGTCAAAAACAGCCATTGTCACACAGTTCATAACATGCCTCCTGCCACAAATAAAACACTCATAAGGATCGGCACTGCGAAATGAATGTATCTTTGTTTATTTCTCTTTAGGATTATGACCGCGACCGAGATTACTCCGGCGATCAGGAATGAGATCAGAATACAGGAAAGAGTATCCTGCACAGTTAGAAAAGATGCTGCAGACATAAAGAGTTTAACGTCGCCTGCTGCGATACCTTTAAAGAAGTACACGGGAAGCAGTATCAGAAGTGCTGCCCCTGTCGCTAGGATGGATTCGAAAAAGAACTCCTGCCCCCGGATAAGATTTGCTCCTATTCCAAGTAACAGTCCCGGAACCACCCAGGCGTTGTATATTTTGTCTTTGAACAGATCCGTGAATACCGCGCCTGTCAAAAACAATATTAAAACTACGGCTATAACAATCTACCCCTTTCGTGATGTTTTATCGAGCTCGCGAAAAAGAATTTAGCATGGAGAAAAAACTTTGTAAACCCCGGCAGAAATCGAAAAAGCGACAAATCTTAAGAATTTTGCTTTCGCTTAGTTCTTAGGGTTTGTCGCTTAATTTTGTCGCAAATACGTTTCTCTATGAAGGAAATTAATAAATTTCCCCGGCAAAAATTAATATCTTAAGATTTTCTTAAGATGTCTTTTACGCCATAAGTCCTCTGTTGTAGGAAGCCGCCGAAACATCCTCGTTTAAGCTGTATTTTCCGTAGGTAAGACCTGCATAAACCTTCTGGGTATTTCCCATAAGCTTATCCGATGTGTCCTCTTTTTCAAGCTCTGCGTAAGCCTCGTGGAGGTTCTTAAAGTTCTTTAAAACTCTCCAGATGCGGTTGATACTGTAGGTTGCAGATGCTACCACCAGCTCCTTTTTGGAGAAAATATAGATCTGAAACAGATTCCTAGCCAGCTCATACTCCATGTTCAGGGAGTGGATCAGCTCATCGATACAGTTCTGGGCACGCATAAGGCTCTTTTGCGCATCTTCCTTCTTGCCGATGCCTATATTCTCAATGGCCTCATCGAGATAATACATCACCATTTCATAGATGATGGTGATCATCTGAGTCTTGTTGGCCTCTGAAATCTTAAGTGTAAATTCCTGTTTCTTTTCCAGTGTCATACATTATCCCTCTCTTAGCGATTACTGAAGAAGCTGAAGTACCTGTGACGGTCTCTCGTTTGCCTGGGCCATCATTGAGATTCCTGCCTGTGAGAGAACCTGCTGTGTTGAATAGGTTGTCATCTCCTCAGCCATATCTACATCCATGATCCTGGAATAAGCTGCTGTCATGTTCTCAACTGAGATATCGAGGTTACTTACTGTATGCTCAAGTCTGTTCTGATAAGCACCAAGTCTTGATCTGATTCCGCTGATCTCTGAGATGGCGTTCTTTACGCTCTCGATTGCCTCTCTTGCTCCAACCTCATTTGAAACGTCCAGGTTGTATAGTCCGAGAGTTGTGAGGGAAACCTTCTGGATCCTGATATCAAGGGTCTGTCCCTCGTTTGCTCCAACCTGCATGGTCATTGCACCTGTGCCTGTAAGCTCAAGGTTTACAGTGCCACTGAAGGTCTCATCGATCTGAAGCTGGATCTTCTTGCCGGTTGCATCCTGAAGTGTGAGCACGTCTTCATTAACGGTTGCTGTCATACCGTTTGGCATGTAGTCAACCATTGAACCGTCCTCGAGGATCTTCTTAACGCTGATGTTTGTCTCACTGCCGTTCTCAAGGAAGATTCCCTTCTTATCAACACCGGTTGTACCTGTGAGGTTCATGAAACTTACATCAATTCCTGTTATCTGGTAATTTCCTGCCTCAACTACATCTGAGTAGGAAACCATCTTTACATTGGGATTTGTCTCTGCTGTTGAAGGATCATTGCCAACTGTTGCATATCCACGGTAATCAAAGGATCCGTCGAGAATAGTCTGGCCGTTAAACTGTGTAGTCTGCGCCATTCTCTCGATCTCTTCCTTCAGAAGTGTTACCTCTGACTGGATTGCCTCTCTGTCGCTGTCTGTGAGAGTTCCGTTGCTGGCTTGAACTGCCAGCTCGCTCATTCTCTGGAGCACCTCGTGGATCTCTGAAAGGCTTCCGTCTGCTACCTGAACGATTGAGATCGCATCCTTTGATGTGTTATTTGCTACTCCAAGTCCTTCAATCTGGGAATTCATTCTTCTTGACATGGCAAGACCGGAAGGATTGTCTTTTGCATTTGTGATCTTTAGTCCGCTGGACAATCTTCCGAGAGATTCTGAAAGAAGCTTATCATTTCTCTGAAGTGCGTTGTTTGCTACCATTGCGGATACGTTATAATTTACTTTCATCTCTACCTCGTTTCTTTAGTCGCAACTTGTCAAAGCGCCTCAACAAAGGCCTTTGCCATAGTAAGGAGTGTTTTAGTATCTGTTTGTAAGTTATTACTGCCTTCCCTGGCTCCTGAAGAAACGGTGGCTAAAGCGCCTCCGCCCTGTGCGTGATAGAGAATTGCTATATTCTCTGCCGCTGCAACGGCTCCCTCTATCTTCTCTGATAGCTTTCCGCACAATCTACTTCTTACACTTTCCAGATATTCAGACTCTTCCTGATTGCTGCTGTTCGTTGTTGTAAGCATTCCTCTTATCACATCCGATTCCTTGTAGAGGCTTACAGTGATAAGTCCGTACATATCAGTCTGAACACTGGCATCCATCCTTGAATTTGTGCCTGCTTCGCTCTTTAGCGTCACATGCATTGAAACTACCTGACCTTCAACCTCAACAGGCACTTCGTAAGAATCTCTCTCTGCGCTCTTTGTCATCACTGAGATCTGCCTCTGCAAAAGAGATATTGCTCTTACATCAATGTAGCTGTCGTTGTCAGTCATTAGCTCTTCAGATAATTTATCGGAAACATCGCCCAAAATCTTAACGTAATTTTCCTGATAATCATCTTCTTCCATTTTTTCTGTTAAAAGAGCTTTTTCTTTTATGTCACCCATCTTCTCCCAGAGGCTTCCGTTTCTGCGATCGCGCCTTACGCCGATCATGGCCTCCATATTGTTGAAGGTGGTCTCAACTTCTGCTGCCTTAAGCTCATCAAGGGCAGGCTCTGCTGCCTTTAGCTGGGCAGTCTGTCTCATTCTTGTGACCTGCTCTTTTACATATTCTCTCTCAAGCGCCTCATCCGTATCGGCTGCCTGAAGGTTATCTGCAAGTTCCGGTAAAAGAGTCTCCTGCGTAGGCGCAGCCTGAATCAGCTTTTCAGGTTCGAGATTCTCATATACGACCTCTGCCTTGGCGCTGTAGAATCTGAACGCTGCACTTATCTGTGCATCTATCTTTACTCCGGCTGATCTCTCTTCAAGACCGCCAAACTCATCATCCACCTTAAAGTCCATTCCGTGTCTTGCAGCCTTTTGATTTCTCGTAGCTTCAAGAAGATTTCCGATGGTCATATCCCGTCCCGTCTTAAGAATGGAGCCAATGGCCTGGTAATCGGTGGTCTTAAGGGTGTGGAAAAGTCTGTATATTCCTATGAAGGAGGTTCTCTCCTCGCTGCTTATTCCGTTCTTTTTCTCAAGCTTGTAGAGGAACTTGGCGTACTTCTCTTCGCTCTTTCCTCTCTGATCACCTGAATTTGATGAATGTCTGTCCAGGTTCTGTGAGAGCTCTTCGATGGTCATTGAAAGAGGGTTCTGGCCGTCTCTTATAAGATCAAGGACTGCACCGGGCTTGATTCTTGAGATCACTGCCTGGAGCTTTGCATCCCATCCTCTGACCTTTTCCAGGTTCTCCTCGTTTATTTCCATCCTGTTGTATCCAAGGATTCGGATAGCACGGCGGTTCTCATCAGTGAGCTCCTCATTAAGGTCCTCTAAGATATCGTCTGCATTTCTAAAGGCCTTCTTTATGCTATCGCCCAGGTCTGCTCTTGGAGCTGTCATGAGCTTTTCATAACCCTCGCCTGCCTTTGCAAACTTCGAAGCCAGCATCTCTGACCTCTGGCTGATCTTAAAGATGCTTGCGCTCTCAAGCTCATCTGCCATATCGCCCACGATATCGACAGGGCCGTTTGCGATCACGGAAACCCTTGTCATAGTCATGCGCATCATATAAGAAGTACCAACGCTCTTTACATCTGTTATCTCATCGATGGCCTTCCCTGCAGTTTCATCCGCCATCTGTCCCATTGTGCTCTTAAGTCTCTCAATGAGCTCCTCAATGGGTGCTGTGTCTATTGAAAAGCCTCTGTCAAGGAGCTGCTTGTTGGCTTCTGTTGTCATGCGAAGACGAACTTCTTCCATCTGGATCCTTGCAAGGACCAGTCTGTTGTCGTTCTCCGGAAGGGCCTGTACTTCTGCGAAAGTTCCCGCACCTGAAAGATTTCTGATGGTGAGATCTTTCCCTGAAATTATGGCGCCCTTTATATCGTCGTCCGAGATCTCTTTTACCTTATGATCTATATCTATGGCCTTCTGAAGGTTTGAAGTCGGGTCAGAGAGATTGCCGTCGATTGCGCGCTTGCCATCTGCTATGGCTGCTGCCGTTGCCTTTGCTCCGAGCTCTTCAGTTACAGGGAGCTTTGCTGCCTTTATGGTGGTAACTGCCTCGAGATTATCTGCTGTAAGAGGAATTCCCTGAGATACCATCCACTTGGCATTTTCCTTGGTGGCCTCATCCTTAGGGTCAAGTCCTGACTCCTCGATGACTTTGTCGATCTGGGGACCGAGCTGTTCCCAGTCAAAAGAGTCTGCTGTCTGCGCATAGTATCCGCCTGCTTCCTGGGCATAGAAGCCCCTGCCCATGACATTTAATCCATTTGTGCTGTGAGAAGCAAAATAGATATTCTCGATGGTGGGCTTCATGTTGTTCTGCACCATGTATTTGACAGCACTGTCATCAAGAGCCTTGATGTCGGCTACCTGATCGACAGCTGTCTTGGCTGCCTTAACATTCTCTGCCGTAACAGGGATATCATTCTCGTGAAAACTATCCTGCAGAGCTTTGGCAAAAGCATCGCTTCCGGTGATCTTCTTAAGTTTTTCAAAGCTGAGGTCATCGTTATAGCCAGCAACCTCTACGCCTGACTCAAGAAGGACACTCTTTATCTTGTCCACGATGTTTACAGTCTCTGCCGAGTTTATATCTTTGATATCAAATCCATCCTTAAGGGCCTTTTCATAGTCCTCCTCGGACATGGTATTTGATAAAAGAGCCATGAAGTTATGACGGTTCTGAACATCCGTGTTCTGAGCCATACCTGCAATGTCTTCTACTGATCTGGAATGCCCTGCGTATGCATTGTCGGTAAATCCCGATGCATCTATGTCCAGAGCATAGCCTGCCTTTGAAAGATTTGATGACTTTGAGGGCCCTGACACTATCCTTTCTTCCGCCTCCATGCCTGAAAGAATTTTGTCGCCGCCGGTTTTCTGACCGGTAATAGTCTGAAAGTTAATGTTCATATGCGCCTCATATAGTTGAGAAAAAACATTTGTGACATGCAAAAAGGTGATGGACTTTTCATCCATCACCTTCTATTTCGGCAGGTCAATTCTTTTTCTTTAGCTTGGGAGTCTGGAAAACAAATACCTCGGCTCCGTAAGGCGGAAGATCAAAGGTTATGCTGTAGTCTTTGTAATCGCAAAGGCCCTTTACAGCTTTGATCTTGGGTGCGATATTGCTTCCCGATCCTCCGAATCTCACCTCGGCGCTGTCAAGGATATGGGTGTAGGTTCCGGCAAACGGAACACCTACCATGAATCCCTTTCTCTCCATCGGTGTCATGTTAAGTACAAAGAGAACGTTGTCTTTGCCGTTTGATGCTCTTCTGTAGAAGCTGTAGGTGCTTCTCTCCTTGTCATCGGCATTGATCCATTCAAATCCGCCCCAGTCATCATCTACTTCGTAGAGGGCAGGATACTTTCTGTACATCTCAAGGAGCTGTGCAACATAGTCCTTCATACCTCTGTTGAGGTCGTTCTCAAGAAGGAACCAGTCAAGCTCTCTCTTTTCGCTCCACTCTCTCTCCTGGCCAAACTCCTGTCCCATGAAGAGGAGCTTCTTGCCGGAGTGCCCAAACATGTATGTGTAGCCAACTCTGAGGTTTGCGTACTTATCAACCTTGTATCCCGGCATCTTCTCAACCATTGAACACTTAAGGTGAACAACCTCATCGTGAGAAAGAGGCAGGATATAGTTCTCTGCGTTGTTATAGCTCATGGCAAAGGTCATCATGTAATGAGCTCCCTGCCTGAAGTATGGATCCAGCTTCATGTATTCACAGAAGTCATGCATCCATCCCATATTCCACTTAAAAGCAAAGCCAAGTCCGTCATCCTCGGGACGAGCTGTAACCTTAGGCCATGCTGTTGATTCCTCGGCAATTGTCAGAACCTCAGGATATGTTCCTCTTACAACGCTGTTGAAGTGCTTGAAGAACTCAATGGCCTCAAGATTCTTGTTGTCACCGTACTTGTTGGGAACCCACTGTCCGTCCTTCTTACCATAATCGAGATAGAGCATGGAAGCAACGGCGTCAACTCTAAGTCCGTCTACATGGAACTTGCGGATCCAGAAAAGAGCGTTTGCAATAAGGAAGTTCTTGACCTCGGGCTTCTCAAGATTGAATATCTTGGTTCCCCAGTCAGGATGCTCTCCCTTCCTTGGGTCCGGATGCTCGTAGATGCAGGTGCCATCGAAGCATGCAAGACCGAACTCATCCGGGCAGAAGTGCGCCGGTACCCAGTCAAGGATTACTCCGATTCCGTTTTTATGAAGCTTGTTAACAAGATACATAAAGTCTGTAGGCTCGCCGTATCTTGAAGTCGGTGCATAGTAGCCGGTTACCTGATATCCCCAGGAGCCATCAAAAGGATGCTCAGCGATACCGATGAGCTCAATGTGGGTATACTTCATTTCCTGTAAGTATTCCACGATCCTGTCAGCAAACTGTCTGTAGGTATAAAAACCGTCCTCTGTTCCGTCGGGATGTTTCATCCAGGAACCGATGTGGCACTCGTAAATGGAAATGGGCATGCGCTTCATTTCCTTACCCTTGATGCTGTCGTACCACTTCTTATCAGACCACTTAAAGCCGGACAGATCCGTTGTCCTTGATGCATTGCCGGGACGAAGCTCGGCAAAGTTTGCATAAGGATCTGCCTTGTAGATCTTCCTTCCGTCCTGAGCAGTGATAAGGTATTTATAAAGTTCGCCTATCCCAACTCCGGGAATAAAAAGTGTCCAGATGTTGCCGGTCTTAGACCTGTGCATCTGATGGGCATTCTCATCCCATCCGTTGAAGTCTCCGACTACGTGAACATCTGCAGCATTAGGTGCCCATACAGCAAAAAAGTATCCCTTTTTGCCGTTCTCCTCTGAAGGATGAGCTCCCAGTTTATCGTATATCTCGTAATGTGTACCCTGACCAAATAAATACTCGTCGTCTTCTGAAATAAATACCTTTTGACTCATTCGTGCCCCCTAAAGAAATTTAGTCATGCATAAAGTCTTTTTCTCTAAGTATTATCATATCATTTTCATCGTATCTTTTGTGAACTATTACATCAACAAAATGACCGACGGTTCTTTTTTCCGCGTAATATATGGCATCGTCCACGATATCTCTTACTTCGGATACGGTAACGTCGTGGTCCAGGGTCTGCCTTTCTGAAATTCTTGTGTGAAGAGCCAGAATTCCAAGGTTATCAATGGCATACTCTTTCTCAAGAGCATACTGCCTTGCGTATGCTACAAGGGAGTCGTCATCAAGAGCTTCGATATCAACTCTGACGTTGAAGCTCTGCTTGAGGGACGGATTCTTATCAAGGAATCTGTCCATGTCTTCCTTGGTATCTTCCATGACGATCACAAGGCCCTTGTTCTCCTGCTGAAGGATCTTAAGGAGTTCGCTGACTGTCTCCTGTGTCAGATCTGCTGCCCTCTGAATGATCAGAGCACCGTTTGCAAGCTTTTCAAAGATGTTTGCTGTGCTCTTCTTGTTCAGGGTGTTGGCTGTGATCTTGGCAACCTTACCGCTGAAGTTGGAGTCTGAAGCCTGCATGGCCTTTATAAGACCCTTTGCAAGACTTACGGTGCCTGCACCCTCATCACCGGTAACGATGGCGTTTCCGGAGAACGGATCCATGCTGAGATTATCAATGGCATTGATGATCTGTCTTCTTGATTTCTTGTGGTGTATATATGGTCCAAAGAGCTCTTTCTCCTCGGGAGTCATGCTCCTTACGCGCTCTTCAAGCTCTCTGTTTCCGATGTGATGCTGTTTCTTTTTCTCTGTAGGAGCAGGGGCTTTCTTGGGAGCAGGCGCAGGTGCCGGTTCTGTCTTGGCTGCCGGCTCTTCCTTTTCCTCTTCACCCTCTTCGTCATCATCCTCATCTTCAGCTTCATCAGCTTCATCAGATTCTGAAGGCTCCTCTGAAGGCTCTTTTACCTCATCTTCAGAAGGCTCTTCTGCGGATTCTTCCTCTGAAGACTCTGCCTCTTCTGACGTTTCTGCTGCCACCATCTCTGCATCGATTGTGGCTGTATCTGCATCGACTTCTTCCGGAAGCTCCTCCGGTATCTCCTCTAAAAGCTGCTCCTCTGAAGGCTCAGGACGGGACTCCTCGTCCATAACTTCCTCTACAGCTGCATTTATAACGTCTTCTCTCTTGACGCTCCAGTCGCCTCTGCCGGATGCCTTGGCATAGCTGTCCTTATTGATGGCATCTGTGATGGCCTTTTCAAGTTTCTCCTGAAGACCTTCTCTGGTCTTGGAATCAAACTCAGCGAACATGTCGCCGGTCTCGTCAAGAACTCTCTTCTTTACGCTCTCAAGCTGCTTCTGCTGCTGGGTCTTCTTAAAGGCCTCCCAGTTGTCCAGATATTCCTGTATGCTGATCTGACCTGTGATCTGCTTCTCAACCTCGGGCTCGGGCTCAACAGCCATACTGATCTGTCCGTCAGGCTCCTGTGCCAGCATGGTCTCGAACTGGCTGTGCATCTGGTAACTTGCATTGGGATGTATTACAGCACCGGGAACTTCATCCTCGAGTGGTTTCTCTTCATAGTTAAAGGCCTTAAAAGGCTGGATAACGGGATTCTCTTCCTTAGCCTCTTCTTCCTCGTCAGGCTCCTCGTAGTTTTCAGGCTCAGGCTCTGAAGCTGCTGTTGCCATGATCGCCGGCTCCTCGGGAGTTATAACCTTCTCCTCGCCAAGGATTGGTCCGTTTCCGCCATACTTGATCTCGATTCCCATCTTGGGATCAGTGTCGAAAAAGACCTCCTGCATGCCGGAAGCTACAGGCTCGAATACTCTTGTATCGCTGTCGATATCAGCAGCACTCTCAGGATTTTCTTCCTGTGCTGCCTCTTCCGTAGCCAGAGCATCTGGATCAACAGGCTGATAGATTATTGTAGCCTCAGCCTCTTCTGCTGCCTTTACGATCTCATCCTCAGGAAGCTCCTCTGAGATCTCCTCAGGAAGCACATATTCAGGCTCTTCTAGCTCTTCATCCTCGTAGATTTCCTCAGTGATGGGCTGAACTGTGTTCTGGGCAGGCTCTGCCTCTACAGGCTCAAAGATCTTGGTGATCTCTTCCTTGGTTTCATCGTCCTTATCTCCGATGATCTCCTGAAGACCTGCTGCGATTGCCTTTTGAAGGTTAACTGTGTTGTATGAACTGACATCTACCGAAGGCTCTTTTATCTCGCTGATACTTGGGTAGACAATCCTGTCGAACTCTCTGGTCTCTCCAAGGTCCTCCTCCACGGGCTGCTTAAGCTCCTCGGGAAGAGTTCCTTCATTGTAAGAATTAATAACGGACTCGGTTACGGGAGGCATCTCTTTGGTAGGCTGCTTGATCTCAACAGTTCTGGTCTCGTCCTTGCCCACTTCGTCCTTCTCGGAAACGATGGACGGATCCACTGCTCCGCCGTGCTTTTCTTTGTATCTGAGGTATCTGTCCTGCTGCTCAGGTGAAAGAGGCTCATGAAGTGCCTTGAGCTCAAGAGCCTTCATGACGTATCTGCCGTCACCAAACCAGAGGAACATCTCATCACATTCCTCAATACACTCTGTGGTAAGCCCTACTCTGTGGTAGAGGTAAGCAAGTTCATATGCCCATCTCTCCCTGTAGTCATGCTTTTTAAACTCCTCAAGTACAGCGATCCTCTCTTCAAGGCTTACTTCCTGTGCCTCGTAGAGCTTGTACTGAAGGATGTATCTACCTGTATCCCTTGGCGCGATCCTTACGAACTCTTTGTAATACTCAACCGCCTGAACAAACTCACCCATCTTGATGGCAAGCTCACACAGTGAGTAAACGATCGCCCTTCCTGTAGGGTATCTGTCATAGGCCATCAGGAGAACGTCCTTACTCTCCTGAAAGCGCCTGTTTATCTTGTACAGGTCACTGATGGTGCAGAGCATCTGAACGCTCTTAACACGCTTCCAGTCTATAGTATCTGCAATCTTAACTGCTTCGGCAAATCTGCCTTCCCCTATCAAAGCCTTGATTTCATCGGCCCTGATTCTATACTCAACTTTATCCAAAATATCCACCTCTTTGGAACCAACAATACAATATCTAGTAGTAAGTTTAACATAGCGCCCTAGCTTTGTAAAATGTCAGAAAGCTCTGCAAACTGCTCAAGTGTGAGCGTTTCACCCCTTGCTCTTTCATCGATCCCCATCTTTACAAGAGCAGCACCGACCTTGTCCCTTGAAACACCCAATGATGCGTTATTTGAAAGGGAGTTTGAGAGTGTCTTTCTCCTCTGGTTAAAAGAGGTCCTGATAATCTCAAACAGGTATTTGGAATCCTTAACATTTACCTTTGGCTCAGGGTACTTGGTGAGCTTAACCACCGCCGATCCCACATTCGGCTGCGGTATAAAGCTGCTGGGCGGAACGTCAATCACGGTATTTGCTTCCGCATAGAACCCAACTGCCAGTGACAAAGAGCCGTAGTCCTTATTCCCCGGACCTGCTGCCATTCTGTCGGCAACTTCCTTCTGGACCATTACCGTAATGCTCTCTATAAGAGCTCCGCTCTCAAAGAGCTTCATTATTATCGGAGTGGTTATGTAATATGGAAGGTTGGCCACCACTTTGATGGGGCGTCCCTCGTTATACTCCTCAATGATCTTGTCTATGTCCACTTTGAGTACATCTTCATTTATAACAGTAACGTTGTCGTATTCAGATAGTGTATCAGCAAGAACAGGTAAAAGAGTCTTATCAATCTCCACAGCAACGACTCTGCCTGCTGCCTCTGCAAGATACTGGGTAAGTGTTCCGATACCCGGTCCGATTTCCAGGACGCAGTCCTTATCAGTGACTCCTGCAGCCTCTACAATTCCTTCAAGGACACCTCCGT
>JAEEGI010020566.1_pt1 | contig 13201 bp, 9 predicted proteins | sample 8958751 | NCBI WGS metagenome assembly JAEEGI01 (sample SAMN16246545, study PRJNA631951) | gut metagenome | biome: gut microbiome; feature: rumen; material: KS-attached | host: Bos | place: Iran: Karaj | collected 2018-10
TATATTACAGGTGGTTATGAAAAAAATAAACAAAGTAATACATGTTTTCAATTATCATATAAAGATGATAATATAATAATAAAAGAAGATTCAAAAATGAATTTTAATAGAGCATCACATAATATAATTTATATTCCTTCAAAAAACAGAATAGTAGTTTCTTCAGGTGAAAATAATAAAGAATGTGAATATTTAGATTTAAATAATAAAAATAATAGAAGATGGATAAAATTTTCTAAATTAAATGAATACAGAGGAAATGCAAGTATGTTTTGTATTAATGAAAGATATATTTATTGTATTGGTGGTTATAATTTTTTTAATCAATGTATGAGTCAAGGATACGAAGTTTTAGATTTAGATGATAAAAATTTATTTTGGAAATTTTATCATATTTCAGATTTGTTAAATATATGTTTAATGGGTATTGTTAATCTTGATGATAAAAATATAATTTTAGTTGGTGGAGAATGTAATAAAAAATATTTAAATAATGTTTATCATGTTATACTTGAAGATAATAAAAGTAAAATTTCAAGTGTTAATGAAAGAAAAAATATTATTGATAAAGAAATTATGTTTTATAATTCTCAAAATTTTATTAATATTAATAATAATCAATTTATTGGATTTGATTGTTATGCAAATTATATTGAATATGATAATAATGCGAAAATTTTTAAATATGATAATATTAAATTTTAAAATCAATTTATAAAAAAACATAAATAAAAAAATAAATAAAAAAATTTTAATTTGAAAAATTAAAAAATTAATATTTAATTAAACCATAAAAAAACTAAAAAAAAAAAAATATGAAAAAATCAACATTTGAAAATGATTTTAAATATTCTCTTCCAATAGATGAAACACAAGATGATGATTATGAAAAATTATTAGAAAAAGACATTGAACAATCATGTAACTTTACAAAATATATTGATAAACTAGAATTAAATGACGATATAACAGATGAAGATTTAATAAAGTTAAAATCAAAAGAAGAAATAGTAGAATATAAAAATAATCAAATTTTATCATTAAAAGCATATATAACTTCATTAGAACAAGAAAAAGATGATTTAATAGATAATTTTAAAGAAACAACAAGTCAATTATTAGAAAGATTAAAAGATTTAGAATCTAAAAATTTAGAAAATAACTTTTATAATAATAATGATAATAATTCAGTTGATCCTTTTTCTATCAGTCATCAAAGACCAGAAACTCCAATGATTGCTAAAAATTTAAGAAAAAATAATAATAATAATATTAATTCAAATAAAAAACAAAGATGTCCAAATTGTCAAAAAGAATTTTTAGAAAGTGAATTTGTTGCTCATAGTCTTCAATGTTTAAGACACACTTTTCATTGTAAAAAATGTGGTGAATTAGTTGATGAAAAATTTAAAAAAGAACATTTACAAAAATTTAGAGAACCAAATAAAATTATATTGTATATTAAAGAAGGTAAATTAAATGATTTTTTTATGTGTATTGCACATGGTTTTAAAATAAATGATATTTTAGATAATGACAAAGGAGATTGTTCAATTCATTTAATTTGTAAAAATAATAGAAATGATTTTTTAAAAAAAATATTAAACGATAAGAATATTAATATTGATTTAAATATTCAAAATAAAGAAAAAGATACTCCATTATCAATTTGTTTAAATAACAAAAGTTTAGAAATGGCAAATATGTTACTTAATAAAAAAGTAAATATTAAAACAAGAAATAAAAGTGATTTAAGTCCTTTAATGTTATCTTGTAAATTTGGTTATTTAGAAATAGTTAAAAAAATTTTAGATATGGGTGGCGATATTAATGAAAAAAATATTTTAGGAGAAACTCCTTTATCTATTGCACAAATGTATCATCATGATGAATTAGCTATGCTTATTTTAAATAAAAAACAAATTAAATTTAAAAAATAAATTATATTTTATTTATTTATAATGATTATAATCTATTAAATATTATATTTTTTCCCTTATTAATAATTTAATGTTATTTATAATAATATTATTTATACTCTCTTTAAATAAATAATTTTTCAAATTATAATATATATAATTATCAAATTGAACTAAATTAATTATAATATAATATATATATGACCGTTTCAAAATACTAATTTTTCAATTATTGTTTTAATATTTTTTTAAAGACTTGGATTAATATTTATTATAGTATTAAAAAACTTATTATGCATTTGATTCATCATTGTTTGTAATTTATATCTTATTGTTCTATTTCTTCTTTTGAAATGTTTTGGAATTTGAATAGTTTTATCTTCTTTAGAAAAATTTAATGTAAATTCATCTTCATCAAGAGATATTCTTTTTTGAAAAACATGAGTGTTTAATTTTGTTTTTTTCCTTTCTCTTCTTTGAAAATTTCTTTCACTTTTTGGTCTTAAATCTTCGTTTTTATTAAAAATAATTTTATCATCATCTTTTTTATCATTCTTATTGTCCTCATTTATATTTTCTTTTAAAATATTTTTAATATTAATATAATTATCTTTATTATCATTATCAAGATCAATAACATTAACTTTAACATTATTATTATTGTTTTCATTTTCATTATTATTATCGTTATTATTTTCATCATTGTCACTATCACTGACACTATCACTTGATTCTAAACTTTCTTTATTTTTTTCTTTTTTAGCTTGTTCTAAAAAACTTTCAATATTAATAAATTCTTTATTACATTCTCTCAAATCATCAAAATCAGCAATATATAATAAATATTTACTTAAAAAAATTAATTCACTATCTTCTTTAGAATTATAATAAGGAACAATAGGAATTCCATTATTTAAATGATAAGCAAAACTTAATACTGAATTATCAATTAAGACAATATCTTTTAAATCAAAATTTTGGAAAATATTTAAGTCTTTAACATAAAATTTAGTTTCTCCAATTTGACATAAAATACAATCTTTTCTATATAATCTTCCTTCAAAAATATTATTTTGAGGATCTAAATAATTTAAAACAGCATCAGCATAATTATTATGTGAAGCAGTATAAGCCACAATAAAATATTTATTTTTAATTTTTAATATACTTTCTTTCCAATGAGGTCTTATATTAATTCCTATATCAACTTTAATTCTAGTTGGCATAAGAACAGAAATAATTTCTTGATATTCTTCTTTTTTTTTTTTTTAATATCTCCAACGCAATGAATTAAAGTTTCATCTAAATCAAACACCGCTATTTTTTTTCTATTAATATTATTATTGAAAATAAAAGTTTTACTTGGAATTTTATTTTTTTGTTTTTCTTTTGGTTCTAAATCACATATTAATTTCATACAATTTTCTGTATATTCATAAAAATCAGAAATAATTTCCATATTTGTTAAACTTATTAATCTTTCTTCTGTATTTTTATGACGAGGTTTCTTTAATAACATTGTTGATTTTGATCTTACTCTTCTATTTTCATTATATTCTCTTTCTATTTCATCTTTTAATAAATTGAAATTTTCTTCAAATATTTCTAATGATTTTAATTTTGAATTTGATATTTTATTTTGAATTGTATAAAATTTAGATTTTTGATTTTGCTTTTTTGGATTTATATTTTCATTAGATTTAAAAGAAACTTTTTTCTTTGGAATTTTTGTGAAAGTATTTTTTCTAAGTGATGAATGCTTTTCAAATACTAATTTCGGAAAGTCTTCTGATGACGAAGAATCAGAATCTGAGTTATCTGTAAAACCTAATATTGGAATACGAGATATTGTGTTTAATGTTCTGTTTCTTCTGTCAAATGTTTTTTGGTTTTCCATTTTTTTTCTGCTTTTTAAGTTATTTTAATTTTTTTTTTAGATTTTTTAAAATAAATTTTAAATTAAACTGTTTTTAAAAAAAAGGAAAAATTCAATAATTTATTAGCATTTATTTTAAATTTAACAAGATAATTATTGGAATAAAATGTTAATAAATTTGATATTGAATAAAATATAAAAAATCTTTTTAAAAAATATATAATTGATTCATAAGTAAAAAAAGAATACATTAATAAAAAAGTATAAAAATTCTAATTATAAAATAAATAGAAATAAAAGAAAAAAAAATAAAAAATCAATAATTATAAGTATAATAAGTACTATAATAATGATATTATTTGGAATTGCATATTCTTTATGTTGTGTGGATAAAAAAAAATATAGAACTGAATGTTTAAAGTTAATAAGATGAGGAAAAGTTCTTTATTGGTTACTTTTATTATCAAGTTTTCTTCATTTTTCTTCAAGTATAATAAAATTAATATTTACTTATTTTATTATTAATAGTGAAATCCCAAATTATATTATGATGCTTAAAAGTTGTTTAAAATGTATTACTAGTATAATAATTTTAATTGGAATTACAATTGCTTATTTTAAATTTAAAGACCATTATATTGTTATCCTTTATCAAAAATTATTTTTGCTTATATCATTTCTGAATTTTCTATTTTTTGCTTATTTGCTATTTGTGTTTATATTGTTTGTCTTTCTTCTTTTTTTGTAATAAAAATAATAATAAATATTTAGATGAAGATATTGATGATGATTGTTCAAATGATGAAAAAATTGTTATATAAAAGATTTTTTATATGCATAGGAAGTTTAGTAATATTATAAATAAATAATTTTTAATATTTTTTAATGCATTAAAAATAAATTAATTTATTTTTGATTTTTTAAACAATAATAAAAAACAAATTAAAAAAACAATAATTAAAAAAATGGGAGGTTCAAACAATAAGAAAAAGGTAAATTAAAACCAAATAAAAAAATTAAAATTAGTTGCCTGAAAAATTAAAAGAAAAAGTTCTCAAATTATTTTCATTAATAGATTTAGATGATTCAAAGACAATAGACAGAGATGAGACATTAAAATTTTGGTCAAAAAATTTTCCAAAAATAAATTCAAATGAATTATTTGATCAAGTAGATAAAAATAATGATGGTTCAATTCAATTAGAAGAATGGATTGAATTTTGGACAATTGTTTTTAATTCTGGATATAGCGAAAATGAAATTTGTAATGAATTAGATAATATGATTGAAGGAGGTTCTTGGGTTAAATTTGAAACTAATGAAAAATTAGGAGGGAAAAAAAATAGAAGTTATAAAAGAGAAGGAAAATATTAAATTTTTAATTATTTTTTATTTTATTTAATTCTTTCCTATTTTTTTCACCTCCTTTTATATTTATTCTAGTAATTAAAATATTGGTATAAAGTTTATTTTTAATATTCTTAGTATTTCTTAGAATTAATGTTATTTTGTATTATTATATTATGTGAATGATATTTTTAGTATCGTGATAAATTTATTTAGTTTTTAAATAAGTAAATAAATTTAAATGACTATAATTTTATATCAATATTAAACAATAAAAAAATTTAAAAAACAAAAACAAAAATTTTCACAAGAAAAAAAATAAAAAGAATAAAAAGTAAAAATACCCTAAAAAAAAATAAATTCAAACTTAAAAAAATTTAAAAAAAAAAATTCAAATATCATTAAATAAAAAACTTTTAAGGATTTTCATCATTAAATTGTGAAAAATCTTTATTAAACTTTTCTTGTAAAGCCTTAGGCATGGATGTTTTAATATTATCCCATTCAATAACACCGATCATAACAATAACAACAATTTTAACAAGAATTCCAATCCAAGATAGTATTAAAACTAAAGAGTGAATTCCACTTTCAGAATCTTTTTCTAAAGAACCCCATTTACTTCCCCAATATAAACACCAAATTAAATCTATTAATAAACTATATGTTAAAACATAGAAAGAAGAAATTTTTTCTTGACCTTGACTTTCTTTTGCATTCTCCATAAATTGCCATACATAAAACATATATAAATATATTATGAAATTGTAATCTGCTCTACATAATGTGTTTATTGCTGCTATTATTGCTCCAGCTAATAAAATGTTGTTAAGCTTGTTGGAATGCTCTTTTGCTAAGGATTTTATTTTTTCCATTTTTTTTTTATAATTTTTTTTTTTTTTTGATATTTTTTATTTTTAAAAAAACTTTCAAATTATTAATATACTATTAGAAAAATAAATTAGATTGAAGAAAAAAATGAGGATATTTAAATAATAATAATTATTCAGCCAATTTTAAAAAAGAAAGATGATAAAAAAATATCCAGAAAACAAACAAACAAAAAAAATCAATTAAATTCCATTAAAATAAATCTTAAAAATCAATTCAATAAAAGAAATTATAAAGTTCTTTAAATTATCATATAATAATTTTCATTTTTTTATTTATTTTTATTAGAATTTTATCTTTTTTATTATGATTATATTATAATAAATAATCTAATATATCTTAAATAATAAATAAACAATTTATCTTAAAAAAGTCTTAAAAAAATTTATTAAAAAAACCTTAAATTATAAATATTTTTTTAAAAAAAATGAAACCTCAAAGACCAAAAACAGGTTTTAAGCAAAAAAATTTAACTGATCTTCAAAAAGTAAGTTATGAAGAAATAGAAAAATATGCAGATCTTTTATACGAAGAAAAATACGAAGACAAAATAATAGGAGCAAGAAATATATTATTTCTAATAAGAGAGCCAGAAATAATGTTTTTAATACTTCAAGAGAAGCAAAATTTATTAGATATATTATCAAGAACATTAAGAGATGAGCATAAAAAACAAATGGAATTATCAATATATCTTTTAACATTTTTTGAATCATTTAGTTATTATAATCAATTTCATCAATTTTTAATTGAGCAATCAATAGGAGAAATATGTTTAAGTGTTATTGATTTTCAATTTATGAAATATGAATATAGAAAAGATGAAATGATTAGATGGAGTTCAAATGATTCAATTTCTCAAAATGAATATCAATCTGCAATGGATAAATTCTTATTTTTAGTAAGAAAACAAGATAGAATATTATATATGGCTTTTATGATTTTATTACATTTAGCTGAAGATCCTAAAATTGAAGTTAAAATGGTTAAAAAAGATATTGTTGGATTTCTTATTAAAAATTTAAGTAGACAAAATATTAATTTATTAAGTGTTATATTATTATTTTTAAAGAAATTATCTATGTTTCAAGTTAATAAAGATGCTATGCTTAAAGGAAAAATATTAGATAAATTAATGGCAATATTTGAAATTCAACATCCTTTAATATGGGCAATTAATATTCAATTAATATTTAATTTAAGTTTTGATCATAATTTTAGAATGCAAATTATAAGTAAGCCAGAATACTTTTTAAAATTATGTGAACATTTTAAATTACCTGATTTTAGATCTAATATTTTAAGAACTTTATATAATTTATCTTTGGAAGAAGAATCTAAACCTTTATTTTATCAAAGTGATTCTATTTATATTTTATTTGAATTAATTGATAAATTTCCTGAAAAAATTATTGGTCCTGAATTAGCTGCTTTGACTTTAAATTTAATGACGTATCCTCAAAATGCGAAAAAAATGGCAGAAGATGGAAGAATAAAAAATTTAATTGAAAGAGCTTTAAAAAATTCAGATTTTGAACTAATTAAAATTGTTAAATGTATTATTAAATATTCTGATGACTCAGATATTAATGATATATATGATAATTATGTTGATGATTATTTTTTAAAAATATTAAATACTAAAATGGAAAGTAATGAATTTTTAATTGAAATTATTGAAATATTATCTTATGTTGATAGTGATTGGGGAGAAAAATTAGATAAATTTAAATTAATTCAATTTTTTGAAAAAAATTTAAAAGATTCAAATTATGATGATTTATTAAATGTAGTGATTCAATTTTTTGGTAATATAGCATCAAATAAAGATTGTTCAAGTAAAATAGCAAATTCAAAAATAATAGCAATATTACATAATACATTAGTAAAGAAAATAGATAATTATTCAATTGTTTTTGGTATTATTTTTGCTTTATATCAATTAATGCCTTGGGAAGATACAAAGAAAATTATATTAAATGAAGTTGAATTAATTCAATTAATTTTAAATTGTGCTAAAAGTGATAATGAAGAAATTACTTTTGTTTGTTTAAGATTTTTAGAAATTGTTCAAATATATGATAAAAAATGGGGAGAAATAATTAAAAGAACTAAATTTAAATTATTTAAAAATGATATAATGAATAAAGTTAAAGCGGTTAGAAATCAAATTAAAGCTATGAATTTAGGTATGATGGATCAACAAGCTAATTATTATGATGAAGATTTAGATGATGAAGATAATATTATTATTGAAGATGATGATGCTGCTTTGAAAGATGATGATAATTTATATAGTTATCAATACTATAATAATTAAATAAAAACAAAAGTATATTATTTACTTAAAAACTTTTTATTCTGGCTTTTTTTAAATTATTTTGAAATATTATTTTATTTATTTTATTTTTATTTTTTAATATTATTTGAATACTATTCCTATTAATAAAATTAAAATAACAAAAAAACTTAAAAAAAACAAAAATGATATTTATATATATCAAAAACAACACAAAGAGTATAAAAACAACAAAATTTATTTCAATCTTGAATAACTCATATCAAAACTAATTTCTATATTATTATAATTATCAGCACTAAAAATGGAGAATTCCTCATTAGAAAAACTAATACTATCATCAATATTATTCCCTTTACTTCCATAAAAACTATTTAATTCTTGAATTTCATCAATTAATCCAACATTTAAAGTTTCTTTTAAAAAGAAGCAAGAAAAACTTAACATTAAACCACTAAAAATGAAAATTCCATCAATTTTATTTCCAATAATATGTATTAAACTAGGAATAATAAAAGGTGGAGTTCTACTTATTAAAAATAAAAATTGACATATTGTTCCTCTTATTGAAGTAGGTAATATTTCAGGCGTATAAATATAAATACTATTAAATGTTGCTGCAAAGCCAAACATTGAAATAAATATTAATAAAGGTTTTAAATTATTTGGTAAAATTTCAAAAAAAATAAAACTTGTTGTTCCTATTAATCCTCCATATTTCATTACAAAAATTCTTCCATATGTATTACTTAAATATCCTGAAATTAATTCACTTATCATTTCTCCTAAAAATGCTAAAATACTTAAAGAAAAGAAATTTCCTTTCATTTTATTTAATGTTAATAGAATTCCATAATAACATGATGATGTACCAAACCATAATATTATTAAATTTATTATTGTTATTCTTTGAGATGGAAATGTTATTATTTTAAATATTGATGGAATATTTTTTTTCATTGAAAATGATTTTTTAGATAAATTTATTGAATTTTTTAAATTAAAAATTTTATCTTTATTTTTTTTAAAATATTCATTCCAATTTTTTTCAGTTCCATTTATTATTGATATTTTATTGAAAATTTCAATACATTTATCATATTGTCCTCTTGTCATTAACCATCTTGGAGATTCTTCAAAATATTTTAAGCATAAATAAGTAGTTATAAAATGAAGAATTGAAATAAAAGAGAAAAAAATTTTCCAATTATTTATAGTCATGAAAAAAAAACCCAAAATAAATCCACTAAAAGGATAAATTGCATTAGCTAAAGTCATAACATAAGTTCTATAAGTAGAAGATAAATATTCAGACATAATTACACCAAACATACCATAAATAGCACAAATAAAACCATTAATAAAACATAATAAAATTAATAATGATGGAGTTGGACATATTAAAATAAAAAACATTACAAAACAATTAATGGTAATATTTATATTATATATATTTTTTCTTCCAAATTTATCAGGAAGAGGAGTTAAAATTATACTTCCTAAAATACTTCCCAAAAAATATGATGAACCAATTAAAGCATTATAATATTCTTTATTACAAAATAAATTATAAGTATATGACCAATTATGAAGACTATTTATTTTATCTTTTCTATAATTATAAGAAAAAGAATATGAACATATTTCTCCATTATTATATGGACATTTAAAATAAGAAGAATTATCATATTTTTCAAAACATTCAAAATTTGGTATTTTTGTTAAATATGAATATGCTGCTGCTATTACTGAAAATAATACTGCACTTGATATTAATATAAATGATAATACTTTTTGAAAATATCCTTCTTGTCCTATTATTTTTATTGATTCATCCATATTAGTTATAAATATATATTTTTTTATTTTTTTTTCATATTTTTTTCTAAGTAGAAATACTGTTTTTTTAGTTATAAAAAATATTTTATAAATATATTAGATTGTTTTATTTTTAATTATAAAAAATGTTTGAAATTTTTTTTATGTCAAAAAAAACAATTATAATTAATGAATAATTTATTATCATATTATAATAAAATAATTAATAAGCTATTTTTGAATAATAATACATATTTTATTCTTTGATATCATCCATTAAATTATATTTGCAAAGAGGACAAAAATTAGAAGTTTGAAGCCATTTAAGTAAACATTTTTTATGAAAAATATGTTTACAACAAAATTCTTTAATAATATCAGTTCCTTTAAATGTTTGTTTGCAAATTGCACAAGTATCTTCTTTTCTTGAACTATATTTACTAATATGTTTATATTGAAATTCGTCTAATTCCAAAATTAATTCAGCTCTTTTTTTATTTAATATATTATTATTATTATTTTTATCTTCGTTTTCTTCTTCTTCAACTTCATTTTCTAATTGTTCTTGATAATAATCTCCTAAATCTTGATTTGAATTTAATTCTTGTTCTTCTTCTTCATATTCTTCTTCTTCTTCTTCTTCTTGATTATTATCTCGATTATAATTTCCAAAATTAATATTCATTCCTATATTATTCATTGAATTATTTATTATATTAAATATTTGATTTGTATCAAAAAAATTCATTCCATTTTGACCATTAATATTAATTGAAAAATTAGAATTATCAAAATTAAAAGTTTGATATGAATTTTGATTATTTCTTAATACTCTTCCATTTAAAAAAATATTATTGTTAAATCCATTTTTTATTTGACTTATATTTGAACAATTTGAATTTATTTTAATATTATTTTCATTTCCATTAAAAACAACATTATTAATTAAAGTTCTATTATCATTTGCATTCATTTCATTATGATTTCCATTAATAATTAAATTTGATATGTGAGTTTGAACTATAATTTTATTATTATTTCCAGTTATTGTTAATGATGAAATTGGAGCTTTGATAATTAATTTTTTTCCACTTTGATTAAAATAATAACTATTTGACTATATTATTTATATTCAATTATATAATAATTTTTACTGGACGAGATAATGTTATTGTATTTGAATGTTGATAAGAGTCCATTGTTTTTTTTATATATTTGGTTACTTTTTTATATTAATTTTTAATTATTTTTTTATTTTTTTTTAAAATAGAAAAGAATTTTTCATCAAAATTAAAATAAATTAAAATTAATGGAAAAAAATAAAAAACAAAATTTAAGATATTCTAAAGAATTTGGAAATTTAAAAAAAACAAGTAATAATTTTTCATCTACAAAAAAAGGAACATTTTATAAAGAAGATAAGAATGAAAACAAAAAAACAAAAGAAAATGAACAAGAAGAAAAAATAAGAGAACAAAATAAAAAAGACAAAGAAGAACATTTAAATAAGCAAAATGAAATAAAAGATTTAAATTTATTGTTTTCTAATTTAGAAAAAGAATTTGAAGAAATAAAAAAGGAAAATTTAGATTCAAATAATAAAATAAAATCATATTCAAATGATATAAATATAAAAAATAAATTAATATCAACAAAAAAAAGTAATTTAAAATCATTAAAAGAAAAAAATATAAAATTAGAAAAGCAATTATCAGAATTAAAAAGAGAATTAGAAGAACAACAAAATCAAATTGAAGAAGATAATAGACCAATTTCAATAAATCAAATATTTCAAAATGTTTTAATGAGAATGGGAAATAATCCAGGAACTTATTTTTTAAATTTAAATGATTCTCAAGAGGAAAATAATAATAATGATAGTGGATTATCAATGGAGCAATTGTTAAATTTACCTAATTCAAAATATAATAAATCTGATAATAATAGTGAAAAATGTAATATTTGTGGTTTTGTTTTTTGTTACAATGATACTATTAGTAAATTAGAAAGATGTAGACATATTTTTCATAGAGAATGTTTATTTAATTTACTTCAAAATAAATCTTCTTCTAAATGCCCTACTTGTAAAACAAATATTTTTTAAAAATTTTTTGAAGAGTGTTTAAAGAAATTTACTAATTTTTTTTCTGATTTAAAATATATTCTATGATATAAAGTATTTATTTTTTATTATTGTGTTTGTTGATTAGATTTTTTATTTTTGGATTTTTAAAAAATAATTAATATATAATAAAAACATATTTTATTTTTTAGAATATTTTTCTAATTTTTAATCTATAGCTTTTTATTTAAATTTTTCATTTATTAATGGAAGAAAATTTTAAGCGCCAAGAAAATAAAAAAAAACAGAAAAATGAAATTAATGAAATTCAAAAATTAAAAAAGAAAAGATTAAGACAAGAAAATTCTTTGGGTGAATTAACAACAAATTTTATAGAATATGTAAAAACAAAAGGATTAGAATTAATAAATATAAATGAAATAGTAAAAAAATTAAAAGTTAAAAAAAGAAGAATATATGATATTACAAATGTTTTAGAAGGAATTGGTTATATTAAAAAATTAGGTAAAAATCAAATTAAATGGATTAAAGCAGATTTTTTAAAGGAAAATATAATTTTAAATAATAATAATGAAGACTCAAATAAAATAAATAAATTTCTAGAACTTAAAAAAGAAAATGAAAAATTAGATTTATTTTTAAAAAATTTAGCTGATAATAATAATAATAAAATGATTGCAATAAAAGCTCCTATTGATACAAGTATTGAAATTATTGATAATAAAAATATTGAAAATCTTAAAGAAAATATTGGTAAAATTTGTAATGATAATAAAGAAATTTTAGATAATTTAAAAAAAGAAAATCAAATTTTTATGGAAAGTAAAAATGGAGAAATTAGTGTTTATATTATTTTTAACAATGAAAGAGAAAATAGTATTAATTATAATAATGAGAATAATAATATCGATTTAGATTATGAACAAAATTATTCAAATAAGTTATTTGGTTGTGAGAATTTGTGAAAA
>JAEEGI010020570.1_pt1 | contig 13199 bp, 11 predicted proteins | sample 8958751 | NCBI WGS metagenome assembly JAEEGI01 (sample SAMN16246545, study PRJNA631951) | gut metagenome | biome: gut microbiome; feature: rumen; material: KS-attached | host: Bos | place: Iran: Karaj | collected 2018-10
CCTTGTCCGCAACCTCCGCGACCTTTGCAGCCTTCATTTCGAGAATCTTTGCATTTGCCATGGTTGCACCTCCTTGTAACGTGAAAAGCCCTCCGTCGCAGAACGGAGGACTCGAAAACAAAAGGCGTCATCAAGTCTACCTCGGCAGGATTTACACGCAATGCGACACCGGCTGTCTTTGGCGACGGAACTTAACCTTGGATATAATACACGCTCCCTGCCCCTTTGTCAAGCGTTTTTTGCAGATTTCTTTGGACTTTTTCGTGCATTTTTCATGCATCGCAGGCGCAATTCATGACCGAAGGTCAATTCATGGCGTATGCCAATTCATGCGCGCAGCGCAATTCCTCGCGAAGCCAATTTGGAAACATCCCTCCCGTCTCGCTTCGCGACCCGCCCTCCCTTACACAGGGATGGCAAGAAAGTTGGCATCTTACGATGTATCTTTGTCCTATTATCCCGCGAGCCTATTCCCCGACGGCATACGCGATCCGAAGGGTAACGCCCCCGTCCAGCGCTTGCGTCACAAGCTCCTTTTCTTCACCGCGTTTCACAGTGAGCGTTTTGACCGGCGCTGCCCCCAAGTTGATGTTTCCGTTTTCATTCGGTTCCACAAAACAGGAATGCTCGATCTGCAGAACGACCGCCTCCTCCGTCACGCCGCTTACCGTGATCGTTCCGTCATATGCGCTGTCATAAAGTATGGTTCCTTCCGCAATGTCCGCAAACGTTTTGACAGTCGGCTCCGGCTGCTCTTTCTTCCATCCGCTCCACCATTGTTCCGTCAGCGTCACGGTTGCATGAAGCTCTGCGCCTTTGCATGCCGACAGCGCTGCGGTCATTGCAATCAGGATCATCCATGAAAAGATCTTTCGTTTCATCGTTTGTCTGTCCTCTTTCAGATTCTGTTATAAAGACAATCCGGAACGCAAAAATGCTACAATCTTTTTCACCGGATAAACCCGAGCCAGAAGTCCAGCGCGTTGTAGAGCATATCGCCGGAGCAGACCTGCACCGAGGCGTCGGTGCCGGAAACCGTAGCGTCGGTAAAGAGGTCGCGGGCTTTGGTCAGCACCAGCACCGGCACGATCTCATAATCGTCGCCGAAGATCACGTCGAGGTATTCGCAGTACTTCGCGCACTGGTCGACCTCCTCCTGCTCGATTTTATCCTTCATTTTGAACTCGAACGAGAACGCGTGCCGTTTTGTGACGAGCAGCACGTCCGCGTAGATGCGGATATGCTTCGATTTTTTGATGCGCAGCTCAAAGACGATCTCCCAGTCGTTGCTGAGTTTTTCGGGATAACCGAATTCTTTTAGATCGCGGAACAGATCCCGCATCGTCTGCCGCGCGTCCGCAAAGGAATGGAACAGCCCGCGCGCGTCGTTGAGGTTTCTGCCGATGTTTTCGCAACCGAGCTGCAGAAGCGCCAGGAAACGTTTTTCGTCCATATCGAGAAACTCTTTGACCGAGGAATAGAAGCCCGCAAACTCCGCAAGTCCGTAATGCGGGCGTGTCTGCGGGATCTGCGCATGCCAGCAATACTCGTCGTCCTGCCAGCAGAGCTCCTTCATAAACGGCGAGGCGTACAGGAAGTGGTTGACGGTACTCGTGTCTGCGCGAACGGCGCGCGCAATGTCCCGCGCCTTAACGCCCTCCTCACTTCTTGCGATGCACATATAGATCTGCCGTTCGATCGGGTCTACCTTTGCCATAGCCGTTCCTCCGTTTTCCGTATTGTACCACAGGCGCCGTCATCCCGCAAGGCGGTTTCGGCTTAAGATTCTTTCACAATATGTGGCTTTTTCGCTTGTATTTTCATACAAGATATTGTATACTAAAGAAAAAAGGCGTGGAGGCGGGTATGCGCGTTTATTGTACGGAGGAGCTGCATTCCTCAGGCGGGGACGGGTCGTTTATTTTGGCAAAGGCGGAGGATGCGCTTTCCTCGCTTCTTGCGCAGTACGAGGGCTGCGTGCGGCTCATTTACCTCGATCCGCCGTTCCGGACGGGCGAATCGTTCAAGATGAAGATCGGCAAGGGCAAGCAGGCGCAGACGGTCGTGCTCTATGAGGACAAGCTCGAAGAAGAGGATTATCTTGCGTGGCTCGAACGGATCCTTGTCGGCTGTCACAAGCTTTTGGACGCGCGCGGCTCGATCTATCTGCATCTCGACTACCGCATGTCGCATAAGGCGCGGATGCTTTTGGACAAGATCTTCGGCGAAGCGAACTTCATGAACGAGATCATCTGGGCGTACCGCTCCGGCGGCCGCGCCACGCGCTGCTATCCCAGAAAGCACGATACGATCCTCTTCTATCGCAAATCAAAGAAGGTCCTGTTCAACATCAAGGCGGTCGGCACGCCGCGCGGGCAGGAGCGCCGCAACCACATGAAGCGCTTCATCGACGAGGATGGGCGCGTGGGCTTCTCGATCCGCTCGAACGGCAAGACCTATACCTATTATGAAGATTCATTGATCTATCCTTCCGACGTGTGGTCGGACATTGAGCATTTGCAGCAGAAGGACCGTGAGCGCACCGGATTCCTGACACAAAAGCCCGAAGCGCTCCTGAAGCGCATCATTGCGGCGTCCAGCGATCCCGGCGATCTCGTCGTCGATCTGTTTTCCGGCAGCGGCACAACCGCCGCCGCGGCAACGAAGCTCGGGCGGCGTTTCATCGCCGTCGACCAGAGTCCCGTCGCCTGCGCGCTTTTGCGCCGCCGTCAGCTCGGGATCACGAGCGAGCCGACGCTGACCGAGAATACGGCGCATCCGCTTTTGATCTCTTATCCGGCGGATCACACGCCCTGCCGGATCCAGACGGAGATCGTAGAAAAAGCAGGCGGTTCTGCCGTTCAGCTCAAAAAAACGCATTTTTCCGGCAAGGACTGCGCGCCGATCTATGCCGCAACGGGCTTTGTGGACGGCAGCTGTTTCCATGCGGTACACACAAACTGCGCGCCGAAGCTGCCGATCCTGCTGCCGCTGCCCAAGGAGCATACGCCGGTGCTGCACGTCGTCGGCGTGCACGGCGAGCAGGCATTCTTTACATTGGAATGATTTATTATCAGAAAGCAGGTATGATCAATTATGGCTGTTCCGAAATTCTTTGAATTTTTTGAAGCTTTTTTGCAGGCAATCAATGATGATGAACTCCATTCCGCAAAAGAGGTTCGCAGTATTATAGCAAAAGATATGAACCTTTCCGACGCAGAGTTGTCCGAAATGCTTCCAAGCGGCACCCAACGGACCTTCGATAACCGTGTCGGCTGGGCTCGGACCTATCTAAATAAAGCCGGATTGATCGAAACTCCTCTTCGCGGCAAATATCGTATTACCGCATCCGGTAAATCTGCTCTCTCTTCCGGGAATAAAATTGATTTAGCATACCTTGAACAATCAAGCTCTTTTAATGAATTTCACGGTCTTTCAGTACAGGGAACGGTCATCGAGCCTACCGCAGAAAACGATGAATCTCCAATGGAAGTGCTTGAATCCGCTTATAAGAAGGTAACTACAGCTTTGGCGAGCCAGTTGATGGATGAGGTTATGAAGCTCACCCCAGTGGAGTTTGAACGGCTTGTCGTCAAACTTCTTTTGAAGATGGGTTATGGCAGTGGAATTGAAGAAGCCGGCATGGTTACGCAGCAATCGAATGATGGCGGTATTGACGGTATCATCAAGGAAGATCAGCTTGGATTCAGTCACATCTACATTCAAGCGAAGCAATGGGCTGTGGATCAGACTGTCGGCAGGCAGGAAATACAAAGATTTGTTGGTGCATTGCAAGGTCAGCAAGCGCAGAAGGGTTTGTTTATTACGACCGCGAAATACTCATCAAATGCAATCCAATATGCGAATAATCTATTAGGTGTAAAAGTTGTTTTAGTGGATGGTTCTGCATTAACCCGATTGATGATAAAACACAATGTCGGTGTATCTATTGAAGAAGTTTATGAAGTAAAAAGGATCGACAGCGACTTTTTTGAAGAGATTTGATGTTTGGATTTTGTGAAAGAAAAGGCTTCCCCTTCGAGGGGAAGCTGTCAACGCAGTTGACTGATGAGGCGGGCAAGCAAAAATCTCGCGTCGCCATCTCTTCTCCTCAAAGAGAAGGCAAGTTCAGACCTGTTGATACGTTGGAAAAATAGCAGGAGTTTTTTTGCCTCCTGCTTTTGCTTACTTGAAGATGTCCTTTAAGGGACGTTTTTTGTTTTTCTGCACGACCGGCTGACCGTCGAGCGCGGCAAGCTGTTCCAAAAGCTCGCGTGCCTGCGATGAAACGCGCTTCGGAACTTCAACGTTGACCGTCACAAGAAGATCGCCCTTCCCCTGCTGCTGCAGACGCTGTATGCCCTGCTCGCGCAGGCGGAACGTTGTTCCGATCTGCGTGCCAGCCGGGATGTTGTACTTGATCTGTCCCGTCAGTGTCGGCACGACGATCTCGCCGCCGAGCACCGCGGTCGTATACGGAATGTTCATGTTGAGCAGAAGATCGCTGCCGCGGCGGATGAACTGCGAATGCGAACGCACGGAGATCGTGATGTACAGATTCCCGCGCGGACCGCCCTTGTAGCCGGCGTCGCCTTCGTTGCGCATGTTGATCGTCTGCCCGTCGTCGATGCCCGCCGGGACCTTGAGCGTCAGCCGCTTGAGCTTGCGCACACGGCCCTTGCCGCGGCATTCCGAACACGGCTCGGAGATGATCTTGCCGGTACCGCGGCATGCCGAGCACGGACGGGTGATCGTCGTTGCGCCGAACAGCGTGTTCTGCTGCATGCGCACCTGCCCCGTTCCCTTGCACGTCTGACAGCGCTGCGGCTGCGTGCCGGGCTTTGCGCCGGTGCCGTTACAGACGTCGCAGACCTCTTCCCGCGTGACGCTGATCTCCTTCTCCGTGCCGAACGCCGCCTCCTCGAAGGACAGCGTCAGGTTATAGCGGATATCGTCGCCGGTCATCGGCGCATTGCGGCTCTGCGTCTGGCTCCCGAAGCCGCCGAAGATCGTGCTGAAGATGTCGCCGAAGCCGTCGAAGCCCGTCGCGCCGGTGAACGGATTGCCGCCGCCCATCGTCGGATCGAACGCCGCGTGCCCGAACTGGTCGTACTTCGACCGCTTTTCGGGATCGGACAGGACCTCGTATGCCTCGTTCAGCTCCTTGAACTCCGCTTCCTTCGCGGCGTCGCCCGGATGCAGATCGGGGTGGCAGGTCTTTGCTTTTTTACGGAACGCGCTCTTGATGTCCGCGTCCGAGGCGCTCTTATCGACCCCGAGCACCTCGTAGTAATCTCTCTTGCTCTCCATTTAGTACCTCACGATCGGGCAGGTACGCGCCTGCCCGATCCGTTCCTTATGAGATTGTGTTGTTTCCTCAGTCGACGACCGTGTAATCCGCGTCGACCACGTCGTCCTTCGGCGGCTGCTGACCTGCGTTCGGATTCGGCTCCGCGCCCGGCTGCTGCTGCGCCTGCTGCTGATAGATCTTGCCGAAGACCTCATAGCTCACGTTCGTGCACTTCTCGGTCTCTTCCTTGATCCTCGCGTCGTCGGTGCCTTCAAGCGCTTTCTTGAGGTCCGCGACTGCAGCTTCGACTCTGGACTTGTCGCTTGCGTCGATCTTATCGCCGAGCTCGCGCAGCGTCTTTTCGGTCGTGTAGACGAGCTGGTCTGCGTGGTTGCGGTTCTCCGCCGCTTCCTTGCGCTGCTTATCCTCTGCCGCGTAGCGCTCCGCTTCCGCGACTGCCTTCTTGATCTCGTCCTCGTTGAGATTCGTGGACGCGGTGATCGTCACCTGCTGCTGGTTGCCCGTGCCGAGATCCTTTGCGGAGACGTGCACGATGCCGTTCGCGTCGATGTCGAACGTGACCTCGATCTGCGGAACGCCGCGGGGCGCCGGCGCGATGCCTGCGAGCTGGAATCTGCCGAGGCTCTTGTTGTACTGCGCCATCTCGCGCTCGCCCTGCAGAACATGGACTTCAACGCTCGTCTGTCCGTCTGCCGCGGTCGAGAAGATCTGGCTCTTCTTGGTCGGGATGGTCGTGTTGCGCTCAATGAGGCGCGTGAACACGCCGCCGACGGTCTCAATGCCGAGCGACAAAGGCGTGACGTCGAGGAGCAGGATGTCCTTGACCTCGCCGCCGAGCACGCCGCCCTGGATCGCTGCGCCGATCGCGACGCATTCATCGGGGTTGATGCCCTTGAACGGCTCTTTGCCGGTAATATTCTTGACCATCTCCTGCACCGCCGGGATACGGGACGAACCGCCGACGAGGATGACCTTGTTGATATCGCTGTTGCTTAACCCTGCGTCCGACATCGCCTTCTGTACGCAGACGCGCGTCTTGTCGACGAGGTCCGCGGTCAGCTCGTTGAACTTCGCGCGGGTGATCGTGCAGTCGAGGTGCAGCGGACCGGCGGGACCCTGTGTGATGAACGGGATGTTCACGTTGCTCTGCGTCATGCCGGAAAGCTCGATCTTTGCCTTCTCCGCCGCTTCCTTCAGTCTCTGCAGCGCCATCTTGTCCTTTCTGAGGTCGATGCCGTTGTTGCGCAGGAAGTCGGATGCGATGTAGTCGATCAGACGCTGGTCGAAGTCGTCGCCGCCGAGACGGTTGTTGCCCGCGGTTGCAAGCACTTCAAAGACGCCGTCGCCGATCTCAAGGATCGAGACGTCGAACGTGCCGCCGCCGAGGTCGTAGACCAGGATCTTCTGGTTGGTCTCCTTATCGAGACCGTACGCCAAAGATGCCGCCGTCGGTTCGTTGATGATACGGAGCACTTCGAGACCCGCGATTCTGCCCGCGTCCTTCGTTGCCTGACGCTGGCTGTCGGTGAAGTACGCCGGCACGGTGATGACCGCCTGCGTGACGGTCTCGCCGAGGTACGCTTCCGCGTCCTGCTTCAGCTTCTGCAGGATCATTGCGGAGATCTCCTGCGGCGTGTAATCCTTGTCGTCGATGTGGACTTTGTAGGACGAACCCATCTCACGCTTGATCGAGGAGACGGTCCGGTCCGGATTCGTGATCGCCTGACGCTTTGCGATGGAGCCGACGAGACGCTCGCTGCCCTTGAACGCAACGACGGACGGGGTGGTTCTTGCGCCTTCCGCGTTGGGGATGACGACGGGATCGCCGCCTTCGAGGATCGCGACGCAGGAATTGGTGGTGCCCAAGTCAATACCGATAATCTTACTCATATCTTTATACCTCCGAGTTCTTTGAAGATTTTACTTTTTATTCTATGCAAGCAAGTCCTAAATACTTGTTTTTGCCTTATTCGCTGACCTTCACCATGCTGTGGCGAATGATCTTTTCTTTTACCTTGTAGCCCTTTTGGAAGGTCTGCACGATGTTGCCGCTTTCGAGTCCCTCGACCGCTTCGGTCATCACCGCGTTGTGCAGTTCGGGATCGAACGCGCCGTCCGACGGGATCTCTTCGAGCCCTTCCTTTTTCAGGAGCTCGGCGAACTTCTTATGCACGAGCTTCACGCCGTCCGCCCAGCCTTCCGCCTTTTCATCGCTTTCCGCGACCCGGTCGAAATCGTCCAGCACCGGCAGCAGCGCTTTGATGCAGTCGCGCTTGCCCTCGTCATAGCTGTCCGCACGGACTGAGGCGTTCCGTTTGCGGAAGTTGTCGAAATCCGCCTGGTTGCGCTGCAAAAGCGCGATCGTGTCGTCCAGCTTTTTCTGCAGCTCGTCGATGTGTTTCTTGACCGCAGTAAGCTCCTCCTGCGTCATCGTGACGACGTCCGGCGTCTGCTCTTCGGTCTGCTGCTCCTCCGCGATCTTGTCGGTCGCTTCGGGCTTTTGTTCCGCTTCATGCGGCTTGTTCTTCCTGGAAGCCAAGTTCCTACTCCTCCTTCAAAAACGTTTGCAGGACCGTACCGAGGTTGGTCTGCACATTTTTCAAAATACTCAGCACGCGGGCGTAGTCCATGCGGGTCGGTCCGATCACGCCGAAGCTGCCGACCGGCGTCCCGTTCACGCGATAGCTCGCGGTGACCACGCTGCAGTCCTGAAAGCCTTCCTGTTCGTTCTCGCTGCCGATCGTGACCGTGAACTCCATGCTCGACGCCTTTTTCAGCATCCGGTACATATCGTCCTTCTGCTCGACGGTCGCAAGGAATGTCTTTGCTTTCGATACATCGCTGTACTCCGGATATTCCAGCATGTTCGTCGCGCCGGAAAGCTCGACCATGCGCCGGTCGCTCGACTGGTTTTCGCAGAGCGCGGCAAGCAGCGATTCGACAAAATCGGCTCTTGTGGAAAGCTCGCCGCCAAGCTCGCGTACAAGCTTCGACGAGACCGTCGACATCCGGCAATCACTGAACCTTGCGGTGATCGCCTTAGAGATGCGGTCCAGCTCCTCGGGTCCGATGTCCTCCGGAACGTCGATGACTGTGTTCTGCGACACGCCCGCGTCGGTCACGACGACCGCAAGCGCCTTGCCGACCGTCAGCGGGATCAGCTGCAGATGACGGAGCCGGTTTGTGCCGATGTCCGGCATCATGACGAGCGCCGTATAGTGCGTGATCTCCGAAAGCGCCTTTGCCGTGGAGCGCAGCACCGCGTCGACGCCGTGGACATGCTCGCGGAAGTATCCGTACAGGAGCTTGGACTCCTCATCCGAAAGATGCGCACGCTGCATCATCTGATCGACGTACAGGCGGTATGCCTTCTCGGACGGAATGCGCCCCGCGCTGGTGTGCGGCTGTGCAAGATAGCCCAGCGTTTCGAGGTCCGCCATCTCGTTGCGGATCGTCGCGGACGACCATTTGCTGTTCTGGCTCAACGACTTCGAGCCCACCGGGCTTGCCGATAGAATGTACTCGTCAACGATCGCACGCAGGATCTGCAGCTTTCTTTGATCCAGCTCCATGCGATCGCCTCCTTTCCTTTAGCACTCCGTTTGTTCGAGTGCTAATCACTATGCATAAGATACCACTATCATGCGCATTCGTCAAGTGAACTTCGGGGCAACAATGTGAAACAAAAGTGAAATCTCGTCGGAGCGTGCTCAACTCTGTTCACGACGATGCTTGTGACAGCATCCGTATCATCCGTTTCGCGAAAGCATTGTCGTTCACCCGTTTCGCCGCCCCTCCTCTCCGCAAAAGGTCGCGCTCGGTACGCCTGTTCATTTGTAAACGCATTCACAACGGCGTACTGTCGCTACCAACCTTTTGCGGCTTTTCACAAGGAAACCTCATCCACCGCAAGCGGTCCCCCTTCCCCATGCTGTACGCATGGGAAGGCTTTTGGATGCGTGCAAAGAGGCTTCTCCCCCTTTAGGGTGGAGAAGTTGTCAACGAAGTTGACTGATAAGGGGGGCGTATCTTGATTTTTTCCTCCATCATTTGATAAAATTGCCGCATGCATCCGACAATTCGGCGTCCCCGATTGTATGTATAGTGAAAGGAGGGCAAGGCAATATGAAGAATCCTTTGTTGCGTACGGACAAAGAGATTACGGAGCTCTATGCGCGCCATAAAAGCACGGTCTACCGCGTCTGCTTTGCTTACCTCAAAAACCCCGCCGATACCGAGGACGCCGTTTCGGAGACCTTTATCCGGCTGATCAAGAGCGCTCCCGCGTTCGAGAGTGCAAAACACGAAAAGGCATGGCTCATCCGCACCGCGTCGAACGTGTGCAAAAACCAGTTGAAGCATTGGTGGCGAAGGCGTGAGGACATCGAGCGTTTTTATGATCTTCCCGACAGGGAAAGGATCGAAACAAACGATGTTCTGGAAGCTGTCCTGGCTCTCCCAAACCGGTACAAGGCCGCCGTGTATCTGTATTATTACGAGGGTTATACCGGCGCGGAGATTGCAGGGATTCTCAAAAAGCCGCAATCGACCGTCCGCAATCATCTGCGCGAGGCGCGCGCAATTCTCAAAGAAAGGTTAGGTGACGATTTCGATGAAAAATGACTGTATCGTTGCTGCATGGAACACGATCGAACCGAGCGGCGCGCAGGATGCGCGGATGCTTTCCGCGATCCTCTCGGCAAACCGTTCCGAACACAAGAGAAAGGAGAAAAGGATGCTGCATACAAAAAAACTGCTGATCCCCGCCGTCTGTCTGGTGCTGCTTGCCGTCGTCGGCGTTACGGGGATCCGACTGAATTGGTTTACCGCAAGCCGGGAACCCATAGAAGCGGAAAGCGAGGGCGCGCCGGTCAACGAAACGGAATGCAAAGTGCCGAACCCCATTCTGGATGAAGAACTCGACGCCGCGTTCGGGTACCTGTTCCCGACCGAGATCGAAGAAGGGTATGCTCTGACTGAGGACGGCTTCAATTTATACAGCGACGGCGCCGATGCGCTTCACACCAAGCATCGCGTATTGAAGGCAACCTATTACAACGAAGAATTGAACGATACGCTGCTTATCGAGGTCGCGCCGAACACCTATTTCGGCGGATACCTCAAAAACACGCCTTACGGCGTCGTGCAATACGGAGACCCGCAGACCGACGGGACACGGTCCTCCATGATCTTTTTCGAGAACGACGGGATCACGATCCTATACCAGTTCGGAAAAACGGATATAGCCGCAATGGACGCGGAAACCGCCGAGCGCTTCTACGCCATGGTCCACTCGGCAAGATACTTCTACCGCGTCTCACCTGACGAAAGCGAGGAAAACGACGAAATTGATATTGACGGATAATGCGCTACTTTATGATAACAGCCGCCCGGTCGGACGGCTGTTGTTATCTGTAAAAATGTATAACGCATAAATAGTATCAGGGAAACAAATCGCGATTCGAAACATATTTACCAAAATAACATAACTATTTTGCAATAATCTGATAATATGCATATATAGTTGATAGAATCATGTTCTGTCAGAATCGGAGAGGTTTATCCCATGAATGCAAAACGCGGATTATGCTTTGTTCATTGCCTGTGTCTGCTCCTTGCCGCAGGATTCGGCTGTGTGCAGTCATCTGTACAAACACAACCGTCATCCGAAGCAGTTGACTGTACGCCGGAAGCCGTCGACCGACAGGACGCTGATCCTGTTTCGCCGACGCCGCTGTATGAGGGAGACGGATTGAAAATCTATTATGCCTCCCGTCTGGGTCAACCCGGCATTTGTGCGGAAGCACAAAGCTGGGGCCATACGTATTCCAGATTTCAGCGTCTTCCTTTTACCGAAGGACTGACCGAGCTCGTTTTTACCGGGATCGAAACAAAGTCCGACGGGGATCGGGCAGAAGCATTTGTGTATCTCCGTTATCTCGATAACACGGGAACGGAGCGGATCATCTGCGCCGATCACAGTGCGCCCGAATACACGGTGGTATATCCCCTGTCAACGGAAGCCGGGCTGGAGCTAAGCGAAGAACAGCGTGGGCTGTTCGACGATCTGCTTTTGATCGGGTATCACTATGAGAGCGTTTATGCAGAAGCAAACAGGTTACCCGATCCGGATGAATGGGAAAGCCTGTGTCAAGAATGTATACTGGGCGCTCTCTTTTATAACTATGGGGACGCTCTTCCTCCCTACCTGCACGGAGAAGGGACGATACAGAACCAATTCGGCGATAAAGGCGCCATTGTCTCGCAAAAGGAGCTTGAAGACTTCTTCCAAAGCACGGTCGGACGTCCGTGTATGATACCCGACGGGCAATACGCGGATGATGAGGATACATGGAAAGATTTACCGGCAGGAATGATTCCGCTGCTTCCGTCGGATTATGTCTGTAAAGGGCATGTTCAGCAGGCGGTTATGGAACCGGACGGAACCATTTGCCTGTATGGTTACAGAAGCGGGTTTGAGGTGATGTATGAAAGCGTGATCTGCCGCATTCGCCCTGTCGACGGCTATCTGGGCGGTCAGGTGATATCTACGGAGATCTGCCCCGTATACTACATGCATGAGGATCCTTCGATAACGCTTTTATCTTTCGATCAATAAAACACCTCATGCTTGATTACAGAGAGAATGAATTGCCTGACGGAATGAATTGACGCAAAACGTCATGAATTGCGGCAAGCCGCATAAAGAATGCTATCGCAAAAAATCGATCAGCCGCCGTTCGCGAAAGTCCTTAAGGATGGAATCGAGATGATCCATGCCCAAAGGAGTGAGGCACAGATAGGCGGGATCGGAACGGTCCCAGAAGCCGAAGCGGTCGTTCTTGTCATAGGCTTCCTTGTAGGTCTCGATCACGTCGCAGCCGAAGCGATCGGAAAATGCCGCGCGGTCGATACCTTTCACGAGGCGCAGCCCGAGCATGACCGACTCAAACATTTGCTCAAAGGTATTCGTGATGATCCGCTCCGCGCGCGGGAGCTTGCCCTTGTCGAGCTTTTTAAGATACGCCGGAATGCTGCTTTCATTTGAAAACCGTACCCAAAAGCCGTCCTCGATCATCGACGAATGCGCGGCGACACCCAAGCCCAGATACGGCTCGTTGTGCCAGTAGATGAGGTTATGGCGGCACTCGTACCCCGGCTTTGCAAAGTTAGAAACCTCATAGCGGCGATAGCCGAGCGATTCCAAAAGCGCCATCCCCGCGTCCTCCATGTCCGCAACGGCGTCCGGATCGGGCAGCGTTTCGCGCCCGGCAATTACGTCGTCGTAAAGCGGCGTGTCCTCCTCCAGGATCAGCGAATATGCGGAGATGTGCGTGGGCTCGAGCGCCGTAACGGTGCGGATCGCATCGAGATAATCCGCCTGCCCCTGCCCCGGGAGTCCGTGCATCAGGTCGATGTTGATGTTCGTAAACCCGGCGTCACGCGCGGCAGAATAGGTTGCAAGAAATTCCTCAAAGCTGTGCACGCGCCCGATGCGCTTCAAAAGGTCGTTCTGCGTTGCCTGCAACCCGATCGAAAGGCGGTTGAAGCCCGCGTCGCGCAGCCGTTTCAGACCGTCGAACCCGATCGTTTTCGGGTTGCATTCGATCGAGATCTCGGCGTCCGGTTCGACCGGAAAGGCGGTTTTGATCGCGTCAAGGATCGCGCAAAGATCCTCGGCGGGCAGGATCGTCGGCGTGCCGCCGCCGAAGAATACGGTTTTCACGCGCGCGTCCGGGTACTTTGCCCGAGACAGCGCGCTTTCTTTTTCCACGGCAGAGCGATACCGCCCCGCGGTCTCGTCGATCGGGATCGAACAGAAATCGCAGTAGCGGCATTTCTTCACGCAATATGGGATATGTACATAGACGCCGATCATCCGTTGATG
>JAEEGI010020574.1_pt1 | contig 13198 bp, 8 predicted proteins | sample 8958751 | NCBI WGS metagenome assembly JAEEGI01 (sample SAMN16246545, study PRJNA631951) | gut metagenome | biome: gut microbiome; feature: rumen; material: KS-attached | host: Bos | place: Iran: Karaj | collected 2018-10
TTCTCTTTTTCCCAGATTTCTTCAGCCTTTTTATCCTTAAGTATAATATTTTTCCTGCTAACATAGGCTTTCCCATATAAAGGGATATACAAAGTCTTATTTACATTGTCCATTCTATCTACCCCAGAAACATAACAAGAGGTTTATCGCCTTTACCGAAGGTTATATAGTGCACCATGCCCGTACTGATCTTTAAATCATCTTCTTTTGCGTTATAAAACATTAACGTCCTCCCATCATAAATATCATAGACTCTGCCAGACATGAAAACATTTCATCAGGTTTGTAATTTCCTCGAAGATTAATTCATGAAAACGGTCCGGTTTTTATATAACGTTCAACATCAGAGACGGAATTTTAACAGCTTTGAATAGGATAGTCGTTTCTGTGTATCATTGCATATCAATTATTGTGTATGTATCCCTGGTCTTTTTAGATTCATAAAGAGCCTTGTCCGCTTTTTCGATCAGATTGCTGACCAGTTCTGTTCCGATAACGGCGCCAAAACTCATGGTCAGTCGAATCTCAGGGCTGTTTTCAATAGAGATCTTACTAAGCGATGACTTTATGTATGACAGCTTATGATCCAGATCTTTCCTGTTGATATCAAAGAAGACCATCATAAACTCGTCACCGCCGTATCGAATTACCACATCTTCTTTTCTGACTGATCGTTCCAGAAGCTCTGCGACTTTTTTGATAGCCTCATCACCACCCTGATGACCGATGGTGTCATTGATGGTCTTAAACAGATCGATATCAGCCATAACCACGGCATTGCAGGGTTTAAAGATGAGTTTTTCATCCAGAAATCTTCTGTTCCGGATCTTTGAAAGAGAATCTATATAGATTTCTTCTTCAAAATCGGAGATCATCTTCTGCTGCGCGAGATTCTCGAGTTTGACATCTGTGGTATCCATACAGCCGTATACGATATGCGCTATGCTTCCGTCTTCATTCCGATCACCGATCATAAAGATTCCGTCGAACCAGCGATTGGCGCTTTCACTGTAAAACTCCATGCTGGTCGATCCGTGTTCTTCAATAGCTGCAAGTATTGTGTCTTTGTTCAGCCAGTCATACAGGCCCTTACGGAAGCTCTCAGCTACAGAAGATTCAACGTTATTTCTGAGAAATTGAAGAGCATCAGGATCCTTCGGAACTCTTTCAACATATTTATTGGTGCTGATCATGCGATAACTCATATCGCTGACATCGATAAACAATGAAAAGTTGAAAACTTTTCCGATAGCCTCGATGATCTTTATGTATTCCTCAAGTTCCTGTTGAGCTGTAATATCTCTATAGCAGCCCATGTATATCTCCAGTGAACCGTCATCCGGCCGTCTGATGAATCTGCCTGCACCGGTAACCCAGATGATGCTGCCGTCCTTTCTCTGCATCCGGTATGTTGCGTGAGTAATATCCGGCAGATCACGATGCATATTAACCGAATCCCAGAACAGTTTAACGATGCCGTCCCGCTCTTCGGGAATAAGAGTCTTAACCCAGCTGTCAAACTCATTTGGCAGATCTGTGAGTCCGTCATAGCCCAGCATCTGTCTGGTTTCCTCGTTGAACTCAAAACCCGTCAGATTCTCATTGCGATCAAAAGTACAGAAATACATACCTGCTTTTAATCCCTTTGCGAACATATCCTCTCTGAATTTGGCTATCCGGTATTTGGTGTTTGCCTCATCAATCCTTCGATTACACTCGGCCAGAAGCTCATGCATATCCTCCGGGTATGCTGATAACTCAAACAGAGGTGTCAGATCATCTACTATAGCACTGGCCTCGGCGGCAAACTGTCCTACTCCTTTGTCAATGCTCTTGGCTGTTTCATTTTTGTCCATTGGAAACATCCTTCCTTTTAAGTATTATTTTTTTTGTCTTATCGAGCAAATGACTATTACATCACATATAGTCTGCTTACATCCTATTATATGTTTTATTTACAGCCATTTTTTCTTCTTGAAAAAAAGCAGGCAGCCTAAAGCAACCAGAAGGCTTACCGCGATGATCACCGGATACCCCCATCTCCACTCAAGCTCCGGCATGTACCGGAAATTCATTCCGTACCACCCGACGATCAGGGTAAGGGGCATGAAGATAGTCGTAACTACGGTCAATATCGTCATGATCCGGTTCTGTTTAATGTCCAGATGGGCCTTATACTGATCCCTCAGCTGCATTGTATAATCGCGCAGGGAGGTGGATGCATCATGCAGTCTGGCCATCCGGTTTAAGAACAGTCTGAAGTATCTGAGATTCTCCTGCTTAAAAAAGCTGTTTTCGTTCTCTTCAAACTCCTGCCCCATATCCATAAGCTGTTCGTAATGGATACGCAGATCTCTGATATCGCTCCGGATATCGTTCAATCGAACTGAAGGAAAGTCTTCCTCCTCTTCCATTATGATCTTTTCCATGGACTCGAGTTCCCGTTCATACTTTTCCATGAGTCTTAAGTCATCTATCACTATCTGATCGAGAAAATCGTATATGAATCTCTCAAGACTCGGGAACTTCCACTTCTTTACGCGACGGATGTTCTCTATCAGTTCCAATGCTTTACCGCTGTCATCGATGAACACTATTCCTTTTTCATCAAGAACAAAGGCAAACTTGCTGTCTTCTTTGGACAGATCCTTCCTGTCGGGGATCGAAAATGAACCGGTCAGCGAATCGTAATTGACTTCTGCCTTGGTCGTATAGATCTCGGACAGATCGGGATCCATATCTATACCCATTTCAAAACTGTCACGATCCCTTTTCCATTCATCGGAAGACAGTACTGCAACATATTGCCTATCTAAAGCGTTTATTTCTTTTCTATCGATCTGTTCAAGTGTTTCTTTAATCAGATAAAACATGCACGCATCCAATCAATTCATGAATCCGTCCGCGGCTTATCTTAAGCAGTCTGCCGTTTAGGATACTTCGTTGTGTTTTACATTATCACGGAGTTCACATTCCCCCAAAAGTGACCTTACTATTATAGCACAACAACACTTGTGATATTGCACATAAGTGCATCATAATGACACGGGATTAAAAGAATCCGGCAAAAACATCTGTCAGCCAAACGCTACCACCTTCATTGCCCACATTACGTTTTTAAAGCCAACTTTCCCGGTAAGTGCATTACGGTTATTATTGACAACATCAGCCATGACAGTATCATAATTGACGAACTTAAAGTTTGGTTTCTTGCCGTGCATCTCTTTAGCGAACTTCTTAAGTCTGATGGCAGCTGCCTCCATGGCAACATCCAGAAGTTCTTTTCGGGCTCTCAGATATTCCGGTGCATTTTCGGGAGAAAGATTGAATTCTCTGCCATTTCCTTCCTCTGTTATCTTTACATCTCTGTTCTTTATTTCAAAGAAAGCATCCATTTTCTCGCGAAGTCTTGATCCCACATTATTTTCAGTTATTTTCAGAAGTTCCTTGAGGTTATCTTCTGTGATCGAATTCCATGGGGCGCTGAGTCCAAAGCTTATGACCTCACGAATATTATTGCGCTTTACGCCGTAATTCCATATTTTAGCGAAATCTTTATACAGATCTTTGGCCATAGCGTTAAGCGTTTCTGCGGAAGCCTTTTTAATACCTGCCGCCTTATCACCGTCCTGAGCCTTTCTGATGGCATCCAGCTTATCCTGAAGAGACAGCGCTATCGGGAACAGAGTTTCAACCACCTCAAGGAAATCATTAAGATAATCCTCGTCCATGATCCTTAAGGCATTTTGAACTCCGTTAGCCATGAAAGCCACTCCTCCGAAAGCATCAAACAGATTATCCGCTGCCAAACTGATCATCAGATTATTTGACAGTTCATTAGCAGCAGCAAGCTGCTCCGGGGTTCCTATCCTGTCACGGTAAGTGTTAAAATATTCCGTTATAAGTCTTCTGGCGTCTTTCTTTATCTGTTCATATTCTTTCCTGTCAGCGGTACTCTCTTCATCATAGCGATTTTTAAGATTCAGAATGCCCCTGAAGTAGAACTGGTCGAACTCCTTTCTCTTATCAATGGGATGAATACCAAGTTCTTTATCTCCCTCAACATACTGGTTATCTAAAACCGCCTTGACAAATTCATCCTCATTTAAGGGTTCCATCTCCTTTATGGCATGCTCATAAGCAGCACCTGCATCATTGTCCTCATCTACCATATGTTCGTCTATTACCTTGTTCTGAACTATATAAACCGGATCCTTGACGCCGGAATTGATAAGAGCATTGTCAAGTTTGGATGCTGCTGACTTCATATTATCTATTGCGTCGTTAAGCTCATCGATCGAATTCTGCAGACGTATCTGTCCTTGGGAGAAATTCTGCAATGCAGCCGGGATCTTGACGCCGATCTCCTGAACCTTTAAGATAGCTGCCGCTATGCGGGCTCCTGCTTCATTCGGACCTCCCTTTTGCAGGATCGTCTTAAAGATTGTCCGAACCTGATTCTTCTTTTCCTCCGTGTATGCGGCATTTGCAGCTTCATCATTACTCTCACTGAGCATCTCATTAAATGCTGTAAAGAACAGATCTACAGACTCATCATTGATCTTGTTCATCTTCTCGGTGTCATATACAGTTCTTTTTACTGTCCTGGTCTTCCCGTTCTCTGTTATTGTTTCTTCTACGGTCTTGTATTTCCGGACAGTAGACAGAGTTGCCGCCAGAGTCATCTTGGCAATATTTTCCTGCTGAGTCTTGGATAGCTGTACCGCATTTCCGTAGTCAATAAAAGTAGCGTCCTCATCATTGATCATGATATTTCCCGCATGAAGATCTCCATGATAGAAGCCCGTGTTGCACACAGCCTGGGTTATCCATACATTGATAAGCCCAAGGAGATGATCGCGCCTTTTGACTGCTGTATCTATCTTGTTAAGGACTTCTTTTTTGACCGAAATGATGGTCTGCTCGGTTTCCTCGCTGATATGAATATCCACATCAGGTCTTCCTGCATGCGCCCTTTCCAAAGCTTCAGCCGAATAGTTTTTAAGCTCTCTGATATATCCGTCAAGAGTGTCCCCCTGAACCTTTCTCAGAACAAGGGCGTTACTCGTAGCCGGGATCTCTTCAAATACCGACATGGTCTGAACGCCTTTGATCTTCTCATTTTCCGGAAGTTTGTCCATTTCTTCCTTATAGGCCTTCTTACCCTGTCTGCAGTTCTCCGCCTCCACGGACAGGTCAAGTTCCTTGCGATAGCCCTCAATCTGTCCCTCGTATGTGGCTTTCATGGCCTCGTCTGTCATGGAAGCGCACTCAAGCATTATGGCTTCTTCTCTCTTCATGCGGTTGGAAGCTTCGGGACGGAGGAGCTTTATTACCACTTCTTCGCCCTCCGGCCTCATGCCGGGACCATATACCTTACACAGAAAGGCCTGTCCCACAGATGCAGCTCCAAGGGATTTTATCTTCTCTATCTTCGTAACCGTGCCGCCGCTGCTCTCAACCATGGCCGCAAACCTTGTGCGGACGATCTCATCCGGGATCGGAGGAAGATCTGTCTTCATATCCTTAAGAGCCTCTGCAATTTCCGGGGGCAGAGAACTTGAGGGCATACCCTGCATCAGCTTTTGCATCAAAGGTCCGGCCCCGCGAAGAAGACCTGCCAGGAAGTTAGACTGCATGCGCAGGTTTTTCTTTGTGTTTCTGTATTCGTCGATGACCCTTCGCTCTTCATCAGTGAGCTGATCAGCATTCATAAATTTCTGCCCGAACTCCTGTGGCTTCTCTGCCTTTAAACGTCTGATGATCTCTGTATCGGTCAGATCATCCACAGTTACTTTTTTGGCGCAGCGGATAACAGAGGCAAGCATTGACCGCTTATCCAGGTTGGATACTTTACCAAAATAATTCTTGAGGACAACACGTATGAATCTGCCCTGACCTTTTTCGGACTTGGTCGCACCCGCGAGAATCTCTTTTAGGCTTTGCTCTTCAAGATTCTTTTCCTGTCCTTCTTCCTGCTCCGGGAAAATGTCATCCGTCATCTTTGTTACATTCTCCTGAAGGATGTCGCCGGCCTTGTTAACCACCTCATCCATGGAAGTCTTGATGGAAGTCAGCTGCTGTCTCATCTCGGCAAGAAGCTGACTCTTAACAGCAGGATCCTGGTTATTGAAGAGATAGTCAAGTCTGGCAGCGTCGGTGGCTTCAACATTCTTTGTTGACAGATCTCCTCCCTCATTAAAGCGGGACAGCTGCGTCTCCACCAGATCTGTCAGCGAAGCTACGGCGTCTGTTACTACTGCCGAGAGCTTTATCCTCTCACCGTTTAGATTGCCATCCAGTTCGGACAGAGACATCTTTTGCATGATGCCTTCCACCAGTGTGGCAGTGCTTTGTCCTTCTTTTTTGGCCTTGACAAGTTCCAGTACTGCAGAGGCATGCTTACTAACCATATCCGCAACAAAGCCGTCGGGTCTTGATATGCTGGCATCCATCTCCCAGGTCTCCTGAGAGAAGATAAGGTCTGCAACAAAATTCTTTACCTTCTTCTCCTGCGAAGTCCATCCCTCTTCCATGGGAAGCTCCTCATGGACTTCTTCAGCCTGCATGACCACCATACTGTTTAGCTGCTCGGCACTGCGGTTTCGGGTGAGCTCAACCATCTCTGCCAGCTCTACTCCGTTGACAAACTGTCCGGTGCTGTTCACTTCTGTGACGCGTTGTTTAACTTCCTCGGGTGTTATATCACCTTTTATAAGCTGCTCGGTAAAATCTGCCAGAGTGCTTTTTATAATGTTGGAGAACTGATTGCTGACCATATGTGTCCTGGCACATATGTATTCTATCATTGCCTGACGGACGCGGAGATGCTCTCCGCTTGTCATATTATTAGAACGGTAATGGGCAATCAGTTCCGATACTGCTCTTTCTCCGTATATCTCCGGATTGTTAACGATCTCTGCCTCAATCTGATTGTTGATCGAGTCAAAGGTCTTGTTGCCCACAGGAATCTCTTTATGGTTGTCAATAATATAGAGTGTATTGTCGCTCTTTTGCAGGATACGTACTTTAGTTCCGAAAACCTCTATGTCTGCCGAGCATACCTGTCCTCTGGGGAATTCACTGATGCGCTTCTTAAGGTCAAGGATCTGCTGTGCCTTAACCTTTGCGGCATTACCTTTAAGTCCGGCATCCTTTATTTCCTTTACAAATATGTATCCGGGACCAAATACCTTTACTCCTAATTCGGCTTCCTTTGAAGGCTTGTTTAAGTCAGGCGCATTCCTCTGCTGCCCGAAGTTATAGATGTTATTAAGTATATCCTCAGTCTGAATCTCATCCTGTTCCCGGGGGCGTACGACATTCTTCTCGCGGTTTGCCCTGCTCATGCCAAAGAGTTCGCCCAATGTAACGGGATGTCCTGCCTGTCTGCTCTCTGTAGCAGAGGTGTAGGCGAACATGATAAGTCTCTGCTCGCATAAGAGCGAACTCCATATCTCGTAGACTGCCTGATACCTCTGTTGTCCCGTCTTTGTTTTAGGGTTTTTGTTCGTCAGGTAGTGCTTACAGGAAGTAATGGCAATGTGAATAGCCACGTCCAGCTCTTCTATGACACTACTCTGTGCCTCAAGGTTTTTATTTTTTTCCATCACAAGGGAGATGGCGGTCAGATCCTTCTTGACGCTGTCCATCTCAGCGGAGTCTTCTTTTTCATAGCTGTTTAAAAGTACGTGCACCATATCAAGCATCTGCTTGTGCTTAAGGCCTGTTACGGTCTTAACCCCCAGCTTTTCTATGGCTGCATTTGTTTCATCAATATACTGCGTTGAAGTGGTCTCGTTCTTGTCAAAGAGCCTGTCCTTTGCCTTTTCGTCAGTATTTACCCCTCTTAGGATCTTATCTATAAGATTGGCTTCCTTTTTTGCATCCTCCACATTGTTTTCCTGAAGGAAAGTCAGATTCTCCTCATCATTCTTATCCACCCCGGAAAGATTCATGGGTGAGCGGTCGCTTTTTTCGAATATCCTGTTCACCTGATCCTCGGTCAGCTTAATGTTCGACTCACGCTTTTTCAGTGCATTATATGCGTCTTCAAACATTTTGAAGGTATTAATACGGAAATTTTTGTTTCTTTCCTTTTCTTCAGGATTATCTCTTTTATCAAATTTTCTCTTATCGAAGAAGTCGTAATTTTTTTCCTCGTCCAGGCGATACTCCTGTGAAATATACATGTTAATGTACATAGCCAGATTGGCAAGCATCTGCCATCTCTCCCGAAGTACTGAACCTTCCGGAACGATCTTATCAAATAACTGCGGCTCGGCAAGCTTAAGATTGCTGATACCGGTAATTCTTTTGCTCAGTTCCACATACTTAACAGGATTCTTCTCAAAATAATATGCCCATCCGTTAGCCTTTATCTCATCAGGTGTCGGGATCTCGGTGTTGATGATCCGGGGAAGAGCCTCCCTCATCAGTTCTCCCTTCTCCTGTCTTTTGTTCTCATCAGCATAGCAGTCAAGCCACTTTTTGTTCCACTCCTGTTTGCGCTCCTCTTCCTCATTCAACGGTTCATTATTCTCTTTTTTCAGAACAAGATACAGAAGTGACCCCACTTCGCGGCTCATTGCTCCATTCCTGTTCTGCGACTGAAGCTTCTCCTCCAGCCGGGCATATTCCGGAAGATGGTCGGTCTTCATCGCATTCTGAAGAATAAGAGATAACTCTGCGGCCTCCTTTGAAACCGTTTTCTCCTGTGCATGCTGCTCTTCCACTACCTGTTCAGGAGATTTGCTTTTACTGATCACTTTCAGGGCGCGGTAAGCCTTCTTCTCATCGGGAGTTAAGATTTCATATTTCTTGTACAGATCGTAATGCTCTATAAACTGTTCAATAAGATCATCCCTTTCCTGTTTAAGACCTTCCATCGAATCATCATATTCCTGTTTGGCCACTTCCTTCTGTTCGTCGGTAGCTTCAGGATCATTCATGACATTCATATATCTAAGCAGTGGATCACCCTTTACTACCAGTTTGTTGTGGGCATCCATATGATGTAATGGCCGGTTATAGGAAGTCTCTACCATCTTTATATCCGTCAGCATATCGGTGATCATGTCTAATTCAGGATGCTGCTCCAGATATGCTTCCTCAAAATCACCAAGACCCTCTTCTTTCAATTCAGACCACCATCCACTCAGACCGTGAAGCTCAGAAAAATAGGCAAAGTCTTTGAAGATCAGTTCCTCCATAAAATACGGATTCTTCTTAAACTCCTCCGGAGTGGGAATCCGAAATCTTGACACGATATTCTCAATTCGCTTGATGCAGCAATCCCAGAGGTTCTTTCTGGCATTTTCAAAACCGCTTAGAACATCCTCAGAAGGTGCATCCCCCGCCTGCTTCTTAAGAGCCTTTGCATCATAATATGCCCTGTAGAGATCAAGATACTCTCTGTTCTCCTGCTCTTTGATGCGCTCAGACTCGTTTCTTGGCTGACCGTTCTTATCCCGCTTTACCACGTGCAGGCCGGGAGCTACTCTCCTGCTGAGATTCCCCATTTCTGCCACGCCTTTTTTCATTGCCTGCTTCACAAGCGCGTGAGCTTCCCCCATGCCGCTCAGGATAGGAGGCAGCTGCTCATTCGATTCTTCATCGTATGACTGAAGTTTGGTAGACACATCATACAAAAACTGGTACTCGGCATCCTTTTCGGTAACATAAGGATTTTTTGACTTCAAAACCTCAAAGAAGACATAAAAGAATTGCTCCTTCTTGAGGTCGGCAAACCAGGCTGCGTTTTCTTCGATCTCCTGCTCCATCTTTTTGTCATAGGCTTCTTTACTGTCATTATTCGCAAAGTTCTCTGCCAGATGAGCCTCCATCAGTTTTTCCGCTGTTGAAATAGACGCCTTTCCAAAGTATCCTTTCAGATAGGCTTCTTTGGCTGCCATGAAGGTTTTCTTTTCTTCTTCCATGCGCGCAAGGGTTTCCCGAACCATCTGCTTTCTGGCGATGCCCGTTGAAAACCAGGGATTCTTGTTATTGACATAATACGTGCATGCCTTGATAACATTGGTGTACTGGGTTTCTATGGCAAGGAAGGTTCTGTCATCAAATGTCACATTCTGACTGAGTACCTGCTCCAAAACACCCAGCTGTGTCTTGACAAGCACCATCTCCTTGGAATCACCTGAGAATTTGCCGTCGTTAAGCTGCATAAAGGACTTGTAGCGGCTGCTTTGCATGGTAAGAAAAGCCCTCTGCTCAGGTTGCATGGTAAGTGTTCCATTCTCTACACTGCCAAGCATCTCATCTATAAACCGGATTCTCTCGGAGGTCTTATCAACATCATATCCTCTTTTACCTGCATAGGCCGAGTTTTCCTGAAGCTCTAAATTAACCGGCACAAAGGACTCGCTCTCCCTTGTCAGGGCATTTATCTTTGCCTCCTCCTTCTGTGAAAGATTCCTTTTAACCTGTAATTCATCATGTGGCATATTTGCCTCTCCTTAACTATTGTCTGTCAGTTTGAATGATAAACTTCTGCTCTACCCTAAAACGCCTCTTAAATGTTCCTGAGGATCTCGTCCTGGAACTCCTGATACTGCTTAGTCCGGGCGCCTAAGATAACACCGCCCTTTGCGCTCTCCGGAAGAAGTCCTGATGCGTATCCCACGGCATTCTCCCAAGCCTCTGACTTATTTTTGCTGCCGTTCTTCTTCCATATGTAGTCATCCTTGGAAGATCTGCCGGTCAGAATAATGTCTACGGACATTTCTTCACCAAAGAGCGAAACTGCTTTTTTTGCTGCGCCAAGGGCCAGAGCCTGGGCTTCCGGCATGGAATCCGCATAGAAATACACAGGCAAAAGACTCTCTGAAAGTCTCCTGACAATAAGTCCTCCCCAGACATCACCCTCATCAAGGATCACATATGAGAGTTGCGGATCGTATGCGCCGGGCCCTGCTGTAATGTCAAAAGAATTCATATGACCATCCAGATCCAGGAGTTGTCTGATCATGTCAGCCTGAACAGAATACGGATAATTCGAAAGCGGCACGGCCTCCGGAAGATTTGCAGGCGGATTCTGAAACGCCTTGCCCTGCATCAGTTGAAAAAGTGTCCCCTGCCAGATTCCCGGAAGAACTGCCGTGTCTGTAAAAAACCGCTCTTCGAAATAGTTCTCTGCTCCGGCAAAAAATGGCTCTTTTTTATATAACGGAGCCATCAAGACACCAAGCCTTGGAATCCCCGCTGATACGGCAGTTTCAAACATACGTTTTAAGAGAGCGCTGCCGATGCCCATCCCCTCTGCAGCTTCTCCCACGGCAAGCCAGTGGATAGTGATATCCCTCTTAGTCGCTGATGCTATCAAAAGTCCTGCATCCGGCTGAGGAGAATCAGTCTCATCCTGTATGCACCCCAGAGCAAAAGCCCCGGGACATTCCAGAAGTGAAAGCCATCCATATGGATCCAGACGGGTAAAGAGACGCGCGTCTTCTTTGGTAAGTCGAAAAATATTCATGATTTAGTTCCTATTCTATATTCAAAAGCGCTGAAAAGCCGGTTGAATCGAAAATAGCCATAATGTCTTTAGGAACATTCCTGACAGTCATAACGCCATTCTTTTTTTCCATGGCCTGCTGTGCCTTGAGGATCGACCTCAGCCCGGCACTGGTAAGGTATTCAAGATCTGCAAGATCGAAGACCACCTCCCGGACTCTGCCCAGGTTCTCCTCCAGTACAGCGTTCAGCTTCGGATTCGTCTGAGAATCCAGAAGTCCCTCAAACGCAATGACGATCGTCTCTCCCTTCAGATCGGTTTTGATATTAAGCATGCTTTCCTCCTATCCGCTTTTTCATTGTTAATATATTCCTGCCGTTCCTATACTCGTAGCCAAGTTCATCCATGACGTTTTTTACCATGAATATCCCAAGTCCCCCAAGGCTTCGCTCTCTTGCGGGAAGGGATACATCAGGATCTTCACTGCTCATCGGATCGTATGGCTTTCCCTCATCCGAAAACGTAAGCGCTATCACGCCCTCTTCATCTGTGTCAACAGCAATAATAACGGGCCCCAGCTTATCATCATATGCATAGTCAGCTATATTGCCAAAGATTTCGTCAACAACCATATGGATCTCCAGCACATCTTTCCTGCTGCACGCCGGATTATTTTCAAGATCTTCATTTACAAAGTCCTGAACCGTCTGCATATATTTGCGATCTGCTTCTACTCTTAATTCCTTCATCTTCTATGAGCCGATATCTAAATGAGTTCTGACAGTTACTCCTGCTTCTCCATGCGGATCCCACCGTAGACCGGCTTTCCAAAACCTCTCGGAAACAGTTTCTCTGCCAGAAGAAAGGCTGAATCATTATGCCTGTCAACAATTATCCGGGTATTATCAGGATAGTTCTCTTCCATATAGCCCACTGCATAAAAAAGCAGCTGCATAAGAATCCTTGTTGTCTCCTTATGATCTCCGGTCACGGCTCTCATAACCTTTAGACATAAGCTCCCGGATGGGGATTTATGGAACAGGAGCACCCCCTGTATCCCGCTGTCATCCTCATAGTAGCAGGAGACGTTCTTTTCAAAATAACTCTTGGGAAGATATCCCAAATCTTCGCAGGTACCCTTCTGCCCCAGCATTTCCAGTTTTGTAATGATCTTCCGGAAATTGCGAAGAGGCATGTCCTCCAGGGAATGAACAAAGTCGGATTGACCAGGGCTCTTTTTAAAAACAGGCATATTCAGAATCTCAGACAGTCCTACTGCCACATCATCCCCCTCCATGAGCAGCATATCAAAGCCCTGCTCTGCAAGTATCTGTCTTGTCTTTGCACTCTCTTTGGTAGCCGGGATGGATACGTGGGATGTCTCCACGCCATCTTCTGCTATCATTTCGTTGTAACGCAGAAAAAGTACATCAGCTTCATCCTGATCCTCTGCTTCAAACCAGTGAATATAACTCTCCACATGCTGCTTAGCCTCCAGATTCCGAAGCTCCCAGATCATCCATCCAAGGGGGACATTTCGCCCTTCTTCAAGCAGTATCAGTCCCCGGAAAAAGGTACGCCCTATATCATCAGCCGTATCTTCTCCGATATATGCTGCATAATCCCCAATAGTATTCTCGTCCAGTACTACTGTATACATCTGCTGTCTCCTTGCAAAATGACGGTAAACCGCACATAAGTATAGTTATTGCTATTTTATCAATTTATCTC
>JAEEGI010020576.1_pt1 | contig 13197 bp, 12 predicted proteins | sample 8958751 | NCBI WGS metagenome assembly JAEEGI01 (sample SAMN16246545, study PRJNA631951) | gut metagenome | biome: gut microbiome; feature: rumen; material: KS-attached | host: Bos | place: Iran: Karaj | collected 2018-10
GTCCCCCTCAATCGGGAAAAAGACGGAGGCGCCTTCGCTCCGTCCGATCCAGTTGCGCTGGATCTCCTTCAGCGACTCGGACCATTCCACCTCGTCCAACCCTTTCAGCAGCCGCTCGGCGTAGGCGGTCACACGCAGTGACCATTGCCGCATCAGCTTCCGTTCCACCGGATATCCGCCACGCACCGAAACCCCGTTGACCACCTCATCGTTGGCTAATACGGTTCCCAGTCCGGCGCACCAGTTCACCATGCTGTCGGAGAGGTAGGCGATGCGGTAGTGCATCAGAATCTCCTGCCGTTCCTTTTCGGAGAAGTTGTTCCATTCCGCTGCGGTGAACTGCGGTGTCTTTTCGTCGCAGGCGGCGTTCACATTGGCATTTCCCTCTTTTTCAAAGGTTTCAACCAATTTGCTGATAGGCATCGCCTTTTGTGCGTTGTTGTCGTAATAGTGCTTGAAGAGCTGGATGAAGGTCCATTGGGTCCATTTGTAGTAACGGGGGTCGCAGGTGCGCACCTCGCGCTCCCAGTCGAAGGAGAGCCCCAGTTTGTCCAGTTGCTCGCGATAGCGGTTGATGTTCTGCTCCGTGGTCTTTGCGGGATGCTGGCCGGTCTGGATTGCGTACTGCTCCGCCGGAAGCCCGTAGGCGTCGTAGCCCATGGGATGCAGCACGTTGAATCCCTTCAAACGCTTGTATCTCGCATAGATGTCGCTCGCAATGTAGCCTAACGGATGCCCCACATGCAGTCCCGCTCCCGACGGGTAGGGGAACATGTCCAAAATGTAGTATTTCGGTTTCGGCGAACGGTTTTCGGCCCCAAATGTCCGGTTTTCGGCCCAAAATCGCTGCCATTTCTTTTCTATCTCATTGAAATTGTATTCCATGCGAATATCCTTTTATTTTTCAGCGAAAGATACAAATTTCCAAAAAAAATAGATACAGATGGCAGGAAAATGGCAGAAAAAAAACAGGCTGCCTTCGGGCAACCTGTTTTTTTTGTAGAGACGGTGCTAGCACCGTCTCTACAAAACATCGTCATTACTTCTTAAAAATTGCACATCACCTGCTGTCAATATATCAGACCTGCCATCCACAAAGGGAGTTTCTTTCCAACCGGATATTCCAACCTGTCCGCAAGTATGAATGAATCCGGCACACCAGCAATTTGGTCGAAGGTCTTATCCTGGCCTCCTACTTCAACAGTAATTTTGCCGTCCACAATAAAGTCACCCTGCGTCCTGCCATATTCAACAGTATGTCCGCAACACAATTGGTTCACAACAAAGCATTCGCGTATGGTGCCTATTTTGCCCTGCTGTCCAAGAGCATAGAACAGATTTGGGTTTTGCAGATAAACCTTGTCCGGTTTCTGCATGCGTGTGACCGACTTGTAGTCGGAATACAGCAAATGCAGCAGTTCGGCACGTTGCAGACTTCCGAGGTAGTTAAGCACAGTCTGCTTGTTAAGTTCAAGAGTGGCTGACAATTTCGCAATATTCACTTCGTAAGGCACATTGTCTGCAAGATATAGCAAAAGTGCCTTGATGCGGCGGGTGTATGCGGGGTCAACACCGCAAAACTGCGGCAGTTCCTGCTCAATTATGAAATTGATGACATTCTCAATGCGGCTGTAATACTCCACCTCGTTCCCGTCATAGAAAGGATAATAGCCAACACGGAGATATTCTTCAAACAGAGGTTGTGGATGACACACAGCATTCACCTCACCACATATTTCATCAGGGAATGCAAGTATATCTGCCAAAGAATGCTTGGGAATGTCAATGTTTTTGTAGAAATGAAGGAATTCCCTGAACGACAACCCCTCCATCGTATAGCTGAGCACACGCCGGGAAAGGTCGGCATCCGCATTGAGTATCTGCAGCAGTGACGAACCTGTGAAAGTGACACGCAAATCAGGATACAGGTCAATGATTTCCTTGATTTCACGGCTCCAGGTGGGATACTTGTGAACTTCATCAAGGAAAAGGTGGCTTCCACCCATCATGTGGAAACGTTCCGCCAATTCCAACAATGTATGGTTGGTAAAGTACATGCCGTCAAGAGCGCAGTACAATGCCTTGCCTGCCTGTATGCCGTAGGTCTTTCTGATATATTGTCTGATCAATGTGGTTTTGCCCACTCCACGCGACCCGCGTATGGCGACAAGCTGTTTTTCCCATGCGATGACATTCATTGTTTCACGGATGATATCCATGCTGACTTGGGAGATAAGGGTACGGTGCTTTTGAAATAACGTCTCCATGTTTTGTTATATTAAATAATTGACATTCAGAGGTTGTTACAACAACCGATAATTTAAAAATATCGGTTACTGCAATAACCTTTACGTCATAACGCGGAGATTTTATGAATATTGTATATTAAATTTTTTTTTTCACTTTTTTAATCTCCACATATCCCTTACGTGGCTTCGGGTGGGTGATTTTATTCCACACCCCTCGGCATGGGGCTTTTGTATGCGTTAAAGGGAGAAAAAGGAGGCAATCAGTTAAAACGGTAGCCCACACCGGCTTTCACAATGGCATCGCTCCAGAAATTGAACTCCAACATGCCGTACCATGTCCTGCCGACCTGCAGCCCGAGCGGTGTGAGGTTGAAGGCTGGTATCAGCGTATTGTAAGGATTTTCCGATTTCGGGTTGTTTTCCCAAAACAGGCATACCCCCGCATCAAGGCCCGAATAGAGCCGTACCATCGGTTTATGCAGATAGGTGAAGCGGATGCTTGGCATCAGCGATATCGAGTATATGTGGAAGTGGTAGTCCTCGATTGTTTTCTCCTTATCTATGAAAACGATATCTTTTGTACCTTCCAACACCGCTTTTCCGCCTAACTGCAGCCAGGGTCTTGTCTGGAAATATCCCTGGAGCGAGTAGGCTCCCAGGATGTCAATCCGGTGCGGTGTCCCGTTCAGGCTTTCGGCCAGCCCCTCCATGAAGGCCCGCAATACAAGGACACTCAAACCCATATAGGAGATAGGGCCTGCGGATGCGCTTATGTCGTAGCGGACCGGATATTCCGGTTTTGGGGTTATGGTGTCGGATGGCGTCTGCGCCTGTGTCATACTTGGATGCAGCAGAAGGGACAGCATTGCCGCAACAATCAGGATACGTCTCATAAGTGAATGCTATGAAATGGCTTTCAAACTCAGGTCCAAACTCTTCACAGAATGGGTCAGCGCCCCTACGGAGATGAAGTCCACACCGGTTTCAGCGTAGGCGCGGATGTTCTCCAGCGTGATTCCGCCGGAGGCCTCGGTCTCGTATCTGCCCTGCACCAGAGCGACACCCTCCCGCACCTTTTCTGGGGTGAAATTGTCGAACATTATGCGGTGGAAGCCGCCGAGCGACATGGCCAGCTGCACATCATCCAACGAGCGGCATTCAATTTCAACTTTCAGGTCCAGATGCTTCTCCTTCAGGTAGCGGTTGGTCTTTTCCAAGGCGTTCTTCAATCCGCCTGCGAAATCGATATGGTTGTCTTTCAGCATAATCATATCGTACAGGCCCATCCGGTGGTTGCAGCCGTCCCCGATGCGCACCGCCATCTTCTCCAGTATGCGGAGGTTGGGGGTGGTTTTACGTGTGTCAAGCAGCCGCGCATGCGTGCCTTCAATGCACCGCACATACTTGCGGGTTGTGGTGGCGATGCCGCTCATGCGCTGCATGAGGTTAAGCACAAGCCGTTCCGCCACAAGAATGGACTGCACCTTGCCGGAGACGGTGAACACCACGTCGCCTGTGCGGATTTCGCTTCCGTCCCTGATAAAAACATCAGTTTTCAGGTCGGGGTCGACAATGTTGAATACCTGCAGGGCGACATCCACACCTGCCAGGACACCGTCCTCCTTTACCAGCAGTTTGGACTTGCCTTGTGTTTCCGGGTCAATGGAGAGCAGTGAGGAGTGGTCGCCGTCGCCCACGTCCTCTTTCAGTGCTGCGACAATTATTTCCCTGATGAGTTCGGATGTTTTTTGCATTTTTTTGTTTGTTCGATGTTCATACTGTATATCAGGTAGCCGGTTTTTTTCGACTTGTCCGGCATTTCGCTTTTTTTCATTATATAATGGATGCGATAGGTGCTGTTGTTGCTGGAAAAGCAGGTGCCGATCACATGTACGACATCCTCGTCCTTCCAGCTTTCAGCCTCTTCAAATTTTATGGGCGGGTTTTCCTGGAAGAAATCGTTCAGGATGGATGTGGCCTGAGTCTTGCTGTATGTTTCTGCAGCCTGGTTTATTGAGAGTTCCACCATGTCGCGGAAATAGTTGGAAAGGGCTTCCGCATTACCGGCCATAAGCCGTTGGTTAATCTGTTTCCTGTAGTCCTCCACAAGTTTGGAGGGTTGCCCCAGGCATACTAACACGACACCCAGCAGCAAAAAAAATATCAGATAGATATGTTTCATCATAAGAATGGCATTTTTTAAAATGGAATATTAAGCAAAAAATGCGCCAAAATGATGAATCATGGATGGGAATGGTGTTTTTTTAATCCCTCAGCAGCAGAAATTCGCCTTTTTCTGTTTTTTTCTCTCCTTTTTCCGTAGTGTATTGTAAGATGAACAGGTAGGCCCCGTGCGGCTGGACTGTGCCGCGGTAGTTGCCGTCCCATGACTCTTCGGGATGCGTGGTCTGGAACACCAGCTGGTTTTTACGGTTGTAGATTCGGAGAAGATATTGCGTCACCTCGCCGGAAAGTACCGGACGGTATGTGTCGTTGAGGCCGTCGCCGTTCGGTGTGAAGGCGGAGGGGAAGGATGCAAGAACAGATTCGGATGGTTCTGGTGATGGTGTCTGATTGTCCGATGGTTTCTGCTCCCGCTCCGTTGCCGGCGTTTTCACATTGCGCTCCGGATGTCTGTCCGCAGGTATGGCGGAGGGTATAGGAGTCTCCTTTAGAGGCATGGGTGTCTCTGATACGGTTTCAGTCACTTGGATAACTGTGGTTTCCCCAGTCACTTTTGTTTGTGCAGTCTCGGAGAGTGCTGCAGCGGTTGCCGGATGTGTGGCTGCGGATTGCTGTGATACGGTTGTTGCCTCCGATATCTCCGTCAGGGTGGGGACATTTTGTAATGTGTCGGGCGTGGTGGACGGGGCAAGTGCGGCGGTTCCGGCAGGCTGCGGAGTCTCCCTTCCGGAATTAACTGCAAAAAACAGGGCCGTGGCCGACGCGCATAGCAGTGCCGTTGCCAACACTTTACCTTTGACACGCCAGAAATCCTTCCGCTTCATGCCGCGACGGATCCCTTCCCACACCGCCTCGGGGGGGGCAGGGAGGGGCTCGGGTACCGGCGGGAAGCCGGAAAACTGCCTGTTATTTGTTCCGTTATACCTCATCATACAATTCCTTTATTTTTTTTCGCAGTTTGGATTTGGCCCGCATCAGCTGCGACCTGCAGGTGGCTTGGCTGCATTGCAGCATTTCCGCCGCCTCCTGATAGCTGTATCCTTCCACTTCACAAAGATTGAATATCATCCGGTATCCGTCCGGCAGTTCCTGAATCAGGTGCAGGAGGGTTTGGTAGTCCACCTGGTTATATGGCATTTCCGCCACCTCCTCCCAAACTTCCGGATTCTCCTCCGACAGGGGGAGCTCGCGTCGCCACTGTCTGATTTTTCGCCTGTACTGGGTGAGCGCTGCCCGAATCACGACAGTACGCATCCAATCCAGCAGGTCACCCTCTTTCCGGAACTGTCCAATCCTTTCAAAGATCAGAAGGAACGCCTCCTGTAGCACATCATCGGCCTCTTCCGAATTGCTTGCATAACGTAAAGCATATTGGTACAAATCTTTGGAGTATTTCCGATATAATGCCTCCCTGCAACTGTTGTCATGTTTCAGGCAGCCTTCCAAAAGATACTCGTCCGACATGGCCATTTGCTTTCCGTTTGCCTTCACATTACAGATGATGTTCGGGTGCCTTTTGTTGCATCATTTTGAAAAAAATTTCACAAAATTACCTCGCTCCGGAAATCAGGAATCTGGATATCTTGGAATCCTTTCTCTTTCAAGTAATTGCTATAAAACTCCTGCGCGGGTCGTTCCCCATGCACCAGGAAAAGGCTACGGACTGCCGCAGGATTTTGGCATGATAGATACCGCCCCATCTCCTCATAGTCGCCGTGGCCGGAGAGGGCGTCAATCTCACGTATCTGTGCATTTACCTGATATTTGTTGCCGTATATGGAAACCACTTTGTCACCGCGTGCTATCCTGTGTCCCAAGGTGTTGGGAGAGCAGTATCCGACCACCAGCACTGTGGTGCGGCGATTTTCGATGTTGTTGGCCAGATGGTGCTTGATACGTCCGGCCTCCATCATGCCCGATGCCGAGATGATGATGCAGGGGCGGTTGTGGGTGTTCAGCCGCTTGGAATCCTCCTTTGTGCGCACATAAAAGAGGTTGTCGAAGCCGAACGGATCCTTTTGGGTGCGGATGAGGTCGAGAATGTCATCCTTGAAGCATTCCGTATGCAGCCGGTAGATGTCGGTGGCGGAGACGGAAAGCGGGCTGTCGATGAAAATGGGCACATCGGGCAGCCGGTTAGCCTTTTTCAGCAGGTTCAGGATGTAGATTATTTCCTGGCATCGTCCGATGGCGAAGGAGGGAATCAGCAGTTTGCCCAGATTTTTGACGCAGGTTTCCTGCACCACCTGTGCCAGTTTTTCCTCCGCTTTGGGGATTGGTTCGTGTTTGCGGTCACCGTAGGTGGATTCCGTAATGATGTAGTCAACCTGAGGAAAGGGCGAGGGGTTTTTCAGCAGATGCTTGTTGTACCGTCCTATATCGCCGGTATAGCATAGACTTTTTTCAGTGCCGTTTTCATTGAAATACAAAACAATGGCAGAGCCGCCCAAAATATGTCCGGTGTCGTAGAATGCCACCTGGACATCATTTTCAATGGTGATTTTCAGCTCGGTGGGCATACTGATGAAATAGCGGAGACAGGCGAATGCGTCCCGTGCGGTGTAGAGGGGTTCCGCCTCCGGCAGACCTTTCGATGCCTGTTTTTTGTTGAAGTCGATAATATCGCTTTCCTGAATCTTGCCGGCATCCGGCAGCATTATGGAACAGAGATCCCGTGTGGCGTGCGTGCAGTAGATTTTCCCGTTGAAGCCGAGTTTGCAGATGTAGGGGATCAGGCCGGAATGGTCGATGTGTGCGTGGGAGAGCAGGATGATGTCAATCTCTTCCGGGTTGAAACCCAGATCACGGTTCATGGAATCGGTCTCCAGCCCCTTTCCCTGATACATGCCGCAATCCAGCAGGATTTTTTTTCCGTGGTTGGTGGTAATCAGAAATTTGCTTCCTGTCACTTCGCCGACAGCCCCCAAAAACTGTATTTTCATGGTCCGATGAATTAGTATGTGCGTACTTTATTAACAAAAATGCAAAGTTACATGAAAAGCGAATATGCACGCCGCTTTTCCGCATTTTTATTTTTGTGCGCTTTTTTGGAGAAAATCCCGTTTGGTATTGATAAAAATGGTACCTTTGCACTTTATAATTAAAAATCGGATATGATAAAAGAGGATTTGAGCAATTTGCAGGAGTGTTTTCCAGACACCTTCTCACAGGCGGAAAAGGAAAAATGCAAGACATTATTCTATAAAAAACTGTCTTTAATTGCGCATGAGCATTACCGCGGAAAGATGCAGACGCTGCCCAAGGTGCCGCTGCCCGGCTTCAACTGGTTCAACGTGTGGTACACTCCGGGTGTCTCATCGGTTTCCACCACCATCAGGGATGATAACAAGACATCGTACGGGTTGAGCAACCGTCACAATCTTGTGGCGGTTGTCAGCGATTCCACCCGTGTGCTGGGCGACGGCGACTGCACGCCTCCGGGCGGACTGGGCGTAATGGAGGGCAAGGCCTTCCTGATGAAATATCTTGGAGGAATCGACGCGGTGGCGCTCTGCATGGACAGCCGTACCGCGGACGGAAGCCATTCCGCCGAAAAAATCATTGAATTTGTTAAGATGGTGCAGCCTTCGTTCGGAGCCATCAATCTGGAAGACATCTCCCATCCCAACTGTTACCGTGTGCTGGACGAGCTGCGCGAAAGCTGCGAGATTCCGGTGTGGCACGATGACGCCCAGGGTACCGCCTGCGTGACGCTGGCGGGTGTCCTGAACGCCCTGAAGCTTGCCGGAAAAAAGCTCTCCGAGTGCAAAATAGTATTGTATGGCGCCGGTGCGGCCAACACCAGCATAGCAAGGCTTATGATAACAGACGGGGCGGATCCGAAAAAGATGGTGATTTTCTCCAGCAAGGGCACGCTCCACGACGGGAGGGAGGATTATCGCACCAACCCCAACTTCTACCGTCAGTGGGAGTTGAGCCGGATCACCAATCCTGACCATATTCTGACCGAAGAGGATGCCTTCCGTGACGCAGACATCGTTGTGGCAGCCTCCAAGCCCGGCCCGGGCACCATCCGTCCGGAATGGATCGCCTCGATGGCGCCGAAGTCGATTGTCTTCGCCTGCGCCAATCCGGTGCCGGAGATTTATCCCTCAGAAGCCAAGGCTGCCGGTGCCTACATCGTGGCTACCGGCCGTGGCGACTTCCCCAACCAGGTGAACAATTCCGTCTGTTTCCCCGCAATTCTTAAGGGCACGCTGTTAGTTCATGCCAAGGCGATTTCCGACAGCATGGCCATTGCCGCCGCGCATTCCATTGCCGATTTTGCCGAGGCGCGGGGTATCAGCACGGAGGATATAATCCCGAAAATGACCGAAACCGAAATGTTTCCGAAGGTTGCGGCCGATGTGGCCGTGCAGGCCTGCAAGGAGGGGCTTGCCCGTAATCCTATGAGTTGGGAGGAGGCGTATGAGGCCACCCGGAGGGACATTGCGGAGGTGCGCTCCATGATGGGGCTTCTTACCGAGAAAGGGCAGATTCCCCCCATTGATCCGCAATGGCTGCAGGATGCGCTGGATTGGGCGGTTGCACAAATCGGATAATTATGGAAAAGGTCCGCATTACCAAGATATTCCGGTTCGAGATGGCCCATGCCCTGATGGGATATGACGGCTTGTGCAGCAACATTCATGGCCATTCCTATGAGTTGCGGGTTACGGTGACCGGTGAGCCGGCCACCGCGACTGATTCCCCGAAATGCGGCATGCTGATGGATTTTTCCGATTTGAAAAGAATAGTGAATGCCTGCATTGTCGAACGGTTTGACCATGCGCTTGTACTGAACAGTCAGAGCGACCGGGAGCTTGTGGCGCAATTGTGCAGGCATTACCGTAAGGTGGAGCTTGTTCCGTACCAGCCGACATCGGAACGGATGCTGTTGCATTTTGCGGAGATGTTGCGTCAGCAGCTGCCGCCGAATGTGCGGCTGCACAGCCTCCGTCTGGGCGAGACCGCAACCTCCTATGCGGAATGGTATGCGGAGGACAACATATAACCGTGCATCAACATGACTCACTAAAACCCTGATATATGAAAAGAATTCTTTTGTTTTCAGTTTTACTGGCACTCTGCCTTGTCGGCTGCTCACAGCCGGAGCCCTCATTCTGCCCCTGCTGGTCAGACACTGCCCGCACCCGCACCTTGCGTGTATGCTTCTACAATCTGGAGAATTTTTTCGACTGTGTGGACGATTCCCTGACAAACGACAACGAGTTCCTGCCGGAGGGAACATACCATTGGGACACCAGACGCTATTATCACAAGGCGGATCAGATAGCAAAGGTCCTTGTGGCGGCAGGCGGTTGGGACTATCCGGACATTGTAGGTCTGGCGGAGGTGGAAAACAGCAGTGTGCTGAAGACTTTGCTTTACAAAACCGCCCTGAAGAGGGCAAAGTACAAATATGTGCATTTTGATTCTCCGGACCCACGTGGCATTGATGTGGCACTGCTGTACCGTCCGGAGCGGTTCCAGCTCTGCCATGCGGAGCCTGTCGCGGTAAGGTTTTCCTTCCAGCCCGGCTCCTCAACCCGCGATATACTGTATGTGAAGGGGGTTGCAAAAGGCTCCTCCGATACGCTGCATCTGTTTGTGAACCACTTTACTTCACGCTATGCCGGTTACAAGGCTACGGAGCATAAGCGGATGCATATAGCGACCGTTTTGCGCGGGAGGATCGATTCCATTCTGAATTTCCAGCCGCAGGCCTGCGTGCTGGTGATGGGCGATTTCAACGACACGCCTGCGGACAGCAGCATGCGTTACGGTTTGAGGGCCACGCTGGATGCCGGCCATGTGGGGAAGGGCGAGCTTATTAATTTAATGTATCCTTATATGAAGGGGAAGGTGGGTACGCACAAATACCATCGGCACTGGTCTGTTCTGGACCAGTTTGTGGTGACACCCACGCTCACCATGCCGGATGCGCCCTACCGTGTGGTCTCCCCGGTTTGCATCTTCGCCGCCCCATTCATGCTGGAAAAGGATGAGAAATATTTGGGCGAGAAGCCATTGCGTACCTATGTGGGTCGGGATTACAAGGGCGGTTTCTCCGACCACCTGCCGATTGTGCTTGATCTGGCCTATTAGTTCTTGGCCTGTTTCCTGTCCAACCGGTTCAACGCCTCAATTGCAGGTTCGTATTGCGGATTCAGGTGGAGGGTATATGCGAAATCCTGCCGTGCGCTTTTATAATCTCCCTGGCATTCAAATGAAATGCCTCGACTGTATACCGCTTCCAAATATGTGGTGTCCTGTTCGATGGCCCTGGTGAAATAGCGGATGGCCTCCCCATAGTCTTCAAGACGTGTCAGGTGGATCCATCCGATATTGTACAATACTATGCGGTTGTGGGGGACGCTCTGCAGTATTGTGTTGTATTGCTCCAATGCCTGCCTGTCATCCCCGGTCTCCTGATAGTACATGGCCATGTTGTATTGGGTCTGGATATCGTTTGGCCGTATACGCAGCGCATTTTTGTAATGCTGGATTGCGAGCGGGTTGTGGCGCACATGATAGAGGTGTGCCAGCTCCTCATAGGCTTCAAAGTATTGCGAATTCTGGTCAACCGCCTTCATGTAGCTTCGGATGGCTGCGGAGGTATCCCCCTGCTCCCGAAGAATCCAGCCTTGAATAAAATGTGCTTTAGGATTGTAGTCGTTTAATGCCAATGCCTTGGAAATCACATCATCCGCCTCGTCGTACCTGCGGAACAGGAAATGCAGCTCCGCCAGTTTCAGGTATGCCTCACCGTTGTTTTTGTCTATCCGGATGGCCTTTTCCAGCATATCCTCGCATAAATCGGTCTCCTTCATGGCCAGATAAATGTCGGAAAGCTGCACGTAGCGGTCTGCGTTGTTCGAGTCAAGCCGGACAGAAATCAGTGCGTGGTTCAGTGCGCTGTCCAGCAGCATTCTCTCTTTGTAGTAATCGGACAGCTTCATGTGCAGGTCCGCATCTTTCGGATGCTTTTCCAGTTGTTTGTAGAGTTGCACCAATGCTGTGTCCAGGCCTTCATAACGATGGTCCGCCGCACTGTGTCTGCAGGAAATACCGGCCGCCGCCATGAGCAGGCACAGCAGCAGGCCGGTTGCTTGTAGTTGTCTCATATCAGTTTTCTTGAGCTTGGATTGCCTCCTTGATTTTATCTTCCAGTTCCTTCATCAGTTCCGGATTGTCATTGACAATCTGCTTTGCGGCCTCCCGTCCCTGTGCCAGTTTGGCGTCGTTGTAGGAGAACCATGAGCCGCTCTTTTTGATGACATTGTATTCCACACCCATGTCGATGATTTCGCCCGCCTTGGAGATGCCCTCCCCGTAAACGATGTCGAATTCTGCGGTGCGGAATGGAGGGGCCACCTTGTTTTTGATCACTTTGACCTTGACATGGTTGCCCACCACGTTCTCACCCTCTTTGATCTGGGTCTGGCGGCGGATGTCAATTCGGACGGAGGCGTAGAACTTCAGGGCGTTGCCGCCTGTTGTTGTCTCCGGATTGCCGAACATCACACCGATTTTCTCACGCAGTTGGTTGATGAAGATGCAGCAGCAGTTGGTTTTGCTGATTGTGGCGGTAAGTTTGCGCATGGCCTGGGACATCAGCCGTGCCTGGAGCCCCATTTTGGAGTCACCCATCTCCCCTTCGATTTCGCTTTTTGGGGTCAGTGCCGCCACGGAGTCCACCACCAGGATGTCGATGGCGCCGGAGCGGATAAGGTTGTCGGCGATTTCCAACGCCTGCTCCCCGTTGTCCGGTTGGGAAATCAGCAGGTTGTTGATGTCCACGCCCAATTTCTCCGCATAAAAGCGGTCAAAGGCATGCTCCGCATCGATGAATGCGGCGATTCCGCCGTTTTTCTGTGCTTCGGAGATGGCGTGCAGGGCAAGAGTGGTCTTACCGGAGGATTCCGGTCCGAAAATCTCAATGACCCTGCCTTTTGGCAGTCCGCCCACGCCAAGGGCTATGTCAAGGCCGAGCGAGCCGGTGGAAATCACATCCATCGCCTCGTGCGGAGTGTCTCCCAAACGCATGACGGAACCTTTACCGTATATTTTCTCCAAACGCTCAAGGGTGGCGTTCAGCACCTCCATTTTTTTGCTGTTGTCGTTTTCGTTAGACATAATGCAGTGTTTTAAAATTTGTTAATGAATGAATTTGACAAACCTCTTTTTTGACAAACATCATTTTGTATTGTTATTGTTCAAGATGAATCTTTTCCACCTGAAGGATCTCCTCCGTCTCCGTATCGATGACCATTGCCACTATGTGGCAGTGTTTCCATTGCCAGGCCGGATTCCGGTACAGCGCATAGGCGCGTATGTCGGATTCACCCTTCTCCCTTTTCCCCTCCGTGTTCAGCACGGTGCCCTCTATCGGGCTGAGGCTGGCGCGCAGCATGTGGTTGTGCACATAGTCGCCGATTACACTCAGGTCCGGCTGCTTCTGTGCGGATACGATGCTGTCCTCCAGCAGCACAACCGAAAGCCTCATAGGCCGTTCCGTCCCTTTCAGCCATGTTGTTTTCACAAAGATATAGGCGGTGTCCGGATGTGACGGCACCGTGGTGTCCTTAATCTGTATGCCGATTTCAGCCTGCAGACGTGGCACGGAGGCCATGTCGGCTTTCCATTCGGAATAGTTCAGCACCCGTTTGCCGTTGAACTGCCTGCGGCTGATCATGCCCTTGGGCAGTCCGCTTACCGAAAAATGGGAGGCCAGATAGTTACCCAATGCAGTCCTGTAGTC
>JAEEGI010020580.1_pt1 | contig 13196 bp, 7 predicted proteins | sample 8958751 | NCBI WGS metagenome assembly JAEEGI01 (sample SAMN16246545, study PRJNA631951) | gut metagenome | biome: gut microbiome; feature: rumen; material: KS-attached | host: Bos | place: Iran: Karaj | collected 2018-10
ATACCATATAATTATAAAATAAGAATGTTATCTTTTGGAAATATGCCAAAGTGTTTTTTGGATACTTGTGAAAGAGCAAATATTAAATTAAAAAAAAAAACCAATAAACTCAAATATCATTTGGCATTTATATTCAATCAATAATATGCAACAATTAACAAAAGAAATACATCAAAATCAACATTATAATCATTTTCCTTCTACTTTTGCTTTAGGAAGAAAAGATTATATGTATAAACATTATAAAAGTTTTAGGAATTTATATAAAAATGATTTTAATTATGTTCCTGAAACTTTTGTTTTACCTGAAGATGCAGAAGATTTTTTAGAAAAATATAAAAGTATTATTTATAACTTATCAAATTCTAAAATTAAATTTATTGTTAAACCTGTTTGTTCAAGCCGTGGAAGAGGAATAAGAATTTTATCTGATAAAGCTGAATTCAAAAATTTATGTAAAGCCAGTCAAATTAGACATGGAAAAAATTATTTAATTAGTAAATATATATCAAAACCTCATTTAATTAATAATAAAAAATATGATTTAAGAATTTATGTTTTAGTTTCTTCTTTATATCCATTAAAAATATATATGTATAAAGAAGGTTTAGTTCGTTTTGCAACTGAAGAATATACTAAAGGAGACTATGAAAATGTTTTTGTTCATTTAACAAATTATTCAATAAATAAGAAAAATGTGCAAAGATATAATATAAATATGAATGTGAATATAAATAATGATAATTTTCAAAATTATTCTAAATGGTCTTTTAGAGAATATAAAGAATATTTTGAGAAAAATAATCAAAGTGAAGTTTATGAAAATATAATGAAAAAAGTAAAAGATATTATTATAAAAACAATAATTTCTTGTATTGATGATATTTCTGCTGATATAGATTTTGAAAAAAAAAATAGTTTATTTGAATTATATGGTTTTGATATTTTGGTTGATAATAAAATGAATACTTGGTTAATGGAAGTTAATGTTGGTCCATCAATGAAATGTGGTTCTCCTCTTGATAAAATGATTAAAACTAATTTAGTAAGTGATATTTTCAATATCATTGGAATTAAATTCTATGAACATCATTATAAAGATAATATTTATACTTTAGAAAAAAAAGATTCAAGTGTTAAAATTATTAATAATATTAATAAAAAAATTAATAAATATAATTTAGGAGAATTAAAAGCAGAAATTTATAATAAATTTGATAAAAATAATTTATCATTTAAAGGTTATGAATATGATAATGATTATTTTATTAATGGAACTTTAAAAGATTTTAAAGAAGAAAAATTAAGAGCTTCTGTCACAGATTTTGAAATGATTTTTCCAATTAAAGAAACAATACAATATTATGGAAAATTTTTTTCTAAAAATTCTAATAATGTTGATAATATTGTGACTTGGCAATATATACTTACTCATTGAATAAAATTAATGAAATTTATGCATTTTTATTTATCTTTATTTTTAAAAAGTATTTAGAGTAGGTAAATTAAATATGTGTATATTAATTATTTTTTAAACAATTATTAAAAAATTAAAAAATAGAAAATTTCTAAAATCTCTTTTTTATATTTATAAAAAGAAATGAATTATTTATTTATAAAACAAATTTCAAGAATTATTTTTATTTTTTTTACTCTTTTCATTTTTTTCACATTTTTTAACAATAAAAAGAGGATTAGTGAAAGTTTTCTTCTTATCAGATTCATCTTCACTCACACTACTTTGTGTATTAGAATTAGCAATAATAATATTATTATTATCTTTATTTTTATTTTTATTAACTTCTGATATTTCAACAAAGGTTCTTCCAATTTGCAAATTTAAACTAGATAAATTATTTTTAACAAAAACTTTATCTTTCATTAAAACAAGAGTACCAAATTTACTTTTAGAATCAAATAAATAAATTTTTCCATCATGATAACAAATTACAGCATGAGTTCTACTTACACTTATATCAATAACTCTAATATCACTATCATTACTTCTTCCAATTGTAACATAAGAATCTTCTTTTAATTGAATTAATTGTATACTTTTCATATTATTTTTTTCTTTAATTTGATTTAAACTTTCTAATATAATATAATTTGAATAATTTGATGGAATTTTTAAATCTAAAAGAGAATAAATTTTATTTTTGTATTTAAAATTTAAAGGATAAGGTTTATTGCATATTTCACAATTAAATTTTTTAAAAATGTAACTTGTTCCTAATTTTTTTTGGTAAGATTCTCTTTTAGTTTTTATCCATGATTTTAAACAAGATAAATGAATTTTTTCCATAGAACCACAACAATTACATAAATTTACAAAAATATCATTTTCATTTTCATTTTCTCCAGAAAGACATATTTTACAAGTTAAATTCTTATCATCATCATATTCTTTAATTGTTGGAATTATATTAAATATATAATCATCACTATCTTTTATTGATTTTGTTATTCCATTTAATCTAATTTCTGTAATAATATATTTTACTCTACCTAATTTAATAATATCTCCTATTGAACATTCATAACAATTTTTATAATTTATATGCTCATTTAGATTCTTTTTATCTATTGCTTGTGTAACATACCATAATTTATTTTCTAATTTTGTAATATTTTCTTCAGTACAATTTAAATTTCTATCAATATGATTTTCAATATAATATGATTTTTCTTTTTCATCAAATGAATATTTGCAAAGTTCCCTTATTTTAATATTATTTTTATTTAATTTCATTTCAGATAAATCTTTATTTTTCACTTCGTCATTTTCTCTTATTAAATATCCTGAACCTGAGACTGTTAAATTATTTACTTTTGATTCATTCATTATTTCATAATCAAATAATCCATGAGTGTCTTTTATCCATGTTTTTGCTTTTATATTAAGAAATCTTTTAATATGTTCGCTCATTTTTTATAAATATTTTTTAATATTTTATTTTCTTTTTAAAAAGATTTTCTGCTTTTCAAATTTTAGATTATTTATATTATTTGGATATGTTTTTATTATTTTTGGTTTTTTAAATATTTTTTAAAAATTCTTTATGATTTATTTGTTTTATATTTATTATAATTCTTTTTTTAAATTTGAAACTCAATCATATACAATATTTCAAAAACCTAAATATTTTATCTAATTAAAAATTATAAAAAATAAATTATTTTAGGATAAAAGAACAAAATATATTTAAATTTTAGATACCTTTGATTTTAAAAAATAAAAATTTTAAAATAAATTTTTTTTTTAAATGGAAAGATTAAAACATAAATTTAATATAAATATATATTGATTGAATGGGAGTATGTACTTTTCATAAAAATTGTTGTGAAAATAAAGGACAAATAGTAAACATTCAACAATCTTACAGATTATTAAATCAAGAAAATATAGATGAAAGACTAAAATTAAAAGGAAGAAAAAATTCAAATACAACAAATAATTCATTTAATAAAATTTCAAAAAAACAAATAATAACAACTCGTCAAAACTCAATAAAACAATATTTTAGAAGAAATACAATGGAATATAAAAGTCATTTAAGTGAAAATAATCATAATAATAATAATAGTTTAGGAAAATCAACTCTTTATTATAGAAGATTAGCAAGTGAAAAAAAAGCTCAGAATTATATGGCTGTTTATTATGAAAAAAAAAGAAAATTGCCAAAAAATTTTTTATTTAATGAAGCAATGGGAAAGGATCAAACTTCGAAAATTTTTTCAAAAGCTCATGATTTAAAAATCGCTAATTTAAAATCAAGTTTTAAATCAGTAGAAAAAAGTAACTCTTCTCAAAAATTAACTTTTAAAAATTTAAAAATAAAAGATAATAATAATCCAAAAAATAATAAGCCAACATCAAATTTTAAAAAAGTTCAAACAGTGAAAGAAAAAAGTGAAATAAAAAAAAGATATAAAGTAAATGAAACTTTATCTCCAGAACAAGAAAAATTTATAAGGTCAACATTAATAGATAATAATATAGTTGATTTTGATGAAGATACAATCAATGAATTTATAATAGGATTTTTTTCCTTTGAAGTAGAATCAAATTATACTTTATATCATGAAGATGATGAAGCAAGAGTTTTTTATATAATTGAACAAGGAAATATTAAAATAATAATGAAAAATGGAAATAATAATAATGATTTTAAAAATAGTTTTATTTTATCAAGAGGTGATTTTTTCGGTTTAGAATGTTTTCAAGAAAATACTCATAGAAATCAAACTGCTATTTCTGAAGGAAAAACTTTATTATTAGGTGTTAGTGGAGAATTTTATAGAAGTGCTTTAATTTATATGGATTTAAAATATACTAATGAAAAAATAGGGATTATTCAAAATTTATTTTTTTTTAAATTCATTGAAAAAAAGAAACAAAGTGAATTATGTAAATGCTTAATTTTAAATACTTATGAACCTAACTCTATTATTATTAATGAAGGAGAGTATTCTTCTAAAATATTTATTGTTGAAAATGGTTTGGTTAGAAAAACTAGAAAATTTAAAAAGGTAAATCTTTTAAGGAATAATGATATTTTTTGTGATATTAATTTTTTTATGAATATACCTTCTTTTTTTACTTATAGTGCTGCTAATCAAGAAATTTATATTTATGAATTAAGTTATTTTCATATAAAAGAGATTTTAGGTGAAAATTGTTTAAATGAAATTTTATTTGATATATTTATTGATTCTATTCAAATGTCAAAATTAAGTGAATTTTTATTTTCTGCTCAAGAAGAATTATTTGATATATTTAAAATGGTTTATTATGAACCTTCAGAAATTATTTTTCCAAAACAATCAAAATATAATAAAAAAATATGTATTTTATTATCTGGTTCTTTAGTAAAAGCAAAAAATAAAAATTTAATAACAAATTCAGGAAAAATTTTTGGTGAAAATATAATAAATTCAAAAGAAGATTTAGATTCAGATATAATTAGTTTATCAGAATCACTTTTATTAGAAGCTTCATGGGAAGAAATAATAAAATTAAATGATAAAAAATATAATGCAAGTAAAAAAATGGATTTATTAGAAACTGTAAATAATTTAAAAAAAATTCCAATTTTTGCAGAATTAAAAGAAATGAAATACTTAAAAATATGTAAAAAAATAATTAAAGAAAATTTTGAAGATGGAACAACAATAATAAAAGAAGGAGGAAAAGCACTTAAATTTTATATAATAAAAAATGGGAAAGTTAAAATATCTCAAAATGGTAATTTTATAAGATTTTTAGAATCAGGAGGTTGTTTTGGAGAAATACCCGATTTAACAGGAGAAATAAATTTATTTACTGTAGTTTCAAATGGGAATACTGAATGTTATGTAATTGATTGTGAAGAATTTAAAAATTTTGATATTCATATTTCTAAAGAAATTAAACAATTATATTTTTTAAATGATGTTAATATTAATTTAAAAGAGTTATTTTATGTTAAAAGTTTAGGAATTGGTAAATTTGGGAAAGTTTTTTTAGTACATAATAAAAAGCATTTTTATGCTATTAAATATTCAAGTTTAAATAAAATTTTAGAAAAGCAAACTTCAATGAAATATTTTTTAAATGAAAAAAAAATAATGTTACAAATTGATTATCCTTTTGTAGTTAAATTAGTTAAAACTTTAAAGGATGATAAAAGCATATTTTTTTTATTAGAATTTATAGATGGAGTATCCTTAAAATATTATTTGGAAAATAAAAAAAAAAATGCTTTAAAAAATGAAAATGAAGTAGCTTTTTATGGAGGAATATTATTAAGTACAATAAATTATTTACATAATAAGAAAATAATACATAGAGATATTAAACCGGGAAATTTAATGATAAATAAAAATGGATACTTAAAATTTATAGATTTTGGTTTATCAAAAGGATTAAAAAATAAAAATTTAACTTATACAATTTGCGGAACTCCACATTATTTAGCACCTGAAGTTATTATGGGAAAAGGTTATTCTTTTAGTTCTGATTATTGGAGTGTTGGAATCACTATGTTTGAAATATTTTATGGTTATGTTCCTTTTGGACAAAGTGTTAAAAGTCCTTTAGATATTTATTATCAAATTTTGAATAAAAAATTGATTTTACCTTATGAACCAAAGTTTAATAACATTAATAATTTTTTCAAAATTATCTTAAGTAAAAATTTAATGCAGAGAGTGTGTGATTTTAATTTATTGAAATCACATGAATTTTTTAATCAGTTTGATTTTGAAAAATTAGAAAGTTTTTCAATTCAAGCTCCATATATTCCACAAAATAATTTACAAATTGTTTTTGATAATAATATTATTAAAAATTGTACTATTCCTATTACTGAATATATAGATTATAATATTAAAAATGAAGAAAATGAAAATGATTTAACTATTAATGAAGAATTACAAAATAATATTTATAACTTTTTAAAAGACTTTTAAATAGAATAAAGTATTTATAAATATTTTGGTGTTGAATAATTATTTTGAATTTAATTATAAATAAAAATATATTATACTTATAGTTAATTATAGATTTATTTATTATTTTTCTTTATATAAAAGCTTTAATTAATGTTTTTTGTGTTCTTAAAAAAATGATTTAATTTTAATAAGTTACCAATTTTTGAACTAAAAAAGGAAAAAATAAGATTGATTGCTGTTTTATAAGTCTTTAGTTCAGATGAAACTTTAAAGATTTAACTTATAATTTGATTATAATGAGAAAAATGATTTTTTTTTAAATGAAATTAGATTTAATATAAGTAAACAAATACAAAAAACAATTATCTTATTATTCTTAAATAATACATTATATACACTAATCTCTTTTCTAATTAAGATAGTGAACTTATAATACACACTTTTCAAAAGATAAATTTGGTAAAGGCAAATAATGTAATAAATTTAAAATTTAAATTTTAAATTTTTTCCAATTCTAATATAAAATATTTTTAAAAAAATTCATATATTCAAATGTCAAATATAAAAACCCAAATAGAAACATTATTTAATTCATGTCAACAATTCTATGATTTATACATAACTAATTTCAAAACTGAAATGAATGAAGAAAATTTTAATAAATTCCGATTATATTTTTTGAATATAATAAATGAGGTAAAATTTAAATTTTTTAAATTTTTTTGAACTATAGAAATTAAGTGATTTCTTCATTGATGAAATTCAAATCGAAAAATTAATAAATTTAATTCAAATCTCTTTTAATATTTGGAATAAAATTTCAAATAACGAAAACTATAAAAATGAAATTTTTATTTTTTTCTTTTTTGCTTCGTGTTCAATTTTAATTGAGGTAAATAATAATATTAATTAATTTAGAAAGAAAATCCAGAAAAAAATAAAGAATTTCAAATTTTTTTAAAAAATAACGAAGTTGAAACAGACTTTGTTGAATGGGCAAAAAAAATTATTTTAAAAAATTACAATGAACAAAATCTTGTTTGGTCAATTGAAATTGTTAATTTATTATCTGACAGTTTTTTTAATTTATTATCATTTTCAAAAGAAAAAATAATTAATTTAATTGAAACAATTAAAACATTTATTCAATTTTCAATAAATGATTATTCAATTTATAGAAAATATAATCAAGTAATTATTCCATTATCATGCATTTTAATTTCTATATCTTCTGAAATAAATGATAATCAAGAATTTTCAAAAAAAGAACTTGAATCAAATAGAGAAATAATTATGAATTTATTTAAAGAATTTAATTTTATTAATATTTCACTAATTGAAAAATGCTCTGAAGATATTTTAAATGTTGTTAAATTAAATGTAAATGAAGAAAAAGAAGAAGAAAATGAATGTGAAAATACAAGAGATAATTCAAACAATTCTTCTATGGAAATTTCTAATCAGAATAATAATGAAAAAATGATTGAAAAAAATAATGTATTTATTTAAATAAAAATGTTTTAGATTTGGGTTTTTTTAGTTTCAAATTATGGTATCCATAATAATAAAATTAAAAGTTCAATTATTTATTTTTAAAATTTTTGTAAATTTATACAAATAATTAATTATAAGGAGATAGATTATTTTTTAGCTTATTAAATTATTTTTTTAAATTAATAAAAGATTTTTATTTAATTTTTTTCAAAAAAAAAATATATATAATAAAAACAATAAAATACTGAATAAATATAAATTATTAAAATATATAAATAGAACCCCTATTATTTATAATGTGTTCATTACAATTGAAATAATAAATATCTCATTTTAAAAGTTGAATATAATACTGCTGGAATGGTTGTTATATGTCATGCTGCTCAATTATTTCCTATCAACTAATTAGTCAAATCTTTTTTAATATTTATTATATCTAATATCTATAAATAATTTCTTTCTGTTATTTCAATCCTAATAGAAATTAGAATTGTTCATAGAAAAAAGAAGTATTATATCATTAGAATCTTCACCTTAAAAAGAAGAAATGAAAATTCCTTTTTATTTCACAATATTAATTATTGAACAACTTTCTCTATATGAACTTTATGTTAAATATATACTTTTTTTTATCTATCATATCGAATATTGAACCTTCATAATCTAATCCCCAATTATATAAGGGAGTTGTTATATAAATAATAATTTATATTGTAAAATTAAAACCAAATAAAAATATTAAAATAGAAATGTATATTGAAAAATATAAAATTTGAATAAATAATATTTATATAATTTAAAGTTATAATAATTTCAATAAATTTATAAATAATCAATTCAAAGTATTTGAATTCTAGATTTTAAAACAGAATTATTTTTTTAAATAAAAAATTTTTAATTTATTTATTATAAATACATTTTTATATTTACAAAATTTTATTAGTTTTTTTTATTTTTTTTTGAATCTTTATCAAGAGGTTTAGATAATAAATTATTCACAGGTTTTGGTAAAAACAATTTAGGATAACAATTTTTTGTAGTAGGATTTACAAAAGCTTTAAGAATAATATTTTTATTTATTTTATTTTCACTTGATGAATGTGTTAAAGTATGAAATTCTTTCATTTGATAATTTTCCATTAATTTCCTTAAATTTAAATAATTAGAAAAACTAGAATTATTTCTTTTCAAATAAGATTTAACACTATTAACATTATTATGAGATTTATTTGTTTCTTTCTTTTCATTTTGATTTGATAAATCATAAATAGATAAATTTTGTTTTCCAATTCTATTTTCTTTAATATCTCCAATTTCATTTACATTTAAAAGTTTTCCATAAATATGTCTTACTTTTAATATTGGATCATTATCTGAAATATGAACAATAGAATCATTAGGAAGATTTTCTTTTGTTTCTTTATAATATTTTAATAATTCATTAAAAGATTTTGATTTTGATAAAGTAAAATTAATATTTATAATTTTTTCTTCAAAAGAAGGTAAAATTTCTTTTGTTATATTATCTATATTTTGTATATTATTAGTTTTAACTTTTGGAGATTTTAAATATAATTTTTCTTCAGTTGTTATTAGTGCTGATTTTCCGTGAATAAATTTAGAAATTTTTTTTAATTGTTTTTTTGAATTAAATTTTATTGTTTTACTTTTATTTGGAAATGATCTTTCTTTTTGTGGAAAAGATATATTATTTCTTTTATCTTCACTGAAACTAATTTTTTTATTTTGATTAATATTATCCATTATATAATCTCTTAATTCATAATGTTTATTAATATCACTGAAAAAAATTGATTTTCTTTTTCCGTGTTCTTTGATTCCAAGTTTAATTTCTTCTAAGTTTCTTTTTTTTGCGATAGATTTTTGTTTACTCTCTAAAATTTTTTTTTCAAGATTTGCTTGAGTTATAGAGAATTCTGGAATATAATATGAATAACTTGTTTTCAATTCTTTATTAGGTAATTTTTCCTCTTTATTTTTTTCCTGTGAAAAACTAAATTTTTGTTTTTTCTTTTGTTTGATTGTATAAAATTTACTCCCACTGGAAAATAAATATTTTATTATTTTATTACTTTTTCTTGGTTTTGGAATTTGATTTAATTCAGTTTTTATATTTTTATCATTATCTATTTTCTTACTTCTTTGATTTTTGAATAGGTTTAATTTTTTAAGTTTAAAATTTTTAATTGGAACATATTGTATTAATTGACTTCTATGTGGATTATTCTTTAATGAATCTTCATCAAGAGAATGGTTTATTTTTTCTTCTTGAATGCCTTGATTTGGTAAAATTGATAAATTTTCATCACCATAACTTTTTTCTTGAATATTAGATAATGAATAAAAAGTATTTGTTTTATCTTTATACCAATTATAAATTTCTAGAACCTTTTCTTTTTTAGTTTTAGGATTATCAATATATAATAATTCTATAATTAATTGTTCTAATTGAGTGAATAAAGATTTTTTAAAATCTTCATATTTTATTTTTTTTTTGTTTTGAATTTTTTCATTTATTTCTTCTCTATAATTTAATAAATTAAACCACATTTCTTCTAATTTTAAAGAATAATCTTTATTCAATGAGTTCTGAAATATATTATACATTTTATTTAAATCTTTTTCTCCAGAAATTTGATAATATTCTGTATTTTTATTAAAATCATTTATCTTAAAATTCGAAAACATTAATTTAAAAATTCAATAATTTAAATAAAAACAATATTTTTAAATTTAAAGAATTCTTGTGAGAATCTTAAAATTTTGAGATATTGAATAATAACTAAAAAATAATGAATAAATTCCATTTTCAAAGATAATATATCGAACATAAAATTTTGAAGTAACATTTTTTAATGAACATAAATATATATTTTTCTGAACTATACAATTTGGAAAAATCAAATAAAGTCATTAAATTTTATATTGTTGATTTTTAATTAAAAAAGAAAACAAATTAAAATAAAATTATTTTTAAAAAAATAAATATATATAAATAAATACTTTAATGTACATACCTACTAACATATTAAATATCAAACTACATTAATAATTGGAAGTGTTGAATTTTCATTTTTATTCATAAAAATACCTTTTTCTGTATTTTCAATTTCTTCTAAACTAATATTTTCTTTAATTCCAATAGAACCAAACCCAGATAAATTTTTACTATTATTTTTCTTTCTTCTTAAAAGTTCTATTTCATTTTGTAAAATACTATTAATTTTTGAATTTGTAATAGAACTAGGATCTGAACAAGAAATGCTAAAACTTGGATTTTCATTTTTATTAAATAAATTTATCACTTTATTTTTTTGAAGTATTTGACCATAATTTAAATTTTCATTATTATTTAAATAACTATTTGTAAATGAAGAACCATTTACAGAAACAATTTTTGACTTTGAACTAATTTCTTCTTTAATTGGACTAATCATAAAATCTAAATTATATATTTTTTGATAAATATTTTTCTTAGAAGTTTCATTTTTATTAAATAATAATTGAATAAAATCTTTTAATTGTTTAGATAAGAATGAAGGAATACTTGGAAATGATGATTTATTTTTTATTAAATAATTAATATAATCTTTTTGAGAATTAAAATAATTTTTAACCCAAGGAAATTTACCAGTTGATAATTCAATAATAATACATCCTAAACAAAATAAATCAAAACTTTGATTAATTTCAAAATTATTATCATTAATAATATCATTAATAAAATAATAAGGAATATAATAATTAATATTTCCTTCATTTTTTTCATCAATTAAATTAGAATAAATTTCTTTTCCATCTCCAAATAAAATTCCATCAATTAAAAAATCACTTATTTTAATATGTCCATTACTGTCAATAAAAATATTTTTTGAAGTTAAATTTTTATGATATATTCCTTTTGAATGTAAAAATTCTAAAGCATGTAAAATTTGTTTTGTATATATTTTAATTAAATCTTCATTTAAATTTCCAAAACTATTAATTAAATTATGTAAAGATGATCCTCCACAAAATTCATTAATAATAATTAAATTATCTTTATTTTGACTATCTTCTTCAATTTTATAAGTTTTAATCAAATTTTGATGATGATGTTTGATTATATCATTTTGAGAATTTAATATTAATAATTTTTTTTCAGAAGATACATTTTCTAAAAATTTCAAAGCAACTTTTTTTCCTGTAATAGAGTTTAATCCTGAATAAACACAACCAAATTTTCCTTTTCCTTTTAATTCCCCTTTAATGATATCTTTATAATTTAATTTTGATTGAATGCTTTTACATACTATTTTCTTTTTTAAACTTATGCTTTTTTCATTAATTAAAAGAATATTTTCTCTTAAATTTGAACTTTCATTTGTTGAATTTGAGGTACATCTCATTTCTCTACTTGTTAATGTCCCTTCCTCCATTAAAGAAGTTTGGCGATTATAATAAATTTTGGAATCGTAATTTTCTGAAATTTTTTTCTCTAATTTATTGTTTTTAATAGGAGAAGATGATCTTGATGATATTTTTGAACAACAAGTTGAACTTGAGCCCATATGCAATTTAAATTGATTTTCTTTTTAGAATTTTAAAATATACTATTAATATACAAAAAATTTATTAATAACCCCTGGATTATAAATTATAAAAATCAAAATAATGAATCTTCGGTTTTTTCAAAGAATTAATTTCTTTAAAAATAATTAAGATAAAAATTAAAAATTATTTTTTTGAAAAAGTATAAATAAAATACATAAATAACATTTTTCTTCATAAAAGAGGATTTAATAATATCCAAATTAAAACATTCAGGATTGTTTCGAAATATTATTTTTTTCTAAAGATATTAATTAAAATTTGATAATTTTTGAGCAAAAAAGAATTTGAGTTTATTAATGAATTTTGAGTGTAAAAATTCTAAATTTTTTTTTGAATAATAGTTTTATAATAGATGAAAAGACAAAGTGAAGTTCTTTTCCATTTTTTTATTATAAAAAATAATGAAGTTATTAAATTAAATATTTAATGTGGAAAATTATTTGAATTTAATGTTTAATCTAGTTTGAATTATATTTATATTTTTTTTTCAATTTTTTAATTATTTATTTTGGTAATTAAAAATTTAAGATAATTTAAAAAAAATTTAAATATATGAAATAAATTCAATTAATGAATAATGAAAAGAATTTAAAAAAAACTTATTTTAATAAAACAGTTATTGGGGATTGGGGATTGGGGATTGGGGATTGGGG
>JAEEGI010020581.1_pt1 | contig 13195 bp, 9 predicted proteins | sample 8958751 | NCBI WGS metagenome assembly JAEEGI01 (sample SAMN16246545, study PRJNA631951) | gut metagenome | biome: gut microbiome; feature: rumen; material: KS-attached | host: Bos | place: Iran: Karaj | collected 2018-10
CGTGATATGTTTTTCCTATATGAAGAAGAGACAGATTCTCTGCTGCAGGTGGCTGAGGATTATTTCGTTGGCAGCAAGGAGAAGTATTTTGAGGCCGAAACCTTCGAGGCACTTTCGCGCATTGCCTTCAAGGAAGGAAAAGGAGAACAGGTCAAGCTGGAATGGTTGCGGAAGGCCTTGCAAAGCATTGAGCAATGCCAACATGTAGACGAGCGTTTCATACGTTTTTCCATCGTTCCGATGACTGAACAGGAAATGATCGATATCAAGAAATACATGCTGCACTTTCGATTGGGTTTGTGTTATTTGGACAACAATTATGCAGAAGAGAGCCTCATCCATCTGAAAAAGGCTGAACAATATTTTGCTGAGACTCAGTATTCTGCCATGCATTTTAATACATCAAACGCATTGGGTAACGTCTATTTAGCTCTAAAGGAATACGACAGTTGCCTCATCTGGTTTGAAAAAGGATTGCAGGTCTCACAAGCATTGGGCGACCCTGAACGAATCGCCTATTGTCATCTCTCCAAATCAATGTATTATAGGTATCGATTTGAGTATCAGGATTATGAAGGCGATGGAGAAGGAAAACAGCTTTTATGGAACTCCATTGTGGAATGCCATAAGGGTTTGGCTCTTTATAAGGGGCAGATGTTCCGTTACAAAGATGGTCTTTATTCAGAACTGAATCAGTGCTTCTATCTACTTGAACAATATGATTCTTGTATCTATTATGCTGAAAAACAAATAGATTTCCTGAATACCATGCGTTTCGAAATCGTCCCAAATGCCGAGAATGCCAGAACTTTTTTCCGTCTTTACAAGTCGCACAATGCTTTGGGACACCAAGAGAAAGCTTTGGAATATGCTGACCTTTATTTAGAGATGCAACAAGCCATCGAAAACCAACCAAAAGCCGTCGAGCAAGTGAAAAACGAATATGACAAAAAGCTGGAAATAATGCAGTTGCAGAACGAACAGCAGATGAAACGCTATCGGCTCTACCTGTTGTTGGCCATGTCGCTTGTGATGCTCTTGGTGGTGCTGTGGCTCGGCAATCGCTACCGCAAGAACAAGGAAATCGAGACATTGAAGCAAAAAGAAGCTTATCTGAAGCTGCAATCAGAATTTGAAGTTGCCTCGCAACAGGCGCAGCAAGCCCGTCAGATGCTTCAGCAACGTGTGATGGCCTTGTATCAATCAGGGCAGGAAGACCGGCTGGAGCGCATTCTTGCTGAGTTTGCCACTGCCTATCCACAAGCCATGGAAAAATTGCAGGCCAACCATCCTGGATTGAACGAAACGGAGTGCCAAATTGTTGCGCTTTCATTTCTTGGCTTCCGTGTGAAAGAAGAAGCCGAACTCTTGGGATTAAGTACCAACACGGTGGTAAAATACCGCACCAATATCAGGAAAAAAGTGGATTCCAGAACCGTTTCCGACCTGATTCAATGAAAAAAAGGCGTACTTTAAGGCTTTTTAAATTGTTGTTTATCAGAAGTTTGATGTTTTTTGATGCAAGAAAAAGGCGTACTTTCGCCTAAGCCTTGCATAATCCGCTGTTTCTTTGAATACTTTTGCGGCAATAACACCTAAAACACATCAACATGAAAAAACTCACATTTATTTTCGCCATTCTGATGGTGACAGGTTTAGTGAAAGCCCAAATCCTAGACTCCATCGCCCACCATCAGGTCGGCTATTACGGACCTAATGGTGGGGGACAAATGGAAAGTGTCTCTCAATTGGAGGATGGTAGCGTGCTTTTCGTTCATAAAGTAGGTATTAATTTTGGTGGTAACACAAGTGCGGACGTTGTTGGAAACGTTTTATACAAAGTTTCAAGGCACGGTGCTGTTCTTATGGACACCCTATTTATACCAGACAGCGACCCTTCTTATTGCTTGTTCGCCAAAAATCCAAATGGCAATGGCAACATCCGCGTTGGCATTGTCCACGACTCCATAAATGGGGATAGCTACCTTCAAATCTTCCCTTTCGACAATGATTTGAACTACGACACGTTGAATGAAGTCTTCGTCCCCTTGTCGGACACCGTTGCCACCAGCTTCCGACATGCTTGCTTCATCAACAAGCAGAATGAACTTGTGATATTATATAATGTCTGTATGAATAATGGCGATAAGGAACTGCATTTCGGGTGTTTTGGCCTTGATGGAACATTGAAGTATGGAAATGCAATGCCTTACTCTGCTGTTTCGGTGGCATCTGGAGGCTTTTTTGGCATCTTTAACGAATCACCGTTGGAATACTATTGGTATGGACGCAATTCTTCGAGTACTTCGGATTATTTTATTTGTCACATTTTTGATTCACTTTTTCAGCATAAAGATTCTTTTACCATCACTGAAGGAGCAATCAGTCCAGAAAACCCAGGATTGAGGTACAGTCTTGGTTGGAATGAACGTATGATTGTGAATGGCGATGATTTCATTTTTGGCAGCAGATATGAATTTGGAGCAAGAAACGGAGTCTGTCTGGTCAAATACGACAAGCGCACACTTGAACAAAAGCATATAGTCTTATTTGAATCTCAGCCCATGTTAAACGGCAGTATAATTGAGTATGGGGCTTGCCCGGTAGGATTAGGAAAGGATTTAGAAGGCTCTTTGTATTATTCCTATTATACGCAAAATCCGATGTTTACAGATAAAGGACAAGTCGCCGTGGCCAAAATGGATGCCGACCTCAATGTGCAATGGCAACGCTTTTGTTTGGAGCCGGAAGGCTTCCATCGTGGTACAGCAGCCTTTACCGTCCTTGATGATGGTGGCGTGGCTGTGGGTGGAGGCTACTCAGGGCTGCCCGAAGTGTTCTTCCTCATCCTCACTGACGAAAGCTGGAGCGTCTCAGAAACAGACTCCTTTGTCCGTCCCTACACTTACTACCCTAACCCCGCCCAAGACGAACTTCACCTGCAATACTCGCCCGACGTGAAGCCCACCCAAGTCGAACTTTACGACCTGCAAGGCCGCTTGGTGCGCTCGCAAAGCAATGGCTTGGAAAGCATCAGCCTGCAAGGCTTGTCCGTCGGCACCTATACGATGCGTGTTATGCTGGAGAATGGAAAGGTGTTTTCGGATAAGATAATGAAAGAATAACATTAAAGACCGAGAATAATGAAACGCACAATTCTCACTATCGCCCTTTTGTTGGCGACGGGCTTGGTGGAAGCCCAAACTCTCGATTCCATCGCACACCATCAATGCGGATACTATGGGCCAAATGGTGGAGGAGAATTGGACAATGTTGCACAAATGAGCGACGGCAACATCCTTTTCCTCCACAAGGTGGGCATTAACTTTGGCGGCAACAGTAGTGCAGATGTCGTAGGAAACGTTCACTATAAAGTATCAAGACATGGCTGCATTCTTTTGGATACGCTGTTTGTCCCCGACTACGATCCTTCTTCTTACTTGTTGGCCAAGAACCCCAACGACGGTGACAATATCCGCGTTGGCATTGTCCGTGACAGCGTAAGTGGTGGTAGTTTCTTTCAAATCTTCCCCTTCGGAAATGATCTGAACTATGACTCAATAAACGAGGTTCGGGTTCCTTTGTCGGACACCTTCGCATATAGTCCTGACAACGGTTATCTAATCAACAAGCAAAACGATGTTGTCTTTACCTATTATACTCCATCTGGAAGCGACGATTGGGACCAGCATTTCGCCTGTTTCGGCCTCGATGGGACGTTGAAGTTTGAAAACGTAATACCTCAGTCGACGATTCCTACGGAAGGCGGATATCTTCGTTTTGGCGTTTTCAACGAGTCGCCATTGGAATACTTTTGGTGCGGTCGTGATCGTGTTAGCATTAACCCACAGTTTTTTGTTTGCTACATTTTCGATTCGCTTCTCCAGTATAAAGATTCCTTCTCTATTACCCCAATCAATTCGTTCTATAACTTCCAGTATGTTTTTGGATGGGAGGAGTGCCTGCTCCCAGATGGCGATGATTTCATTTTTGGTAGCAGATACAAGCGAGGTCCCACGGAGAACGGAGTCTGTCTGGTCAGATACGACAAACAGACTTTCGAACAGAAGAACATGGTGCTTTTTAAATCCCGTCCCATGCTAAATTATGGCGGAGCCTGCCCCGTAGGATTGGGTAAGGATTCCGAGGGTTCCATTTATTTTTGCTATGATACGCAGAGTTTAATGTTTACGGATAAAGGTCAGGTTGCAGTAGTCAAACTGGATGCTGATTTCAACGTGCAGTGGCAGCGTTTCTGCTTGGAGCCGGAGGGCTATTACCACCATGGTAGTGTAATAACAGTCCTTGATGATGGCGGTATAGCTGTTGGTGGAGCCTATGTGGGTAGACCCGAAGTGTTCTTCCTCGTTCTCAGCGATGATGGCTGGGCCATTGATGAATCGGAAACCACAGTCCGCCCCTACCTCTTCTACCCCAACCCCGCCCAAGACCGGCTCCACCTGCAATACTCGCCCGACGTGAAGCCCATGCAAGTCGAGTTATACGACCTGCAAGGCCGCTTGGTGCGCTCGCAAAACAAGGACTTGGAGAACCTCAGCCTGCAAGGCTTGTCGGTGGGTACCTATACGATGCGCGTCACGCTGGAGAATGGGAAGACGTTTTCGGATAAGATAGTTAAAGAATAAAATTTTCAAATAAAGCGGAAAAAACTTGTTTGAAACAATTTTCTTTGTATTTTTGCGGTGTCGTTCGCTAATACTTTGAAAAGATGAAAAGAGTCTACCTGTTGCTTTGCTTGCCCTTTTTGGCCCTGCTTTTCTCCTGCTCGACCGATGTCGACCTTTATGCCGACTATAATGAGAAACCCATTATCTATGGCCTCCTTGATGCCCGCGCCGACACCAACTTCATCAAGATCACCCGCGCGTTTTATGTGGAGGGCAACGCGAATCAGGTGGCACTCAACCCCGACTCGAGCAACTATCCGGGCAAGTTGGATGTCCGCCTCGTCGAATACTGCAACGGCGACAGCATCCGTGAGATCATCTTCGACACCATCACCATTCACGACAAAGCTCAAGGTGTTTTCTACGCGCCTTCCCAAAAACTGTATTACACCACCGAGCCTTTGCCCAAGAATGGCTCTACCAATAAGTACAGCTACAAACTAAAGGTCGCTCTCCCTGACCGTCTATTGACTGCTAAGGCTGACTTGGTGGGTAACGACGGTTTCGGCATGCAGAGCCTCGCCGTGAATTTCTCGAAAGAATACTTCAATGCCATTCCAAGAGAATTTTTGTTTCGTCCTGCCATCAACGCCAACTTTTACGAAATCAACATGACGTTCACTTTCTTGGAACAACGCACACCCGATGGCGATTCCGTGCCACGCACCATGCGGTGGTATATCGGCAGGTACTATGACTACGATCTGTCGCATAACATGGAGCTTAATAGCTATGTTTTCTATTATCGGCCAGAGCTTTTTTATGCGGAGCTTAAGGAATTCCTCGGTGCCGACACTGCCATTATAGGCTTGAAGCGTTTTATCGGTGATTATCCTGTTGAGGTCATCATTACCGCTGGCGGTGACGAACTGGAACAATACATCCATAATAATGATCCGTCGATGGGCTTTTCGCCAGGCGAAAATGAGTTTTCGCTTATTGATGGCGGCTTTGGTGTGTTTTCCTCGCGGATGACGGCACGACAAGTGGTGAAACTGGGTGGAGAAACGGTGCCCGAATTGGTGGCCATGCCCTATTGGGGCTTTAAGTTCATTGGTGGACGGGAATAAATAAAGTTAGGTCCCTGAGCCTGTCGAAGGGCCGGTTTATAGCAAGTTTTGTCCCTTAGATTTCGACAATTCAGGTAAAAGTTCTTGTTCGTTGTTGATTAAAGCTTCTTTTTTCTTTCGAGTCCAACCTTTAACTTGTTATTCCCTAGCAAATGCCTCGTCTATTCGTTGGAACTCTTCGTAATACACAAGTTTTACTGGCAAATGCTTCTTGGTGAAAAGAGCACCTTCTCCCGCTTGGTGTTGCTTTAGGCGTAGGTCAAGGTCTTGTGTGCTACCGACATAGTATTGGCCGTTGGAGCATTCTAATATGTACATGTAACACATAAACGGTATTGTTTAGGGGTCGGCCCTTCGACAGGCTCAGGGACCTTAGCATTTACGTTTTTGGGCGGCCCTTCGACAGGCTCAGGGACCTTGGCTTCTACTTCAACTCATCAATGATGTTTTCAATAGAAACCCCTTCAGCCTCGGCAGTGTAATTCCTGATGATGCGGTGGCGCAGAATCGGGATGGCTACGCGCTGCACGTCCTCGATGTCAGGTGAGTATTTGCCCGTCAGCAGGGCATTGGCCTTGGCGCCGATGATGAGGTATTGCGAGGCACGCGGACCGGCTCCCCAGCTGAGGTAACGGTTGGCCCAATCGTGGGCTTTCGTGGTGTGCGGACGGGTCTTGGCCACAAGGCTCACGGCATAGTCATACACATTATCCGGAACAGGCACGCGGCGCACCAGCTGCTGGAAATACAAAATCTCCTCGGGCGACAGCACGGCATTCACCTCAGCCACATGGCCAACGGTGGTGTTTTTCACGATGTCGATTTCTTCCTCGTAGGAAGGATAGTCGAGCATGAGGTTGAACATGAAACGGTCCAGCTGGGCTTCAGGCAGGGGATAGGTGCCTTCCTGTTCGATGGGGTTCTGCGTGGCCAACACGAAAAACGGCTCCTGCAATTTGTAGGTCTTTCCCGACACGGTGATGCTCTTCTCCTGCATGGCTTCGAGCAAGGCGGCTTGCGTCTTGGGCGGGGTACGGTTGATTTCGTCGGCCAAGACGATGTTGGCGAAGACGGGACCCTTGATGAACTTGAACTGCCGCGACTCGTCCAAAATCTCGGTGCCTACGATGTCGGAAGGCATGAGGTCGGGGGTGAACTGGATACGGCTGAAACTCAAGCCCAAGGCTTTGCCGATGGTGTTCACCAAAAGGGTCTTGGCCAGGCCAGGCACGCCGACGAGCAGCACGTGGCCTTGGCAGAAGATGGACAGGATGGTGTTGTGGATGATGTCATGCTGTCCGACGATGACTTTTCCAATCTCCTTACGGAGGGTTTCATATTTCTCGACCAATGCCTTGGCACCGTCGACATCTGAAGTGTAGTTTGTCATTGAATGTTCCAATCGTAATAAAAATCGCTGTCTTTAAAGGTGTCGTCAAGGCGGATATAGGCCTTGGCGGCTTTGTCTTTCACCCATTTGCCTATGGTTTGCTGACGTTTTTGTGCCGTGGCCCAGTTTTGGATGAGGTTGTAGTCATCCTTGAGGTTGGCTTGATGGGCTTCGGTCTTACGCTTGACCATCAAGAGGCGGAAAGCGTCTTTGTTGTCGTTGGTGGTCATCGGCACAGGGTCGCTGACTTCGCCCACCTCCAAGCGGCTGATGACGAATGCCAGGTTCTTGTATTCGGGATAGGCCTGTTCCAGCTCTTGCAGGTCTTGCAGGCTGATCCAGTTGCCGCTGGTGATGGCGTTGGTCAGATAGCCGCCGTTGCTCTTCGAGTCGTCGTCGCTGAATTTCTTGCAGGCCTCCTCGAAGGTCATGTCGCCGTTGCGGATGAGTTGTGCCACCGAGTCAAGCTCGTTTTGGGCTTTCTCCAAGGCCTCGACGGGTACTTTGGCAGTCAGCAGGATATGACGGCAGTTGATGGTCTCATCCCGGCGTTCGATGAGCTGAATGATGTGGTAGCCAAATTCGGTCTCGATGACGTCGGAAATCTCGCCGTCACGGAGGTTGAAGGCGGTGTTTTCAAATTCGATGGCATAGACGCCCTTGCCGGCAAAGCCAAGTTCGCCACCCTGACGGGCCGAGCCGGGGTCTTCGGAATAGAGCACAGCCATCGTAGCAAATGAGCTTTCGCCTTCCAAGATGCGCTTGCGGATCTGGTAGAGGCGGTCTTTCACCTGCAACTTCTCGTCGATGCTGACGGGCGGACGCTTCACAATTTGAACGATTTCATACTGGGGGCTCACCATGGGCAAGCTGTCTTTCGGGATGTCGAGATAGAAGTCTTTCACCTCTTGCGGCGTCACCATCACGTTTTCCATGATCTTGGCCTGCACTTGCTCTTGCAGCATCTGGTCTCTCACGGCTTGCCGCACCTCGTCCTTGATTTCCGCCATCGACTTTCCGAACTGTTCCTCCATCTTCTCTTGGGAGCCCAGTCTGCTGACGAAATAGCGAATACGTTGGTCCATCTGTAACTCCACCTGCTCGTCGGTGACCGTGATACTGTCCATCTCGGCCTGGTTGAGCATGAGCTTCTGGAGCAAGAGGTCTTCCAAAATACGGGCTCTCACTTCTTTTCCTGTACCTTCCGCCATGCCTTGCAAGCGGTATTGGATGTATTGGTTCTCGATGTCAGACTGCAGGATGATGTTCTTTCCAACTACGGCCACCACCTTGTCAACCACCTGAGGCTGATGGTCTTGTGCCATCATCGGCAGGGCCAAAAACAGAAGCGCTATGATTATCCAGTTTCTTTTCATTAATTCAAGATTCAAAGATTCAAAATTCAAAATTTGTATGTTTTTCGGCGTTTAACTACGTTGAATGCTTTGCATTTCGACAGGCTCAACGGCCTTAGCTCTAGGTCACTGAGGCCCATCGAAGGGTCGAAGGGTCATCATTAGTTAGGGTTAAGTCCAGGCGAGCCCACATACACCTCAAACGCATGGTCTCGTTTCGCTTTCTCGTAGAGTGAGGTCTTCATCTTTTCGAGCATGTCTTGCTTGCGGTGGGCCAGGATGACGCTTTTGATGTTGTCGCGTTCCATCTCCATGGGCGAGGTGCTTTCTTCCAACAGGTAATCGACGAAGCGTACCATATAGGTGTACTCGTTCATGTCGAAACAGACGAACCTGTTCTTTTTCAGGAAGCTCTCCGCGTTGAAGATTTCGATGGGTACGATGGAAGTCAACTCGTCCAAACGAATCCAATGGTCCACGTCGAGGTAGCTGTTGACGGCGTAGTAAGTGGCCAGAATGTCGATGTTTTGCAGGAGCAAGGTGTCGGGATCACTCATCAGCTTCTGCAAAGTAGGTTTGGCCTTGCTTTCTTCCTCGATGATGACGTAGGCCACCCTGACCATGGTGTTGCGGAGCTGAAAGTCCTCCTTGTTCTGCTCGTAGTATTCGGCTATTTCGTCTTCGCTGACGATGGTGTCGAGCCTTTGGTTGATGAGTTGGCTTTCGTAGGCAAAGATAACCAGCGAATTACGGTATTCTTCCAGTTGCTTGTCCAGGTTGAGGGCTTCCTTGTCGAGGTTGTTTTCGGCCTGATGGATGAGCAGCTGCCTCCTGATCCATGAGTCGATGAAAGAGCTCACCCGCTGGATGCTGTCTAAAGTGGGTGTGTTCTCTGGCACAATCCCAATGAGGTCTGACTCATAGAGATACTTGCCATAGCACTCAGCCACCACGACTTCTTTCGAGTTTTTCGTGAAATAGTCGCAGCCTGTCAGCGAAAGGAGGAAAGCGATACCGATAATTGCGCTTAGTTTCTTCATTTATAGAGGTTTCTGACCTTTTCAAGCACTTTCTCGTTGATTGTCACAGGGTATTTGTCTTTCAGCGACTGCACCCATTTCTGTTCCAGCTCCACTTGATAGTCGGAAGTGACGAGGCCACGGGCTTCCTTGAGGGTCTTTTGCTCGGGCTTGCGAACGTCTCTGATGCACACGATGACGGTGGATTGGTCGACAGTGGAAGGAATCTCGTTTCTCACGCCCACTTTCCATTCGGTTTGGTCAACGTATTGGTTGTCACCTCTTTGATAGAAACCATTGCGGACAAATGAAGAGCTGATGGAATCACGCTTGATGACACTTCTGAGGCTGTCGAACGGGACACCGTTGTCCAAAAGGGCTTTCACCTTGGGCAGCGATTCAGGTTTCGTCACCGTGATGATGCAGGCTTGGGCGCGGTCTTCCCACATGTATTTGGAAGCATTGCGCTCGTGGAATTCTTTCAGGCCAACGGTGTCTTTCACGGCCTTGTCCCAGACTTCGCGGTCCATGAGGTCGAAGAGTAGGATGCCGTCCCTGTATTCCTGAACCAAAGCCTTGAATTCAGGGTACTTGTCTTCGAGGCGTGAGTCGGCATAGTTCATGGCCGTCTCGGTGGAGAAGGTCTCATACAATTGATAGGCGTAGGTGGCCGGCGTAACATATTTCTGCGGCTTCATGTTGTTTTGGATGTATTTGACGAAGTCGCTCACCTTGGTGGCGTGGCCTTCCATGGTGAACAGCGTGGCGTTCATGTCGACATTGGAGGCGGGTTTGTATTCCTGTCTCAAGATGGAGCTGTCGATGGTGGCCATGAAGGTTTCCAAGTTCTTGTCGTTCTGCTTGAACTTGTACTCGCTCTTCACCTGCTTGAGTACCACTTCTTCCGACTTCTTCGAACGCTGGTCTTTCTCGATGCGCTCGCTCAGGCCTTTGGATTCCTTGTCGAAAGAGCCCACACCCGACTTTGACAACAGCTTGATGATGTGGAAGCCGTAATTGGTGCGGACGGGCTTTGCTATCTGGTCGATTTCCAATGACTTGCAAGCCTCGATAAACTCGGGAACGATACGGCTGACCGTGAAGTTGCTCAGTGTGCCGTTGCGGCTGATGGTGCCTTTGTCGTCGGAATATTGTTTCACCATTTCGTTCCAGTTCTTGCCTTCTTTGGCCATAAGCTCGTTATAGATGTTGTCGGCCTTTTGCTTCATGGCGGCTACGTCTTCTTCGGGGGCGTCGTAAGGCAGCTGCAGGAAGATGTGAGCGGCCTGAATGCTACCCATGGCGTCGGTCACGCTTTGCACCTTAATAAGATGGTAACCGAAATCGCTGCGTACGGGCATCGAAATTTCGCCTTCCTTGGTGTTGTAGGCACCGGTCTCAAAAGGATAGACCATATCGAAGACGGTGAAATAGCCGAGGTCGCCGCGGTTGCCCGGACGGCCAGGGTTTTGCTCCGTGGCTTTCATGTCTTTGGCAGAGGGGTCGTCGGAATAGCGGACCGCCAAGTCGCCGAAGTCTTCGCCTTTCAATGCCTTCTTGCGGATGTCCATGGCCTTGTTGTAAGCTTTCAGCGTGTCGGAAGGCAAGGCATTCTTGTCGCAACGGATGAGGATGTGCGAGGCGCGGATGTCCTTCAGCTTGCGCTGATAGGCTTCCTCAATCAGCTCATCGGTGATGTCGTCGCTGCTCATGAAAGGCTTGGCCAGTTGCTTGCGGTAGCCAGCCAGTTCCTTCTGGAATTTGGCGCTGGTGTCCAGCTTCAGGCGTTCGGCCTCCATCACCTTCATGCGGAAGGTCGTGAAGAGGTCGAGATATTCATCGACGGATTTCTTCTCAATGACATCGCTCTTGAGGTTGTTCTTGTAGTACACATCGGTAAATTCCTTCACGGTGATGTCTTGGTCGCCAATGGTCATCAACACTTGCTTGTCGAGCTTCGCTTGCGCATTGGCAAATAAGGTTGGCATGATAAATGATGCCAACACAAAAAGTTTCAAAAAGTTACAATTCTTCATTACTGATATTTGTTGTTTGCTTATTTTTCATAACGCGATTTGTCGGATATTATTTCAATCCGCCCTCCACTTCCAAACCGTTGTCGAGGACGTGGATGTCGTCGACTTTAATGGCCTCGAAGACGCTTTTCATTTGCTCGATTTGGTCGAGGTGGAGCATCAATTGCCTATCGGGGCGTTTATCAATCAAGCCTTCCGGAATCTTTTTCTTGAAAATGCTGAGAACGGTATTGAGTAGCGTGTCGGTGGCAAAACCTGCATCTACACTTACCAGCAAGTCGCTGCCCACCAGTTGGAGGATGGAGAGATTGGCTGAGATGTCCTTTTTCACGAAGCCTAGGTCGAGGGGATAGGTCACGCGAATCGTTTTCGGATCGGCGTAGGCAAAGGAAATGCTTTGCTCGGTTTTCTCTTGCAGAATCGTTTGCAGTTCAGGGAAAGAAATGGAGGCTTTCATGATTAACTTCTTTTGCTGTAATTAGGGGCTTCTTGTGTGATAGTCACGTCGTGCGGATGGCTTTCAAGGATGCCCGAGTTGGTGATGCGGATGAATTTGGCTTTCTTCAAATCGTCGATGGTGCGTGAGCCCGTGTAGCCCATGCCGGAACGTAATCCGCCCACCATCTGATAAACGACTTCGGAGAGCGTGCCTTTGTAGGGAACACGACCTGCGATGCCTTCGGGAACGAGTTTCTTCACGTCTTCCACGTTGTCTTGGAAATAACGGTCCTTAGAGCCTTGCTGCATGGCTTCGAGTGAACCCATACCTCTGTAGGTCTTGAACTTACGGCCTTCGAAGATGATGGTGTCGCCTGGCGACTCATCCACGCCTGCGAAGAGCGAACCAGCCATGATGGAGGAGGCACCTGCTGCCAAGGCCTTCACGATGTCGCCCGTGTAGCGGATGCCACCGTCGGCGATGAGCGGGATGCCTGTGCCTTCTAAGGCTTTCGCCACATCCATGACTGCGGTAAGTTGCGGCACGCCGATGCCAGCCACCACACGTGTAGTGCAGATGGAACCGGGGCCAATGCCCACCTTGATGGCGTCGGCACCTGCCTCAGCCAAAGCTTTGGCAGCCTCGGCAGTTGCGATGTTGCCCGCCACGATGTCGATTTCAGGATAGTTGTTTTTCAGGTTGCGCACCATGTCGATAACGCCTTGCGAATGGCCATGTGCCGTGTCGACAACGAGGGCGTCGACGCCAGCGTCGACCAAAGCGGCGGCGCGTTCAAGGGTGTTGGAGGCAATGCCTACGGCAGCGGCCACGCGCAGACGACCGCGCGAGTCCTTGCAGGCGTTGGGACGCGCCTTCACCTTGATGATGTCTTTATAAGTGATGAGGCCGACGAGGTGGTTGCCTTTGTCGACCACAGGCAGTTTCTCGATTTTGTATTGTTGGAGGATGTCGGCAGCCTTCTCAAAGGAGACTTCTGTCGTAGTGATGAGGTTTTTGCTGGTCATCACCTCGGCTATGGGGCGGTCGAGGCCACGCTCGAAGCGCAGGTCGCGGTTGGTGACGATGCCGACGAGCACGTTCTGGCTGTCCACTACGGGAATGCCACCGATGCGGTATTCGGCCATCAGGTCGAGGGCGTCTTTCACGGTGGCGTCGACGTGGATGGTCACGGGGTCGC
>JAEEGI010020582.1_pt1 | contig 13195 bp, 10 predicted proteins | sample 8958751 | NCBI WGS metagenome assembly JAEEGI01 (sample SAMN16246545, study PRJNA631951) | gut metagenome | biome: gut microbiome; feature: rumen; material: KS-attached | host: Bos | place: Iran: Karaj | collected 2018-10
TCCGATGTTCGAGCCTTTCAGCAGGAGCATGCGACCATTGGAGGAAGTGTCTGAATCCTTGCTCTATGTTCTTCGGACTCCGAGCACAGCCCTCTATGACGGTGCGGATGATATTCTAAAAGATGGTCTCAACCACGTGTTCTGCAACCCGAACTTGACGGCTATCGACAGGCGGACCATCTTTAATCAGTTGCTGACGAAGTATGAAAACTTCTTGAAGAAGCTGTATTACTTGATCTACCAGACTGATGTGCCGACGAATCCGCACGCTCCGGAAGATACAGTCCCGACCCTGTCCAATGCAATCTTTGCATTTGACTGCCTGCGCGAGTTGAAGTACGACACGGATCCTGCATATCAGACTTTCTACGGCTATCTGTCCAACCTCAAGGAGTGGAGAAATCTGGAGTCCCACGCTGCGCCTGCCGCTACGGAGCAAGAGTTGATTGCCGGCACCAAGGTGGTTGTGGCCATGTATCTCTTTGTGACAGCTTGGAGTATAGGCGACCTGGAAGAGGCTGGATACTAATCATTTTTGGTCGGCAGGAACACTGCACACCATCGATTTATCTTTGTACCGTCAAAGGAAATGAATCCGATGACGGTATTTTTTGTTGTTTTGATTATGAGGACTTTATCTGTTAGACAGCCTTGGGCTTCACTCATTTGTTCCGGAATCAAGGACGTAGAAAACCGCACCTGGGCGCCGCCTGTGTCGGCCATCGGTGAGAAACTTTTGATTCATGCTTCGGGCAAGATGGTGTCCGAGGAGGAGATCAGGATGCTGCCGTTCGAGTGGTGTTCTGTTATGGACAATGCCGTGAAGTACGGCTGGCTCCCGGAAGTGGAGGATATGCCGACGGGGGCGATCATCGGCTATGTGGATTTGGTTGGCCATTCCAAGAACACCGAGTCTCTCTGGGATGGCGGCGAGGAGCTTGAGAAGTGGATTTTCGAGAATGCTTATCTCTTCGATACACCCATCCCGGCAAAGGGTAAACTCGGCATTTTCGATACGCCGATGGATGTGCTTCCACCGGCACACAAGGTAATAGACCTTGTCCCTCACAGGAAAGGGGATGTAATCGTGCTTCCTTACAGCGAGAGGCTCGTTGAGGAGGCTGTTGAGGATAAGCTCGTCGTGCTGGACGTGACCGATGAGAACTTGGATGTTTTTGCGGAGCTGAAGGGCGAGGAATATGTTCTCCGTCCCACGACCAAGATCCAGCTTGTGACGCCGAAACGTACTGTTGAGTTTCCAGTTTTGGACTCAGATCTATTTATAGATGTATATGAGGATTCCGGCGCTCCGATTCTTTACACGTCCCTGCGTGGAGAGGAGTACGGGAAGTATATGGTGGCTTTCTATTCGGAGCCCACTTTTGAGAGAGATAATTGATTGGTTTAGATAGTGTTTTTGCTTATGGAGATTCTTTTTTCTTTTCTTGGAGGCCTAGTCCTTACCGCGCTGATTTCCTTCTTCATCGCAAGGAGTATCGTCAAATCCCGCGTCAGCCAGACCGAACAGTCGGTTTGGATGCAGGCGGAGTCTTCTTTCAAGGTTGAGCAGGCCCGGTTGGAATCTGATTTGGGCCACGCCAACACACGTGCCGAGGAGCTGCTTGCGAAACTGGGAGACGCGAAAAGCGAGGCAGAGCGCCAAGTACAGGTGGCTAAGGAGGAAGCGGCGGCAACGCTGCAGAAATCCAAGGCCGAGGCAGATGCATTGCTGCAGCAGACCAAGACGGAGGCCGCCAAACTGCTTGCGGACACGAAGGCCGACCTCAGCAAGCGGAACGCCGATGATATTGCTGCCCGTGACAAGGCTCACAAGGAGGCGATGGATGCCCTTCAGGCTCGTTTTGACGAGACGATGGCCAAGGTGAGCGCACAGGTGAAGTCGGATACGTCGGAAATGCTCAAGGCCCGCCAGAAAGAGTTCTCTGAGACGAGCAACCTGAGCCTCGGGCAAATTGTGAATCCGCTGAAGGAGAATATCGCCGAGCTAAAGAAAGCAATGGAGGAGGGGAATAAGGAGCAGGCGGAGCGCAATGGCGAGATGCGTGAGCGGATCCAGAGTCTTATGGAGCATAGTGACGCCGCCCGCAAGAGCGCCGATGAGTTAGCTGCCGCTTTCAAGCACGGCAGCAAGATGCAGGGAGACTGGGGTGAGACCATCCTGGAGGAGTTGCTGGCATCGCAAGGACTCACGAAGGGCGTCCACTTCGATACGCAGGCGGTTATCCGCGGCATCGACGGGAAGCCGGTGCGGAACGAAGACGGGGGTATCATGCGACCCGATATCATCCTTCACCTTGATGAGCGTCGGGAAGTGATCATCGACTCCAAGGTGTCGTTGACATCTTTTGTTGACTATGTCAACGCCGAGAACGACGCCGACCGCCAGATTTTCCTGAAGGCGCATCTTGAGAGTATCAAGAAGCACGTGAAGGAACTGGCTGCGAAGGATTATGCCTCGTATGTCCAGTCTCCGAAGGTCGCAGCCGGATACGTGATTATGTTTGTCCCCAATATGGGAGCCCTCTGGACTGCGCTTAATGCCGAGCCGGATCTGTGGCGTAAGGCGGCGGATATGAATGTGTATATTGCCGATGAACAGACCCTGTACGGGGCGTTGAAGATCGTGAGTATGACGTGGACTCAGGTCGCCCAGGCCCAGAACCACGAGAAGGTGTATGAGCTGGCCAATGAGATGATTGACCGTGTAGGCCTTTTCATGGAGAAGTATGAGGCTGTCGGCAAGGCGTTGAAGAAAGCGTCCGACGAATACGAGGACGGCAAGAAGAAGCTCGTACCTCAGGGCCAGAGCATCATCAACACCTCCGGTAAGCTGATCAAGCTTGGCGCGAAGAACAGCGACAGGCACCCCATCAAGGCGCTGCTGGATGTGGATGAAATCCCTGCGTTGCCTGAAGGGGTTATCGGTACCGAGGCGCCGGAAGGGAACGCCGAGTTGAACCTGATGTCGGGGGATCAGTAAAACGCTGGTCCCCACTGACATTATGGCAGGGAAACATCGCATTTTAGGCGATGGCAAAACCTTTGATAGATAACAAAAAGAATCCATAAACCCGCGTATTGTCACGAGGGTATAATCAGGAAAGAATATGGCAAAAAAGAGAGCGGGGAATGCAACCGCACATACAATAGCGAAACTATGGGCGAAAGCCGCCGGCCGTTGTGAATACGACGGCTGCAATAAATTGCTGTACAAGGATGACCTGACATCGGAGGACATCAACCGGGGATTCGTCGCCCATATTATTGCGGCATCACCTGATGGACCGCGAGGGGACGTAGTTTTATCCGCCCAGTTGGTGGACGACATCGGCAATGTTATGTTGATGTGTCATGATCATCATCGGCTTATAGACCACGAGCAAGTAGCCGGGCATACCGTTGACAGGTTACGTGCGATGAAGAAGAAACACGAGGATCGCGTCAGGGAAGTGACGGAAATAGCTGCTGCAAAGATTAGCGTTCCCGTCGTTTATGGAACGAACATCGGAAAAGAAGCAGTGTCCATTCCAAGGAGAGAGCTCGCACAGGCTATGCTTCCTGATAACTATCCCACTGAAAACGTAGTCACTATTTCGTGCCAGAACTCAGGCTTGCATGACTCGCAAGAGTTGTTTTGGCAGGCTGAAGTCGCGCAACTTGAGCAGAAGTACAATGAATTCCTTAAACCGCTTATCGATAAGGAGGATATTGATTGCGTGTCAGTATTCGCCCTGGCTCCTCAACCATTGTTGGTGAAGCTTGGGACGATGCTTTCGGACCTCCATAAAGTGAAGGTGTATCAGAAGCACCGGGAGCCGGATACGTGGAAGTGGCAAGAGATAACCGAACCGAATCCGATTAGAATTGTCAGGCCACAAGACACATCAAAGACCCCTGTACTTGTCTATTCACTGAGTGCGAAGGCTATCTCGAACAGGGTGAGGAACCGCTTTGGAGATGATGCAAGTATATGGGAGGTGACGGCGGAGAATCCCAATAATGATATGTTGAGGTCTGCGGACCAGCTTGCCGAGTTCCGGCAGCTGACACGAAAAGTATTGGATGATATCAATGCTTCTTCTGGATTTGATTCCGTGAAGGTATTCATGGCGATGCCGGCTGCATGTGCTGTGGAACTGGGGCGAGTATTGATGCCGAAGGCGGACAAGAAGCTGGTGCTATTTGATAAGAACAACGCCGTGGATGTGGATGATATTGAAACGATAACAATTAAATAATTACAGATATGACTGAAGAACAGAGAAAACAGATTTCCGTCCTGCTTAATGAAATTGGGAAAGCGCTTGACGTGACGAAGACAGAGTATGATCAGATTACGACCAGTTACAAGGCCGTTGGAAGCTATTTGGCGGATTATCCGAGTCCGCTGAGTGTTTATTCACCTCAAATCCGGCCGCAGGGTTCATTCCTGTTTGGTACCGCTGTGCGTCCCGTATCCGAGGATGCCGATTTGGATATTGACCTCGTATGCGAGTTAACACGCAAGCCGGCTAACTGGACACAATGGTCCACCAAGAATGCTGTCGGCAATAGATTGAAATCATCCGGCATTTACGGGCCTATGTTGGACAAAGAAGGGAAGCGCTGCTGGACGCTTATATATGCGGACGGCAAGTATCATATGGATGTCCTTCCTTGTATCGTGAACGAAGGCTATACAACTGCGTTGGAAAGGATGCTCGCATCTTCTGACTCTGTGGTCTCTGATACGACTGCAATTCGAATTACGGATAAGACCAGGCCTGATTATATGACAGAGACGGATTCTGATAAGTGGCAAAAAAGCAATCCGTTCGGACTCGCGAAGTGGTTCTATAACATAGCATATCGCCCAACAGACTTGCGGCGGACTATTGACCTGAAAGAGGCAATTGCTCCCGTTCCTAAGTATTATGAGAAGAAGGCACCGCTGCAGCGTGTGGTTCAGTTAATGAAGCGGCACCGTGATATGATGTTTGATGGCAACGAGGACGACAAACCGATTTCAATCATCATAACAACGCTTGCGGCTAGAGCATATAACGACGCAACGGATCTGCTTAGTGCGCTTCAACACATTGCACGCAACATGACGTCTTACATTGAGGGTACGACTGGACACCGTATCGTCAGAAATCCTGTCAACCCTTCGGAGAATTTCGCTGACAGGTGGAAGTCAGAGAATAAGAAGGAGGAAAACTTCTATAGGTGGGTCAATAAGTTGCAGCTGGATGTGGATCGGTTGATTGCGGCTGCTGGACAGGGGCTTGATAAGCTCCAGGTTTTGTTCGAGGAACTATTGGGGGAGAAGGTGTCGAAAGCATCCTTCAAGGCATACGGCAATCAGATTCTTGAGCAAAGAAAAGCCGAGACCCTGTCGGCAACTGCGAGTGCTGCCACCTTAGGTACAGGATTGGGGATAAAAGTTGCAGCACATAACTTCTTCGGTAAACAAAAGTAGTATGACGACGGTACCGATACCTGTACAAATAAGATTTCTTGTGGATGAGTTCCCTAATGGCGAAGTAAAGAGTCACGATCTTCGCCATTTAAGATGGGAAATGAACATTGTGCCGACACCTAACAGTTCTTCATATAGGATAAGAATAGACTACACTATAGGGTCGTCTCCAAAAATCTATGTGATAGAGCCTGCTATGCTGAAAAAGGCTGAAGGGGAAAAACTGTTACCCCACGTTTTTGATACAGAAAAACAGCAATTATGTCTATTTTATGGTAGGATCGGAGAATGGAATCCATCGATGTTCCTTTCACGAACAATCGTTCCCTGGGCTTCGGAATGGCTCATCTATTATGAACTTTGGGTTATTACAGGAGAGTGGCTTGGAGGAGGAATTGAACATACACAAAAAACGCCGTATAAAAAAAATAAATGAGGATGTGATGGGAATCCATCGATTGTTTTGATGGAAATAATAGATGGGAGAGAGCGAATAAATCAGATCTAATAGAATTCATCGGCACTTCGAATTAGTATGAGATTATGGAGAAAAAACTCTTTAAGGATTATTTCCGGATACACAAAGATTTTGTTATCTTTGTCATTATATGAAAGGATTTGTTCCATATATTCTGGACTTATGCCGGAAGAAGGAGGGAACTGAGGTTGAGTTTAAGTCCGCGCTTGGTGGTTTCCCCGGCAGTTTCTGGGAGACATATTCGGCTTTTGCGAATACGGTGGGTGGAGTGATTGTTCTTGGCGTGAAGGAGAAGAACAATCGCTTCACTCCCGATGGCTTCACGGAAGATCAAGTGAATAAGTATAAGAAGACGTTTTGGGATTGTGCCAATAACAGAGGAAAGGTAAGCCATTGTCTTTTGATGGATAAGGACGTGTATGAGGGAGAACTCGATGGGAAGAAGGTCCTAGTGTTTGTTATTCCTCGCGCTCCTTTTGATGTGAAGCCGGTCTATATCAATGGGAATCCGAATCAGGCGTTTAAACGCAACCATGAGGGTGATTATCTCTGCACGAAGGAAGAGATTAGTCGCATGTTCGCGGATGCAGTGGTTCTTGCGAATCCTCAGGACAGCCGGATTCTGAAGAATTTTTCACTGGAGCGGGACTTTGACCAGACCACTATCCGCCAGTATCGACAGTTATTTCAGATGCGGCATGAAGGGCACGCTTGGAATGATTTGGGCGATCTAGAATTCCTTCAGCGGCTTGGAGGCTATCGAGTGAACCAGGAGACCGGAGAGAAGGGTTTTACTTTGGCAGGAGTCATGATGTTCGGCACGGAACTGGCGATTATGAGTGTGATGCCCAGGTACTTCGTCGATTTTCGAGAAAAGCTGAGCAGTGATCCGAGCATCCGTTGGACGGACCGAGTCTATCCGGATGGGATGTGGGAACCAAATCTATATCAGTTCTATCGTCGCGTGCTTCCCAAGCTTTTCCTTGCGCTGCCGACTCCTTTTCAGATGGAGGGCGTGTATCGCCAGGATGAGACCACGGCTCACAAGGCCGTCAGAGAAGCGCTGGTAAACTGCATTGTCCATGCGTCGACTCGTCTATATGAAGGCCCTGTTATTGAACGTTATCCTGACAGGCTGTACTTCTCAAACCCAGGAACGATGCTGGTGAGTGTGGAAGACTTCTTTGAAGGTGGCCATAGCATTTGCCGAAACTCGGCCCTGCACAAGATGTTTGAGATGATCGGCGGCGGCGAACGTGCAGGCAGCGGTGCCGATACCATTAAGAAGGGTTGGGAAGACAACAAATGGCCTGCACCAGAAATCAAAGAACACTTCGGTCAGAATGATGACCGGGTGGAGTTGACACTAAGGATAGTTCGGGGGTTGGATCAAGGGAAAACCGGAAGAAAACTGGAAGAAAACCGGAAGAAAACCGGGAGGGAAATCCGGTCTGAAATCAAGTCAATCATTCGTGAGAGTCCAGAAGTGTCTATTGCTGTTTTAGCACAAAGAATAGGAGTTACCCCGAAATCAGTTGAGTGGCATATATCCAGGATGCGTGGAATCGAACTACAACGCGAAGGGCCTGACAAAGGAGGATATTGGAGGGTATTGAACTAAATGAAATAGAAGTCGCCATGGCGACTTCTATTTCACCCGAATCCTTTTCCCGATCTGGAGTTTCGTGTTCACCGTCATGCCGTTGAGACGGCAGAGCGTGTTGACGGAAGTATGATACCTCGCGGCGATCTTGGAAAGGGTGTCGCCGGATTTGATGACATAGTACTGCATCGCGGCTTCGGCCGCTTTCTGGCGGGCGATGGCCTCTTCGCGGGCTTTCTGCTCGGCGGCGATGCGGTCTTTCTCGTCTCCTTCGGCGATGACTTCTTCGTCATCTTCCTCCTGCACGTAACGGCTGTTGGCGTCGAAGTAGCGCTTGCGGAGGGTGAACAGGCGGTGGCGGAGTTCGCCGGTCTTGAAGTCGATCAGCCACATCGGGTCGAAGGCGTAGCCCTTGTAGCGCGTCTCGAAATGCAGGTGCGGACCGGAGGAGCGGCCGGTCGAGCCGCCGAGGGCGATGACGTCGCCCGCGTGCACCCAGTCGCCGGCCTTGACCTTGAGTTCGCTGCAATGCGCGTAGTAGGTCTCCAGACCGTTGGCGTGGCGGAGGACGACGAGGTTGCCGTAACCGCTGTTCCAGTCGGCCATCCGGACCTTGCCGTCAAAGGTGGCATAGACGGGAGTGCCGGTCGGGTAGGGGAGGTCGATGCCCTGGTGGCGGCGTCCGTGCCGGTAGCCGAACAGGGAGGAATACTGGGTTTTGTTGGGACAGCAGTAGGAATCGAGCGTGTCGACGACCCAGAGCGTCACCTTCTCGGGAAGACTCTCCAGGCCCACTCCGTAGTAGGGATTGGTGATGTTCTCTTTCCAGTATTCGGTGAAGACTTTGGTTTTGGAAACCTTTTTTTCGTCGCGGATATACCGCCAGGTATGGTCGCTGTAAAGAATGACCTTGACGTCCGGATTGCCGGTATCGAGGGTGTCCGCCTGCGTGGCGGTGCCGGGCAGTTTCGGAGTCGGAACGGACTCTTTGCCGAAAGCCGTCCGGAGCGAATCGGGATTCGCCCCGGCGACTGTCAGGATCGCTGCCAGAATCAGGCCCCTCATTTGGCGCCGAATTTTTCCGTCAGGAGGGCGCGGGTCTCGGCGACCTTCTTTGCCAGCAGGTCATCGGACTTGGCCTCGCAGAGGAAGCGCAGGTAGGGCTCTGTATTGGAAGGACGGATGTTGAACCACCAGTCGGGGAATTCCACGCGGTAGCCGTCGAAGTCCATGAAGGCGGTGGGTTTTTCCTGTGAGGTGAAGAGTTCTTTCACGGCCTCCATCGCACCGGCTTTGTCCTCGATGCGGAAATTGATCTCGCCGGAATTCTTGTATTTGACGATCTCGGCGATAGCGTCGCTCAGGGTGCGGCCCTCTTTCTTGAGGTCGGCGACGATTCCGAGGACGATCATCGAGGCGAGAAGGCCGCTGTCGCTGTAGAAGAAGTCGCGGAAATAGAAGTGACCGGCGAGTTCTCCGCCCCAGACGCCGTCGATTTCGCGGAGTTTGGCGGCGGCGAAGGCACGGCCGACCTTCCAGGTCTTCATCTGGCAGCCCATGGGCTCCAGGTATTCGCCGACGGCCTTGGAGGAACGGATATCCTGCAGGACGATCCCCTTGAGGCCTCTTTCCCCGACAAAATAACGGCCCATCAGGGCAATGAGGAGATCCGGGGAGATGAATCCGCCTTTCTCGTCGACAAAGACCACGCGGTCTGCGTCGCCGTCATAGATGACGCCGGCATCGGCCTTCACTTCGCGGACAAGATTCTCCAGCGGGAGGACGTTGGCTTCGATGAGCGGGTTGGGCTCGTGATTGGGGAAGCGGCCGTCGAGGGTGTCGAAGAGGTAATGGATGTTGCTGCCGGTGCCGAAAATCTCCTTGGCGAAGAGGTTGGCCATTCCGTTGGAGAGGTCCATCGCGATGGTGATGCCGGAAAGGTCCTTCGCGAATTTTCGCATAAAGGCGAGATAATCCTGGAGAATCTCTTTCTGGTAGACCTTGCCGCGGACCTCGGCCACCGGAGTGGGCTCCCCGTCATCAATCCACTTCTTGATATCCTTCAGGCCGGCGTCATATCCGACGGCCTGGGCGTCGGTCGTCGAGACCTTCATTCCGTTGTAAACGGCGGCATTGTGCGAGGCCGTAATCTGCACGGAGGCGTGGAAGCCATAATTGGCCGTGCCGAAATAAACCATCGGCGTCGAGCTGAGCCCGATGTCGTACACGTCGGCTCCGGCATCGTTGACGCCCTTAACGACGGCGTCGTGAATCTCGGGGGATGAAACGCGGCAGTCGCGGCCCACGAGGACCTTGTCCGCCTTCAGCAGCCGGGGAATGAAATATCCGACCTTGTACGCGGTCTCACGGTCCCAGTCTTTGCCGTAAATGCCGCGGATGTCATAAGCGTGAAATGCTCCCATAGTGAATATCAGTTTATGTTATTAACCATTCGTATCGTACAAAAATACAAAAAAAATGGTTATATTCATTCATCCAGTCGAATCTGGTGACTACTGGTGGGGCTATCCATAAAATTTCCTCAGCTATATCTTAGAAAATTTAGATTTTTACTATTTTCCTTGTATATATCTTAGAAAATTTCCATCTTTGTCGTATGGAAATATTACAAAGACCAGAGTACCTTCAACAGGTACAGCATTATTTCGGAAAGGAAACCATCATTGTACTCACCGGCCAACGGCGAGTGGGGAAAAGTTATATTCTGATGTCTCTGAGAGATCTTCTCACAGAGGCGGATGGAAATAATGTGATCTATATCAACAAGGAGAAGAAGAATTGGGACGATATTCTCACATACAAGGACCTGAACAAGTATATTGAGGATAGATATTTGCCAGACAAACAGAACTTCATCTTGATTGATGAGGTTCAGGAGATTGACTCTTTTGAAAAAAGTGTCAGGCACTGGAGGACAGAGCCGCATACCGATCTGGTTCTTACCGGCAGCAATGCCGAGACGCTTTCCAGTGATTTGTCCACACTCTTAGGTGCCAGATATCACGAGGTTTATATCCAGGCCTTGACGTATAAAGATTTCATCCGCTTTCATCAATTGGAAGAAGGGGAGGAAGCGTTGTCCCTTTTTATCCATTCCGGAGGGCTCCCCGGGCTTGTCAGGTTTGACATTCACGACGAAAACGAGGTGTATTCATACGCGCAGGACGTGCTCAATACGGCCCTCGTCAAAGACATCATCCTGAAGCATAAAATCAGGAATGTTCCGTTCCTGTACAATCTTGTCCGCTTCCTCGCCGACAACACCGGAAAACTGGTATCGGCCACCAGTATCTCCAGGTATATGAGGGGGCAAAAGAGCGCCGTGTCCATAGAGTTGGTCCTGAAATACTTGAAATATCTCTGTGACGCATACATCGTAACAAAAGTCCCCCGCGTTGATATACGGGGTAAGAAACTTTTGCAATCCAACGATAAATTTTACTTTGAAGATATCGGAATCCGTAATTCCTGTGTCGAGACCAGTCGCGATAAGGATATCGAAAAAGTAATCGAGAACATCATTTACCACCAGTTGATTCACGATGGATATAAAGTAACTGTCGGGCAATTGCTGGCCGGAGAAGTTGATTTCGTATGCGTTAAAGACCAGCGGAAGATATACATTCAGGCTTCCTACATAATCGGCACCGATCAGACACATCAGCGTGAATTCGGCGCGCTGAGGGCCATCCCCGACAACTATCCCAAATACGTGATTTCTATGACTCCGTTGGTCTCAAGAAATGATAACGAGGGAATTCAGCACGTCAGCCTGAGGGAATTCCTGTTACGGGGATTATGATTTTCTTTATGAATTAAAGAAGATATCCCTAAGTTACCATATTTTTCAAATTATTATTATCTTTGCATAGCTTTATTATTCAGGGAAAAGAAGCCCGGGATTTTAAGGCTATTACATATAGAAGACGTTTATTGACGTTTTTCTTCTGTCATCAAAACTTGGCGGTTTAGATATTCAATCGGAAGAAACGGCAACTCAAACGTCCACCGGTGATGACTATTCAGACACTGCGCTTTAGCGTGGGAATTACTGTATATCATCCTTGACGTGGGCCAGTTGCGTTGCTTATTCTGATTGAAAGGCACGCCAAGGCCGGATGACGGGATAAGCTTCAGTAAGACTCCCACGTCTTTTTTTGTATCCGTTCGGTTGGGGAGATCTCCGAGCATAATAGATGACACGATCTTTCAAATGTCTCGTTCGTTTCATTCTTTGTCGGGCAGGATACTCCAGTCAGTTTTATGGGTATTCCTTCTGTCGATAATCTCTTGTAAACAGGAACCCAAGACCATACCGGTTTCTTCCATTTCTTTCAGTGAAACATCCCTTGAAATGAAGACCGGAGAGAGCAAGACGATAAATGTGACCATTAGCCCGGAAAACGCCACCGATAAATCTATAGTTTGGACGAGTTCCGAGCCATCGGTTGTTACAGTGAAGGATGGATTGCTAAATGCCTTAGCTGCCGGCACGGCTATGATTACCGCAGAAGCGGATGGAAAAATTGCCCGGTGTACTGTAAAGGTGATACCATCTTTTATTAATGTGGAATCGGTTTCATTGGATAAGCCGAACGCCTCCTTGAAAGTGGGCGAGACCGTAACTCTCACTGCGACGGTGAAGCCGGACGATGCCACGGACAAGACCGTCACCTGGTCGAGCACCGACGGATCCGTTGCGAGTGTAAGCGCCGGTGTCGTCACAGCACACAAGGTGGGAACTGCGACTATCACAGCGAAGTCCGGAGACAAGAGTGCGACGTGTGCAGTTACCGTTGTGCCTACTCCCGTGACCAGTGTCACACTCAACAAGCCGAGCGCCACCTTGAAGGCTGGCGAGACCGTGACTCTCACCGCGACGGTGAAGCCGGACGATGCCACGGACAAGACAGTCACCTGGTCAAGCACCGACGGGTCCGTTGCGAGTGTAAGCGATGGTGTCGTCACGGCCCACAAGGTGGGAACTGCGACCATCACGGCGAAGTCCGGGGACAAGAGTGCGACGTGCTCAATTACCGTTGAACCTACTCCCGTGACCAGCGTTACGCTTAACAAGCCGAGTGCCTCCATGAAAGTTGGTGAGACCTTGACCCTCACCGCGACGGTGAAGCCGGACGATGCCACGGACAAGACCGTCACATGGTCGAGCAGCGACGGATCCGTTGCGAGTGTAAGCGGCGGTGTCGTTACGGCACATAAGTTGGGAACAGCGACCATCACAGCGAAGTCTGGGGACAAGAGTGCGACGTGTGCAATTACCGTTGTGCCAACTCCTGTGACCAGCGTCACGCTTAACGAGACGAGTGCCTCCTTGAAAGTGGGCGAGACCGTAACTCTCACCGCGACGGTGAAGCCGGACGATGCCACGGACAAGACCGTCACATGGTCGAGCACCGACGGATCCGTCGCGAGTGTAAGCGACGGTGTCGTTACGGCTCATAAGTTAGGAACTGCGACCATCACGGCGAAGTCCGGGGACAAGAGTGCGACGTGCGCAATTACCGTTGTGCCAACCCCCGTGACCAGCGTCAGGCTTGACGAGCGGAGTGCCGGCTTGAAGGGTAGCGCGCGGGGGACCCTCACCCCTACA
>JAEEGI010020583.1_pt1 | contig 13194 bp, 6 predicted proteins | sample 8958751 | NCBI WGS metagenome assembly JAEEGI01 (sample SAMN16246545, study PRJNA631951) | gut metagenome | biome: gut microbiome; feature: rumen; material: KS-attached | host: Bos | place: Iran: Karaj | collected 2018-10
GGCGGTCGGCGACGACACCGTCGTCATAGCTCATGGTCAAGGCTTTGTTTTTTCCTTCGGGGAAGACGAAACGTGTTCTCATGGTGCGTCCTTTGTTGTCGTTGGTTGATTGATATTGATGGTGTCTAAAATGATTTTTTCGATGTGGTCCGATTCTTGCGAAAGTTTTTCGCGGAGTTCTGGCGGTGCGACAAGGCGGATGGCAAATGTCCGCAAATAGTCGCTTTCAAGAGACTTGCGATGGTCTTTGTCATTTTCCAGAAGCCAGAAATCCTGCTGGCGGCGGCTACAGGAAAAGACACGCAAGTCTTTCGGTATGAGTTTTTTGAAATATGGCATAGCTGCGAAAAGCACATCGCCTGGCTTGCATCCGCAACTGGAAGCGATTTCGTCCTCCAACGCGATGAGATTTTTCGGAGATTGTGCGAAGTCGGAGAAATCCCGCAGATTGGCGCGAGGCCATTCATGGACGGTGAGCGGCTTGTCTGCCTGCCGTTCGACATATGCGTAACCCGCTGGTTTCAAAGCGAGAAACGTCTTGTGGAGACGTCGGTTGGACAAATCTTCTGCCAACTTTTTGGCGACTGGATGGCTGACGTTGTCGAGCCATGCTTCTAATTGGTTATCCGTCATGTCCCACAGCGCGTCGCCAGCGTTGTTCTGTGTCTCAAGTTCCTGCTGGACAGCGCGTTGCAACATCCGTTGCGCGGCGAGAGCGGTCTTATTCAAATAACCGTGCTGATGGAGATAGGAGTAGAATTTCTGAAGCTGCTTCGCGTCTTCAATGAATTTCTGCTCGATGGCCAACCCGTCATCCGTGAAAAGCGTGTAGAATTGGATTTTTTCAATGTCCGGCGTGCCATGGAAGCCGATGTGGAGGGCGTCCCGCATGAGATAATCCAATTTGTCCGCTCCGAGATTGCGGTCCGAAATCCAGTTGGCCAGCGGATTTCCGCCAGTCAGCATGGCGGCGATGTCGTCGTCGTTAAGGCCGCAGGCTTTGATGGCGTCATGCATGTCATGGATGCGGCGGATTCCACAGGAATGGTGGTCGCCTTGCAGGACAGGTTCGATTTGATGGGAGAACGGGCCATGGCCGATGTCATGGAGGAGGGCGAAGGCCTGTAGAAGGCGCGATTCATCCGCTGGAAGCCGTTGGATTCGGCAGAGGCGTTGCGTCAACGCCAAAACGCCGATGGTGTGTTCGAAGCGTGTATGGACGGCGCCCGGAAAGACCAAGTAGTTGATTCCCAACTGTCTGCGGCCGCGCAAACGCTGGAAGTGCGGATGTTCCACGATGGGAAGGAAATCCGCTATGTCCGCCGGCGGCGTCGCGGGAATGCAGATGGACTTTCTGGGAATCATGTGGCGATGGCCTATTGTGCGAAAATGTATTCGATGTCGTCGGTCGTGAGATCGTCCAGCGAGGCGGGCGCGTCATCGACGATTTTGTGGAAGAGGTTGCGTTTTGAGTCTTGAAGCGCTAAGATCTTCTCTTCCACAGTGTTCTGCGCGATGAGTTTGATGGATGTGACGGTTCGTGTCTGGCCGATTCGGTGGGCGCGGTCCGTCGCCTGGTCTTCGACCATTGGATTCCACCATTGGTCGAAATGGATGACGGTGTCCGCTCCTGTCAGATTCAGGCCGGTTCCGCCTGCCTTGAGGCTGAGGAGGAAGATCGGTATGTCGTCGCTGTTGTTGAACTTATCGACATGGGCCTGACGGTCCTGCGTGGATCCGTCGAGCCGTTCGAATTTAATGTGGGATTTCTTTAGCCATTCAGGGAAGAGATCGAGCACGGATGTGAACTGCGAGAAGAGGAGGATACGGTGCCGCGAGTCGATGGCTTCGAGAATGACTTCCTTCGCGAGATCGAATTTGGCGGACGGGATGTCATCCGGAAAATCAGCGCGGAGGTCTTTCGGAAGAAGAATGGGATGGCAGCAGGTCTGACGGAGGCGGAGAAGCATGGCGAGAACATCGAAGCGATGTTGTTTCCAACCAGTCTTGCGTGCAAAATCCAGAAGGCGGCGGCCGGCGAGCATGAGATTGTCGTAGATGGTGCGTTGCTGTTCGGTAAGTTCGCAGAAGAGAACCTGTTCGAGCTTCGGCGGCAGTTCCGCGCAGACATCGACTTTCGTCCTGCGGAGAATGAACGGCTTGATTTGCGCGGCGATGGCGGTCTGCCGTTCTTCCTTTTCGGCTTCTGTCGCCTTCGGGCTGAGGTGGAAGTTGCGGTTCGTGCCAAGATAGCCAGGCAGGAGGAAATCGAACAACGACCATATTTCAATCAGATTGTTTTCGATTGGCGTGCCCGTCAGAATCAGCTTGTATTCTGCCCGTAACCCTTTGCAGGTCTTGGCGTTAGCGGTTTTTGGATTCTTGATGTGCTGCGCTTCGTCCAAAATCAGATGGTCGAATTCCATGCCTTCGTATTCGAATCCGTCGCGCCGCAGGAGGGCGTAGGAGGTGATGATCAAATCCGCATGCTCCATTTCGCGAAGCTCTTTGGCGCGGTCGTTTCCTTTGATGACCATCGTCTTCAGCTGTGGCGTAAAGCGTTTGGCTTCAATGGCCCAGTTGTCCAAAAGCGATGTGGGGCAGACGACGAGTGACGGACGGACGGATTGACCGAGCATCTTCCGCGAAAGGATGAGCGCAAGGGCTTGGATGGTCTTGCCGAGACCCATTTCGTCGGCGAGAATGCCGTTGAAGCCACATTCTTCCAATGTGTGGAGCCATTTGAGACCATCCGTCTGATAGGGGCGGAGCGTTCGTTTCAGAGAGGGCGAGATGGGCGGTAGTTTGATCTTTCGGTGGTTGAGAATACGATATTTAAGCTCCTGCCATTGCGGCTTGGGGCCTTCCCAATAGTCGTCCAATTCGTCGCTTAAGGTGAGGGCTTGGCAATGTTGGAATTTCAACGTGCCTTCTTCGTTGCGCTCCACGGCTTTCTGGACGAGATTCTTGATAAGATTCAGCAGGTTGGCGGGCAGTTTGACGATGGCGCCCGACGGCAGTTTGACGATATCACGATCGTTTGAAACGGCCTCCAATGCGTCGGCGAAGGGGACTGGCGTGCCGTCCGCCGCCTTCAACTGGCAGGTTGTTTCGAACCAGTCTTCCGTTTCATGACCGGCCGAAATGGCGAGCTTGGCCTCCGACGTGGCGGCCATATTCGTGCGGACCTGCGGTGTCCAGAAGACGAGCCAATGCGGAGCGAGTATGCGGCATGTGCTTTTCATGAACTGCCAGATTTTCTCCGGATCTTTCAGACGGATGCCTTTCCATGAATCGTCTGGCGATTCGAATCCGACTTCGCGCAGGAGGTTGATGGCGGTGTCTTCGTAGTCGAGATCGCGGCGGGTGAAATGGCCGTTTGACATGAGCATTGGATTGCCGCCGACGCTTGTCCGCGTGCCGTTGTAGTCGAATTCCAAATCGCCGACGAGGCCTTGTTTGTCCCAATCCAGCGTGAGGACGGGTTTGAGCTTGCCGTATTCGGCGTCGAACTCTGTGAGATTCTTGTTGGAAATAATCTTGCCGGGGAAACGGCTGGCCGCGCAAAGTTTGTCTAGACGTTCGAGTTCTGCCGGATCTAGTTTGAGTTCAGGGCCTTGGATGAAAAGTCGCAACCAGTTGAGCGGCAGGATGCCAGGGAACCACCAATATTCAAGATTGCGGCCGATCCAATAACCGCCGCGACCTGCGATGAAGGAAAGCTGTTCTGGTTCGAGAACGCCTTGGTCCGGAATCATGATTTTCGGAATGATGGACGGCGTGTCATCCGTCTCCTGCGTGCAGAATGCTATCTGCAACGGCGACAGATGGATATAGACTTGCGCGCCGCTGCCTGTCGTGAGCATGCGAGAACCGCGGAGGCAGTGGAACAGGTCGGCGACGAGCTCCGTCGTGAGGGTGAAAGAGTCGTTGGACATGTCCGCGAAACGGACGATGAAATTCATGACCTGCTGAATTTGCGGGTCGAAATTGGCGATGGTCATGCCGCCTGCGGCGCGGCCTGTTTCGATGAGCCGTTTGATATTGCCCTGCGCGTAGCGGACGCCGCGGAATTCGATGTTGGCGGCGATTTCAAGCTTCTGGCTGGGCAGTTCAAGAGATGGAAACGGACTCTCCTTGCAGACGAGATTCAGCCGCGCATCCGCTTCTGACGTCTGCAAAAAATGCTTCAACGCGTCCATCGTAAGTTCGGACACGGAGGATTTCATGGCGGCAAGTTTCACGCCTGCAGCCTCTTGCGTGGGTTGCTGGGCCTCTTCTGATGTATTGTTGAAGACGGGATCAAGCCTTTCGGGCGATTCCTTCGCGATGATCAGCAACGCGGCAACTTTATGCGCACAATAGGGGCTGGGCGTGCGGCATGTGCAACGGCAGACTAACTGGTTGGCACGGATGGCGACGGATACCTGCTCAAACCGCCCACGATCGTTCGCGAGCCTGACGATGATGGATTTTGGCGTGTGCTGCGCTTCGAGAACGGCATTGTCCAGAAAGAGTTTCAAACCGGCTTCCCATGCTTCGGGGCCGGCCAGTGAGGCTATGTGTTTTTGCAGATCGTCGTTAAGGGGCATGGCAAGAATATAGGTTGTGGATGCGTCTACCGGAAGCGGGCATGCCGCTGCCGGCGGAGGCATCCATGATACAAAAAAGGTAATCTTATAAAATTACAGCCAAAGGGGGATTTTTCCAGTTTTTTTCATTATAAAATAAGGTATAAAATGACATTCGTTGATGTGGCGGCGGATGGTTTTATGTGGAATGTTGTGCAAATGCGCAAGATGGGGCTATATTGGAAGTAGCGACGGCGTCTTTAGTGTAACGACGGCGTCCTCGCCGTTGGTAACGCAATACACAAAATCAAATAGCAAAACAAAGGAATCGATCATGAAGAAATATCGTCTGGGCGTTGTCGGACAGGGTAGCCGCGGTCGCGGCATGTTCCGTTGGTTTTCGGAAAATTTTGAAGACATCGAACCCGTGGCGGCATGTGATATCGTGCCGAAATTCTGGTATGAAACGAAGGAAAATGACATGACAATGGCGGAACGCATGCCGCAAGTCGCTTTCTTTGAAGATTTTGACGAAATGATGGCGAAGGCCGATCTGGACATATTGATGGTGGAGACGCCCGCCACGAACCATGCGGATTTCTGTGAAAAAGGCCTGAAGGCGGGCGTCCATGTCTATTCGGACATTCCGACGGTGCGTTCGTTGGAGGAGGCGCAACGCCTGTGGAAGGCGCAGCAGGCGACGGACGCCATGTTCATGAGCGGTTCGACGACTTGCGGCTGGGGCTTCATTCTGGAATTGCAGGAGTTATACAAAAAAGGACTGCTCGGCGAGCCGGTCGCAATGGAGGCAGAATACATCCATGATTGCCGCAATCTGTGGGAGGCGACGCCGTGGCGCAAGCCGCATGTCAAGTGGGGCAGCATGCCGATTCGCTATTGCACGCATTCGCTGGGGCCGCTGCTGTCGATTCTCAAAGAGGACCTGCGAAAGGTCTATTGTGTTACGACGGGCAGCAAGGTGACGGACAACGAATTCGCGAACGACTACAATTCGGCCTTCTTCCAGACGGATTCCGGCGTGGTCGTTCGCATGACGGCGTCGTTCATCAACAACTGCGCGGGATGCAACCACAGCTACCGTATTTATGGTACGAAAGGCTATTTTGAGCGCATTCCGGATAAGGGCGAGGGCCGTCCGCCGAAGACGATTTTCAGTTCGACGGTTTCGGATGAGATGAAAAAACTGACGGAGCTTCCCGTTGATTTTTCGCCTTATTCGAGCGAATTCGGAAAGCGTTTCGAATCGAAGGCAGCCAATTCGGGCCATGGCGGCGCAGATGTGTTTTTGATGCAGTGGTTCATGGAAGCATTGCGGAATGGTGCGAAAGAGGCTCCGATTTCATTGCGCGACGGCCTGCGCATGACGATTCCGGGCATCTATGCGGCGGAATCGGTCATTTGCGGCGGCAAAACGTTGACCATCCGCTATCCATGGGACGATGGCTTCGAAAAAGACGCGAAGATATACTCGAAGACGTATATAAATTGATGAAACTACGGTGTTCCCGTCGTTACTCAAAATCTGCGATTTCGGTAGGATTGATGTCGCCTGACGGGAGGTTGTGGGCGGCGGCGATGGCCGCCGCCTTGCCGACGGCTTCGCCGAGCGTCATGATCGTGCGGGAGAGTCGGCAGGAGCCGCTGACGATGTGCGTAGCGCCGATGCCGCGCGAGCCAATCCACAAATTATCGAATTCCTGTGGTAGCGTGCATTCATACGGAATTTCGTATGCACCGATGCCGTGAAGGTGTTCAAGATTCATGCCGTGTACATCAAGCGGATGATCCGTTTTGGCGATGGCACGGTCGCTATGTTTGCCGTTTGTAGATATAATGTCATTCAATGTCAATATTTTACGAGCTTTCAGACGGTAGCTTTCACGGATTCCAAGGGCAGGAGCCATACCGACAAGCGACCAGTCTGGATGATGGCCGGAAACCACTTGCCAGCAATAAGATAGATAGGCCAGATTGAATTGCTCCATTGAGGCGCGTTGCAGATCGCCGTCGATTTCCGGCGAATAGTTGCCATGGCCGCAAATGTTGATGAGATGGTCGCCGCATGGCAGATCGACTTGAAAGAAAAGGTCAATGCGGGCCTGTGGTGGAATGTCGTCAATTGTCATGTCCAATTTTGGCGATGTGTTTGGTTTGACGCGATATATCCAATTGACTTTGTTGAGGTTGTTTCGGTCGGCTTTTTCTGGGGCCGCTTCTTCGCCGAAATCTGCTTTGGAATCCGTGCCGAGCATGACAGGGCAACCGCAGGCTCGCGCGACGGCGAGACAGCCTGATGCATCGATGACACATCGTGGGCGGATTTGCATGGAACATCCGTCGTGGGAAATCGTTACGGATGTGATGAGATGTCCGTTTGTCTGGGCGGAGATGAACGTTGTGTTGCCCATGAACGTGAGATTGGGCAGTTCCGAAAAGACATCGTTGACGGCTTTCTGGTAGGCCCAGAGTTCGAAGGGCATAGTGGGATTGCGATGGCCGTCCGCGCCGTTGCGACTGGTCGTGAACGGCATGTCGGTTGCACCGTTGGGCATGGCGCGCATGCGATTCCATAACTCACGTGTAAAAGGGGAATTACCGCAGGTCGGCTCCCAATTGTGAACCCATGCGGAAGCGATGACACCACCAGGCGAGGGGGCGCTGTCAATCAACAGGACATTCGCGCCTTTACGTGCGGCACCAATGGCGGCACCAATGCCGCCTGCTCCCGCACCGACGATGAGAATATCATATTTCAATTCATAATACATAATTCATAATTATAGCTAAAAGCTTAAAGCTTAAAGCAAATTCAATTCATAATTATAGCTAAAAGCCTAAAGCTTAAAGCTAAAAGCAAATTCATATTTTCATATTTCATAATTATATGCTAGTTGATAAATTCAAGATATTCTGCTTTAAGCTGTTAGCTTTAAGCTGTTAGCTTTGCGAAGCAGCCTGTATTTGCTTTTAGCTTTCAGCTTTCGGCTTTAAGCTCTGTGAAGCAGCAAGTGCTTGTTGCTCTTTATAAAGAGCTCTAGCCTGGAAGAAACCTCTGGTGATGCAGATCAGTGAATAGATGGAGAAGATCAAATAGGTAAGTTGTTCAGGCTTATCCATCAACATGACGGCATGTAGGTAGATGCTGATGACGCTGCTGACAACGATCAGATATGTGTATTCAATAAAAGCAAACATCGTAAGGATGGAGATCAGAACGCCGAAGAGCATGATTGTATTATCCAACAATTGATAGCTGGAACCAACGGCTTTCAGAATGAAATAGGTGATTAGCCATGCGGCGACGCAGGCGACGGTGGTCCAAATGCGCTGTTTCGTCGTCATGCAACGGAAAACCGTTGAGTGTTTGTAGGCGCGGTTGTTCCATTGGACGAATGTGATGAGTTGTATGGGGCAGGAAGCGAGCAGGGCGTAGGCGGCCATCGCGTACAGTCCGAAATAGTAATAGACGTATGCGTAAAGCAATGAATTGAAACCGCCTATGAGCGGTGCGTAGCGGTTCACGCGGGACTGTAGAAAACCGACGACCAATGAAATGTAGAGCGGTAACGTGCGTAGCAATGGCTGCTTGCAATAGATTCGCGCAATGGTCAGAAGCACGAATGTGATTGCCATCAATATGTAGAATGGGAGATTGTCTTTGGTGGATTTTTGCATGGTTACTGAAGGGCGAAAATAAGATCGGCGAGGAGCCGTTTATGGGCAATGATAGAGGCAGGGGAATGATCGAAATCATCAAGCCTTGTGACAACGGAATCAGGAACTTGCAACGCAGATTCTGCACGTTTTATGAGCTCTTGATCCGCATTGTCGCGTTTTTTATAAGCTTCCAGACGATTTGAGAGGATTTGGAAGTATTCAATATCCTGCAAACCGTCGCGGAGGTTTTTGAGGCGGATGGAAGGCCACGGCGTCCAGTCAGGACCTGGATACATGAGATTGCCGCCGCCATTGGTGGGGCTGGGCTTGGAGGTTTTGGAATTAACGCTGCGGAAATAGGGGACCCATGGGACGGACGGCCAGCGGAGGCCGTCTTTCATCTTTTGGCGGACATCATCCGTCATCCATTCTATGCCGAAACTGATGCGTTCCTGTTCCGTAAGTCGTTCATGCTCTTGAGCGTTCGTGAGCCATTCGCGGTTGAGGCCCCAGTAGAGGAGACCCGTGATGCGGAGGCGTTTCGTCAGCCACGGGATGACGCGCGGGGCGATGCCGGGCGAATCAAGATTGAAATTGACGCATGGCTTGAGCGGATAGTCCGTCGGATACCACCAGATCTGTTCGCCAAGCTTGCGGCGTGAATCCGCCATCTTTTCATCAAAGTGTTGGAAAAGCGGACACCAGATATCGACATAACCAAAGAGCCGTTTGTCGATTCTGGCCGTGTTCAGCCGCGGAATGTCCGGAAAATGCTGCTTCGTGTTTTCGAAGGCGGCTTGCATGGCCTTCAGTTGGTGGACGTTGAAGAGGACTTCATCGAAACCGAAGGCGACGACGCGATTCCGCCATCCGTTGTGATTAATAAATTCCAGATTCTTCTCCATGTTGGCTTGGTTTTTATCTGCCGCGATGATAGGCAGATAGATATTTTTCATGCCGCGTTCGATGCAGTAACGCGTTTCCTCTTCGGAAAGGAAAAGCGTGGAGCCGTTCCAGAGGTTCATGGGATCGAGGCGGTGGTCGAGAATGAAATCCAGATAGGCACGGCGTTTTTCCTGCGGGATTTCTTTGCCATAAAAGGCTTTCGCCCATGAAGGTGTGAAGCAGAAAGCGGTCGAAAGCGTGAACTCTTTTGGCAAGGCAAACGGATAGACGGTGACCGTCAGCGGGAACGAGAGTTCCGCATCGTTGGCCTTTAGGACGACGGCGAATTCCGCCTTGCCTGATTGATTTTGCGGAGCTTGGACATCAATCCAGAAACGGACAAGCGTCTGTGGCGTCTGGAAGGCTTCCGTGCCATCGCTTGGGCGGAGCACGTCTGGATAAGATTCGGAGGGTTTGCCTGCAAAGCGTGTGGCGATGTCGTCTTCAAGGAAGATGCTTGTTTTCAATGACTTGGCGAGATCGTTCTTTGACTGGACGGACAGTTCCGCCTTGCGGATCGCACGTTTGGGCATGGCGATGACGATGGCTTGAATTCCGCCTGTTTCTTCTTGTGCGAGAAGGAGTTCCGCCTGCTTTTTGTCGTTGCCGTAATAAAGGCCAGGCATCGCCTTGACGGTCGAATCTTCTGGAAAAAACAGAAGTCCGAGCTTACCGCCGATGGTTCCTTTTCCGAAAACGGCAAGATATTTGCGTGCATCTTCGGCGAGGCTAGTGGCTTCTTCTTGAATCTGTTGCAGTTGATGAAGCGCAATCAGCGTTTCATCCGAATTGGCTGCCGCTGTGATTTTCTCCATGGCCTGTCTGCTTTTTGTCTCGATGGCATCTCGCCGTGCGACGAGGGCGTGGTCCAGTCCGCCCTTTATCGGCGCAAGCTGCCGCATGATGTTGGCGTGTAGGCTGTTGGCGTTTTTGCGAAGGGCGATCTTCCATTGTTCTGCGGAATAGGTTTCTTCTTTCGGGACGGAGACCTGAATGTTGGCGAGAAGCGTTTCGGATGGTTCCGTTTCGCTGCCTTCTATCCACAAGGAGGCGGGCGTCGTCGTGTTCGGATAACGGAACCGCCAATTTTGGACACGCGGTTTTGTCATGTCATCGATATAAATATCGTAAGTGCGGTCGATGGAACGCAATACATAACGGACATGATGCCATTGACCTGCTTCCAACGGCGAATGGGTAAGCCACGCTCCGTTGTCGATTGGAATGATATTTCCAGCGGAGAAGAGGGCGCAGGCCATTTGCGTGCCGCGCGTGTCGCGAACGAACAGCATGTAGCGGGCCGACGGCGTGACGGGATTGAGCCAGTAATCGACGACGACCATTTCTGGATTGGTTTCAAGGATTTTTGCACCGAAATTCGGGCTTAACCAGCTGGGCGTTGCCTTATTGCCGCCTTCCGTCGTCTTCAACAACAAGGCGCGATCGACATTCGGATGATCTTTGATTTCAACGACTTCGCTGATGCCTCTCGTCGGCTTCGGCGTGAATTGTGAGAAGTCTTCCGTGTAGATGATCGTATTTGCCATAAAGCTGCATGAACTTAGCAAAAGAAAGGAAAGGCAGGTTCTGAACATTTGTAAAATCCGTATTATGGAAAGAAAGCGTTGCTTGCGAAAACATGTTCAGCATGTAAAATAAGGCAAAGAAAATATGGCGCAAGTTCACAGAATGAAAATAATGGTGAAAATGGTGCAGGAAAGGCATTCTGCCGTTCATTCCATACAATACAGGAGACAAGTATGAAGCAGACGATATTGGCATTGGCGTTTTTGGCGGCGGGCGGCTATTTGGAGGCGAAGCAAATCGCCGTGTATGGTCGCGACGAGAAAAATGCGGCGGTGTTGGTGGACGCTTTAAAAGCGACGGATAATACGGTCGTGACGTTGGACGCGGATGCATTTTGCAATAAGGAGACGCTGCTGAAAGCGGATTTGCTGGTAATTGCGGAGCCGATGAACGTTCCGGTCGCTTCCGCGGGAGCCATCCACGACTTTCTGGCAGCGAAAAAGAGCATGTTGCTGCTGGGGCCGCGTCCGTTCTGGAAGCCAGTATATAAAGTTGGAAACGAATGGCTTACACGTGAGGAACGTCTTGAGAGACGCGCACAGACGCCTGCGGAGCCGTTGAAACTGCCGCCGCGGTTGCTATGGAGTCTTTCCATGCGCGAAAAAGACATCAAGACGAAGATGACGATTGAAGGTGGCAACGGCCTTCATTACCAATTGGATACGCTGATGGGATGGACGACGTACGCCGCGCCGTGCATAGGCATGTTTCCAAAAGGCCATGATCTGATGTGCCTTTCCGTAAAAGGCAATCCAAATGTGCGCAGCATGTGCATCGAATTGGTTGAGACAGATGGATCTCGTTGGATTGCAACGGCTCCCGTATCAGCGGAATGGCGGAAACAGGGCTTGGAAGCGGCGGATTTCCGATTCTGGCATGACTGCTCGCCGACGAAACCGCGCGGCGGAAAGGGAGATGTTGTGAATTTTTCGAATGTGCGGACGATATCCATTGGTCTTGCGGACACGCATACGCCGGGCTCGGCTGGTGCAGATTTGGAATTTTGGATCAAAGACATGGGAACAGCCGTCAATCCATATAAAAGTACGGACGCGCCAGCGGTCAATTTCGCCTATATGGAAACGTATTATCCTGCATACAAGCAGTTTCCGATAAAAGAACGGCCTGGTTGCTTCAGCACGATGAACCGCTGGCAAGGGCGTGGATTCAACCAGAAGGCGTCGTGGCGGTATCGTCCTCTGAAAATGGCCGATGGCAAATTGATGGTAGAGGAAGATCCGTATGCGGTCAGTACCATCTGGATGACGCATTATCTGGATGGTGATTTTGCAAGTTCGCGTGTGGCGACAATTGCCGAACCTGTGAAAATCGATGATACGTCGTATCTTGCGACGGTGAAGCAATTGGCGGAGCGGACGTTGCGGCCCATGGAGTTGATCGGTGGTGGAACGCATTATTTCGGCATGTTCCCGGATCAGACGGACGATATCGGTTATGAGATGGAAGTCTTTGAAGACTTGAAAGATACGAAAATCGCCGTGGAAATGGACGTGAAGGAAAAGAACGGTGCCGTCGTGCAGACGGAGCGTTTTTCACCGCGAGCCACCACAGGCCTGAAATCCGCTAAAAAGCCATTCATCCAACCAAAAGCCGATACGCAATATATTGTAACAACGAAACTTCTGGTTAACGGAAAAGAATGGGATCATGTGACGCAAGAAGTCTATGCAACGAAAACGCGTGAAGCCTTACATGCAAACAAGAAAGGCTTCATCACGGTGAAAGGCAGCAATTTCATGCTGGACGGAAAGCCGTGGTATCCCGTCGGCGTAAACTATTGGACGTCAAACTACGCCGCGTTGGAATGGCGTCGCTATATGCAGGGCTTCTTGGTGGCGGGATTCTATGACACGGAGCAGATTGAAAAGGATTTGTCGGTGATGGAATCAGTCGGCATCAACATGCTTTCCGTGCAGTTGTTAGGCGATACGGGAAAGGAAGATACGTTGCGGAATCTCATCGACTTTTTCCATCGTTGCCGCGCTCACAACATGTATGTGAACGGCTTCCTGAAGCCTGCGTCGCCGTTTGCCTTCAATGATGCGAAGGTGGAGGCGGCCATGAAGGAAGGCGAATTGGCCCATTTCACGGAATTGTTCGCATACGATTTATGTTGGGAACCAGGCAATTACGCCTTCGATGCAAAATCGCGGCCTGCCTATGATGTTCGTTGGAACAAATGGCTGAAGGAGCGCTACGGTTCTGTTGAAAACGCCATAAAGGATTGGGGCATTGAACCGAACCGCAATGAAAAAGGGCAGGTTGCCTCACCGACGGATACGCAGTTGCGGATGGATGGTGATTGGCGGATCTATGTCGTTGCATACAGGCGATTTATGGATGATGTCACATCGAAGATGTGGAATGTCGCGACGCGGAAGATGCGTGCGTT